>Ga0315277_10003913_pt1 | contig 20008 bp, 22 predicted proteins | sample YL17G05_15_MG_FD_203695 | JGI IMG/M metagenome (GOLD analysis project Ga0315277, IMG submission 203695) | Sediment microbial communities from Yellowstone Lake, YNP, Wyoming, USA - YL17G05_15 | ecosystem: Environmental > Aquatic > Freshwater > Lake > Sediment | place: USA: Wyoming | collected... | reverse complement strand
AGGCCGAGTCTGGAACTGAGTAACCACCCATGTTGTCGACTGTCATCATTATTCTATCTGTCTGGCCGCCGTAAACATCTGTCTGATCTACAGAGAAATCTGACATTATCATTCCTGCACCTGCTACTACTGTATTTGTTGTTTGCTGAAATATTGTAGTTAAATTAGCTTGCGTACAGCCTGCTACGAAAACTATGGCTAGCGTAGCTATTAAAATTGCTTTATTCATCTGAAAATCACCTTTTATTTCTATCATAAGATTGTAAGCCGTATATATATAGATTTTGGTTAAAGAGCATAATATTGTTTGCACTACGAGGAATCTACGTTTCAGAATTTTATTTTCCTTGAACTGTCACAGTTGCAGATCTTTCACTGAAATATCCATAGTCTGCTGTTATTGTTATTGGGTATGATTGGAATGTTGCTGGTTTATTAGCATATGGTATTGTGAAATCACAAACTAAGGTTGTTGATTTGCCTGCTGGTAATGCTTGTTGCCCTGTGCAATCTAATGGATTTCCAAGTGATAATGTACTTGTATCATACTTTATACTAACTGTTACATTGTTATATTCTGTGTCTGCTATTGAAAATGAAGTTGTGCCATCTTGTGGGTAAGTTTTGCCTTTCAAATATATTGTACCACTTGCTAAGTTTGAAACAGTTATGTACAAAGAGAATGTTTCACCATTAGTACTATCACTATAGTAAATCACTGGGTCTGGAGATACTTTTACATTCAAACCTACAGGGCCTGATGTGGACGTAAATGACGCTGCGTTCAAAGATCTACCTGATGCTTTTGCTGCGTCTGCCTCCCCTTCAGTATAAACCCATACATTTCCGTTAACAGCTGTTGCGTAATCGCAATAAACTCTTCCATATAAGGTATCTGTTCTCGTCTGACCTGCTGTAATTACTGGAGCTTTCAAAGACCAGGTAAATCTTGTTGTATCAGCTGAAGTTCCCTTTACGACGTCCGCTGCTCTCATATCTCTTGTAAAGGGTTTGTATTCTGTATCAGAACTAGTCCAATACATAGTATTAGTGCTTCCTAAATTTACATCAGAACCTGTTAAATAAGCCAGAGCTTTTGTTTGGTTAACAGTAGTTCCTCCATCATTTTCAACTTCCATGGTAACTCTAACCGTAGCACCACTATAAACCGGAGAAGGATCTGCTGTAAAAGTTGTTATCTCTAATCCTTTACCGCTAGTGCCTATGATCTGTGTTCCTCCTAGATTAGATAAATCTGGGATTGTACAGCCTGCAACTAGAACTATTGCCAATAATGATATTAAAAATTTAAATTTCATGTTCTCTCTGATATAAAATTGTAGATTACGTATTTATATTTAGCGGTATGCGCCTTTTCAATTCTAGAATTATGAGGAACCCCTAACTGTTATTGGAAATGAACCATAAAGAGTATACTTGTAATTAATCTCCATATTCAAGGATCTTATGCTAATAGTAGATTCTTGAGAAGTGCTAAAATTGCAAATGGTAGGAACAGATCTTCCATTTATGAAATCTAACTTCTTATTTAAAGTCAGAGTTGAACCGACTTTGCCATAATCATCACAATTCAAATTTATATTATCCGAGGAATTCAAGGTTATTTTACCGTTCAGGTCTCCAAAAAAACCATCTCCTATGTTGTTGTAGTTTATGTACATGTCATATCCTCCCTGACCTGCAATGAATGGTTGTGGCTCTGAAAAAGTTAGGTAAACACTTAAAGGTCCTTTTGCAGAGGTAAATTGAATTGGTATGCTGCCTAACGTTCCAGTTGCTTCCCTTTGATTGTATTCAGCCTGTGGTAAAACTGCTATGTCCTGGAAAATCGAGTTGGTTGCCTCGTACGATACCTTAAATTTTATCGAGCATGTCCTGTCTATATCCGATGAGGATGAATTCCATCTCCAAGACCACATGCAAGATTGATTTGATCTTAATGTTCCACCACTGCCGCAATTGTCCTTTGTAAGGTTATTACCTGCGACATCAAAGCAGGGATAATCATAGAATTCAAAATGAACATTTCTCAAGTTATAGAGTTGCTTGTTCCTTAGTTCGAAGAACAATTGTAGACTTCTCTCGCTTCTAATTTCTGAGGTTGATGTTTCAACGTTTACAAAAATATCAGGACTACCGCTGTCAATAGTGGCAACTCCTTGTGTTTGTCCAGGTAGATTAGGCAATGATAACTGTATTGGCAATTCTGAGCACAAAGAGATTAAGACCACAGAAAATATGAGCAGAGATATTAATTTTTTCATAAAAATCACGGGTTTACTTGTACGTCAACCTCTCCTGCAACATAGTAGCTGTAATTAAGTGTCGCATTTATAAAATATGTTTTTTCATCACTAAATTTTGAAGAATCTGGAGTTGTAATACCGGAACATCTTATGTCAAGAGACTTTTTGCTTATTATGGGAATATCAGCATTGCTCGTACATTTATTGCCAGGACATTTATCAAAGTATGGACAATCAACCTTACTAAGGTCGAACTCGCTAGGAAATGTTACTGTAAAATTGCCTGCTTTGATCTCGTTCAGCATGCCACTTCCCTTGTCTTCTGCCCTTACATAAACTGTCAAATCAGAGTTATTTCTTGCAGGCAAAGTCGTCCCAAAATCAAAATAAATTTTTATAGGACCTCTTCCAACGTTAACCGTTGGTGAAAATGTTGTTGATTTTCCTGCTCTCTGCAATTGTGTCAAGTAATCGCTTTTAGCCACTAGAATATCAATCTGAGATTTTGCCTGATAATCAAAGTCAAATCTAAACCTTATAGGACATGTTACCCTTAAATTGGCAATTTCTTCTGCCGAAGGTGCTTTAAAATTCCATTCAACTGACTTTATTTCTTGGGGATAAAGAGGGATAGTACCATTTTTTGAATTGGGATCGCCTCCTGTCCAATTGCACAATCCCGTATCATAAATACTATAACTTGAATCAGCTTTGCTAAATTCATCTTCATTCATTAAATCAAAGTAAACTGAAAATTGATCTCTTTCACGAACTGATGTCGAAGGCAGAACAGTCATATTTTGTATCGATATGACATCAGACGGCAGTTCTTTAACTTGGGTGCCTGAATTGGAGAGAAAAGGGATGTTAAAGGGCAGATTAGAGCAACCTGAAACTAACAAAATCAAAATTAAACTTCCTACGATTATTTTATTCATTTTATCACTTTGATTATTGCGGCGGTGCGTTTGCAACAGTTAAAGTTTGCGTATTTGTCTTTCTATATGTATAAGTAGCCGTGCCCACAATTAGAGTTGTTTTTTGATCTATTATATTACCTTCTTTAGGCTTGATGTAAAGTGAAACTCTTCTATATTCTCCGGGTTTAATAACACTGCCCGCGTATCCATAGTTACAAGTTATAACATGTTTTCCATCTGCTGGAGTCATAGATGATGGAGTTTGAGGATTCGGATATGGACCACAACCATCTGGTTGAGAACCTGACGGTTTACTTATTCTAAAGTCATCACCTATTAATTGAACCCAGTCTATTGAATCTCCAACGCCATAAACAGTTATAGTGAAATTTTTTATGCTTAACAGTTCTCCTTGACCGTCGTTATAAATAGAGGCTTGAATCAAGAATGGAATATCTGTTCTTGCCGGTTGCTTTGGAGAAAATAGAGTTGCCTTAATAGGTCCTCCGGTGTATTCTGATGTCAAATCTTGGAGAACTATATCACCAGCCTCCAATTTATTCAAATAAACAGCAGAATTTATAATATTAATCGGCAATGAAACATTAACAACATAATCATAAGTTAAATTAGTACTTACCTTAACAGTTGTCCCTGAATACGTATAGGTTGTATTGCCGTAAGGACAGCCACCACCCCAACAATCACAGGGTACAGGAGTAGGCCCAGAATTATCAGTGCAGTCACTGTATATATTAACCCCACCTGCATTCCATGCGTTTCCGTCTTGAAGGATGAAAGTTACTGATCTCATTTCCGTTGGATATGTAATTCCATTCCAAATACATGTAGCTAGATTTCCGTTTGTTGGTGTTGCATTACTGCAATACAAATCAGTAACACTTCCCACGGACGTTTCCTGGGATGTTGTTGCATTCACCCAAGCCGACCAAATTTTTAAATCCATACTACCTGAGATAAAATCTCCTTGATTGTGAAGTTCCATTATGCCTACAACAGGTTCGCTTGGCTCTAGAGTTCCAGGAATTGAAGGTGTTAATTCAAATTTTTCTACTTCTATTGATACAGGTTTTCCACCTGGTGTGATTACACTTTTAGTCGCTCTGCTCTTAATTTCCGCATTCAAGTAATATTGTTGCGGATTTGTAATCAACAGCCATGCATCTCCTAGACTGCTTTGGGCTTGTGACCATGCAGTATTCAAAGGACTCAGATATGTGTCCCCAAAGGATTGAATTTGAGGCCACCAGTAGCCGAAGACCGCCTGACCGATGACCCCTGTGTACATGCTAGTGAATGCGAACAAGGCAATGAAAATCATTAAGATTCCAATGGCAGGTCGCCCTTCTGGACCCGCTGAAATTCCCGTGATAAATGAGAGAAACCAGACTGCTATAAACATTATCTGAGCTATGCTTCCCGTCCATCCTAGTATAATCCCAGAAGTAAAGAGAGCACCTATCATTAGTATCGGAAATATAACATACCTTTCAATTGGACTATCTAGAACTCTTTTTATTTTATCCGAGACTACAACAACAAATGCTCCTTCCTCTTTCTCTTCAGAGTGCACAGGCAATGTAAAGAAGAATGCTGCAGCCATTAATGCAAGGGACGAACCAACGGATGTTGTTGTACCGAATACCATTAAAAATAGAATAGCTATGTACAAGCCGAGTCCCATTCTAGCCCATGACTCTATCATCTCATAGGGTCGGCTTGTCCTATAACGCAAGGGAAGTGAGAAATAAAATATAAAGGCTAATACGAGAGTGACGAGCATGTTAATCATAGAAAACTGGAAAAGTATGAAAGCGAAGGCAAATATCTTGGCACCTGCTTTTGGAAACAGCAAAGCAGCCTTTCCTTGCCCTAAATTTTCATCAGGCCCAATTGATTTTAAGATATCATATTCGCTTGGAAGCAGAATATAAGCAGGCATAAAAACCATTAAAGCGATTGCCAGATATACAAAAGAATATGGAAACGCTAGAATAGAGGGAATAAACATAGATGCTATGCCAGCTATTTCAAAAATAAAAACCTCATATATTCTCGCCCCAACCCTTTTTCCTGCTGATGATTTCAAGGATTTTTTATCTTTCTCAAGCATTTTCTTGCGAAAAGGATCTTGGTGAGGGTTTGGAGCACGTTCACCATTTTCTAGAAGATAAGGACAATCTGGATTTGGACAGGAATCTTCCTCATAAGGATAAGAAGTTCCACAATATCTGCAAGTGACATTTGTTCTGTCTGAGCTACCTACTTTTTTTACTCCACCAGCTATAGATGGTAAAGCCTTTTCACTAATTCCTAAACTCTTTTTTGCAGCTTCCTTAACAGGTGATGGTATATTTTTTTCGATAGATTCTGGTATTAAACTGGGAATATTTTCATGAACAACTTCTTTGTAAGCTTTTTTCAGAGATGTCATAGTGCCGTGTTCTTTATTCCAGTGACTCTTGAATTCATTAATATTACCAAACTCTTTTTTGCACTCAGGGCATAAAAGATTCAATTTCGCATTTTCCTTTGATTTTCCTTGATCTTCAGCAATCATAGCTCTTTCTACTGCTGTACGGAAATTGTATCCTGCTTTCTGAAACATTTTTACTGTTTCTATGAATGCCTTGTCTTCAGCAGAACCTGCGTTGGCTTCTCTTAACGCATCCTTGTACAAATTCTCTGGTTCTCCAGACTTTCTTGATTCCCTTACGGACTCTTCAGCTATATAATCCTCAGGATTAGTAATCATCTTAATTGCATTCTTTATTCTATCAATTATTCCCATAAATTAACCTAGTGTTATTTTATCTAAATTAATTATGAGAAACCTTGCTTATAATATTTACTCAAAGAACACTATCACCTGCGCGGATGAGATGCGGTACGTCGTGTTCGGCTCTGTAGAAAAATCTATGGTATTGTTCCCTGTGAGAAGAACGCTAGTGGGAAAGTCCTGGTAAGCAGTCGTCAATCCGCTATAGATTTCTTCACCGTTTATCCTGACTTTAAGGTTTCCATTACCTGTCCTGTCTCCAAAAACGACAATCCTGACCTTGGTCATATACTCTGTCTCTTGGTCATTCAAATCAAAAGTAAAGCTTTGGGCCTTCTTGCCAAGATATTCTATGTTGACGTTAAGGTCAAAGGAATAAACAGTCGGAGCCCAGATTCTCCAGCCAGAGCTCTCGGCCCTTATCTCCAAAACATTGTCATCTTTCAGAATACTCTTATCAAAGCTTATTAATTTCTCGCCAACAGGAGGATAGTCCTCGTAAACCAATTTCCCGTTAACCAAGATAATCAACCTGCCATAGTAGTTAGAATTCCAAACCTTGAGGTCTAGCAGAGCCTCAGAAACTTCATCAGGCCTAGAAACCTGAAAACCTATTTTTTTATCTTCCTTGGCAAAAACGCCATTAGAAACCTCTCCGCCGACATATCCTCCGTTTTCCTCAGAAGACGTGTAATAGACTTCAAAGTTGTTGAACTCTATCGTCCTGTCAGATGGAAAATAGTGAGAAGGCTGGCCATAAGATCCGTATGGCACAGAGATGAGGCCTCCGCCGAAAACTATCAGCAGACCTATGAAAAGTATTACTGCTATTATCAATACAGGCATAAAGTCTGGCATAATCGATATTTAAACAGATAAGCATAAAAATATTGTTATGCGCTCTGGTTTTGATTTAAAGCACAATATAGGCAAGATAACCCCCGAGTCTGCTGAGGACTTGTCAATATTGAAGGATGTGATAACTCCGGGCAGTCTCGTCACTGCAAAGTCTCCTAGAAGTGTTAAGATAAGGAGGGAGGGAGACCTGATAAGGGCGAAGACAGGCAGGAGAGAGGTGATAATGAAGGTGCAGGTCGAAAAGATAGAGCTAAAGGACAAATTAAGATTAACAGGCAAAATAGTGGAAGCGCCAGAGGAAGTGGAAAAAGGCTATCACACCATTGAGATAGAGCCTGACAAATTCTTGAAGGTAGAAAAGCAATGGAGATCTTGGGAGGTAGACATGGTGAAGTCTGCTGAGAGAAAACCTGAGCCAGTTCTTATATGCATTCTGGACGAGAACGATGCTGACTTCTATTTCCTCAAGGAACGATACAAGCATCTGTTTAGTTTGTCATCGGAAGCGTCAGGGAAGAGGTTCGACTCAAAGAAATCTGAGGTAAAGAGGAACGAATACTATGCAAAAATATTAGATGAATTAAAGACGAGGTCTGGAAAGGTTTTGAAAATAATAATTGCTGGTCCTGGATTCGCTAGGGACGATTTGCAAAAGCTGATGAAGCAAAGGGCAAAAGAGTTGCTAGATAAAACTATAATCGAGTTCACTTATCAGACAGGCAACCTAGGCCTGCAGGAAGTGTTAAAGAAGGGTTTGATTGAAAAGATAACAAAGTACAGCAGAATCTCACAGGAAACAAAAGCAGTTGAAGCATTACTAGAGGAAATCAACAAGAGCGGTAAAGCAGTCTACGGTTTAGAGAAGACCGGAGAAGCCTTGGACAATGGAATCATTAGCTTTCTACTGATCTCTGACACCAAGATAAGAGAATATGAGGAATTATTAGATAGGGCGGAAAGACTAAAGTGCAGCATAATGGTGATATCTTCTGAACACGATGCTGGAGAAAAATTGTTAGGATTAGGCGGAATTGCTGGGTTATTATTCTAGAACTTCTTTAAATTTAGTTTTATATTCTACGAATCCGATGGCAACAAGAGCAGTTCCATATTCTTTATCAGGAATTATTGATTCGTAACCGACCATTTCTCTTTTTCCTAGCCTATGATTAGACGGGTATTTTCTTCTTTCAAACATTTCTTCTAAGCTTTTATTAAGAAAATTCTCAGCTACTCTTTCGTCTACGGTTTCTCCTATTTTGCTATATTCGGCAACCAAACCTCCAACTTTCTTCTTTCCTTTATAAACCCAGGCTTTGCCAAGGGCTGCGTTTGCCTTCTGCCCATTTTCACAGTCACAGCGAGCCATTATCATCATTAGCTCAGAACCATGAGGGTAATCTGTTGGGACAGGGACTTGCTTTGCTTCAGGTGGAAGCAATGAAGTATATATTACACCATTCCAATTTTCCATTTTAGCATCTTTAACAGCTGCGTCGTAAGAACCCGGGTGAAAAGCTAAATTACTTTGACCATGCCCCCGTGATACAAAATATTTGGTTGGAACACGATTTTCAGTTAATAAGAATTTGAATTTTTCCATAGAATCACATATTAATAACTTTTAAAAAAATTGCTTAGAGAAGAATCAAATAAAATTAATTTTTTCATTTGCTTTGTTGCTCCGTTATTTCTCGATAATAAAATAACTATTCATAACAGATATTTAAAACTATCATTTAAAAGGAGGAGTAATAGAAGCCATCCTAATTGCCTAAGTAATAGTTATCGACGAGTTTGTTGAATGAAATGTATTGTTGCTGAAGCCTGTTGTTGTCACTGTAAAATCGCCTATTACTGAACCTAGGGAAGCTATGATTGTTAATTGAGAGTTTGCTGAGCCTCCGAGAGGGACATATAGAGGGCTTGATGAGTATGAACAGACTGCACCCGATGGGCAATTGGAAACTGTCAAATAAACGAAATCTGAAAAACCGTTTATCGAGGTTATATTGATCATGTAATAAGCTTTCTGGTTGACCGGTCTATTATAGGATGGTATTGATTGTATTGAAAAATCTTTGATGCAAGAAGAGTTATAAGCGCATCTCGACTCTACGTCACAACCTTTGGGCTCGCAACTTCTTACAATATACATCTGATAATCGCACTTGCCTCCGCAACCTTCGCTAACCCACGGAGTGCATAAACATTCCTTGGGTTTGACAGTAAGATAAAAGGTAGCAGCCTTGTTGATGCCTCCTCCTGCTGCAGAAATGCTTATAGGATAGGTTCCCTCAGGCGTCAACTCGGATGGCGTAATCGTTAAATCAGAAGTATAGGTAGGATTGGCATTAGCTATTGAAAGCGTACAAGTAGAATACTGCGGACAATTAGAAACGTATATCTCAACAGGTTCTGGTTTATTGAAGTCAGAAAACACGATTACCGCAGAGGTTATGGATTTTTCCTGGGCTACTGCTCCCTCGCTCTTTTCAAAGTAGATTTGGAAATCAAAGGGCTTCTGGATTACATTGAACACAACTTCTAGATAAAGCCAGCCGTATGTGAAAACTATTAAGATAACTAAAAGCGATATTATCTCAAAAAATTTCTTTCTCTTGATGGCTATCCTCATAATTAATTTTAAGAGTAGCTATATAATAAATGGACTGGGCGGGATTTGAACCCGTAACCTCCACAACTTTGGTTCATTAAAGTGCCAATGTGGCGATCTTCCAGTTGATCTACCAGCCCATAACTACTATTAGTGGTAATAAATCTTTATAATTTAATTGTTTAAAAAGTAAATTACAGCATGATTATGTTAGACAATTCTAATGTTAAATTTAGTATAAATGACGTTAGAAGGAAAACATCAAAGTCCCTAAATTTTTAAACGAAGAATTGGCAGAAGACATAGGATTTCATTTAGGAGACGGATATCTAGGAAATTATTCAACGAAATCTAATCCACATAAATATGAACTTACGTATGGAGGTAATTTAACAGATGAGTACGACTACTATAATTCAATTTTATTAAAAAGAAAATTTAAATTATTCGGAGCTAAGTTCATAATAAGAAAAAATGAAATTAAGAATAGCATAACATGCCGCTCCCTTTCTAAGGCCCTTGTAACTTTTTATGAAAACACAATTGGTATTAAAAGTGGTAAAAAATTATCAGCTACGATACCGGATATCATTTTAAAGGCTAATAAAAATATCCAAATCTCTTTTGTTAGGGGTTTAATTGATGCAGATGGTTGTCTTACGTTTTCCAAGAAATATAAGAGAGTATCATATTATCCTATAATTGAAATTGGATTGGTCAGTAAGGGAATTATCGATGGTTTGAAATTAATTCTAAAAAGATTAGGGTTCTCCTTTAGTTCGTTTATAAAACAGCCTAACCAAAATTATAGATGCGTAAGAGCTCAGTTCTGTATAAGCTTGAGCGGTGTTTGTAATCTTGAAAAATGGATGAATTTGATAGGTTTTAAGAATCGAAAAAATATCGTTAAATACAAATTATGGAAAGCTAATGGATTTTGCCCTTCAGAGAATGAAATTAGAAAAATATTAAAAATGAGTGGGTCGGGCAAGATTTGAACTTGCGATATATGGCCTTTAAAGGTTTCCACCTGTCCTAGCAGTCTTGTAAGGGTTACGTGCCCATCTTATTCTGATGAACTTGGCGTCATAGGCCACTAGACCACCGACCCATAAGAAACATTAAAACCAACAACATATAAAAAACTAACTTAAATAATATTCTTATGAAACTTTCAAGAAGATTCTACTCAAGGAACACAAAGGTGATTGCCAAAGAACTGCTAGGAAAAATATTGGTTCACAAAACAAAGGAAGGGACCTTGAAAGGAAAGATAGTCGAAACAGAAGCCTACCTAGGTTTTAATGATCCTGGCTCAATAGGCTATAGGAAGGTAAAGAACATACCTAAATCCTTGCTAAAGGAACCTGGCCACGCATTTGTCTATTTCACCTATGGAAATCACTGGATGCTTAATGTCGCGGCAAAAAGAGCAGGTCTACTGGGAGCTGTTCTCATAAGAGCTTTGGAGCCATTGGAAGACATTGAAATAATGAAAAGAAATAGGAAAACTAATGATATAAAAAATCTTACCAATGGCCCTGGCAAATTGACTCAGGCTTTTGGAATAGACAAGAGGTATGACAGCATGGATTTGACAAAAGATGTTTTGTTTATAGAACATTCTAAGGAAAAATTTAAAATAGTTAAGACGACAAGAATCGGACTCTCCAAAGGACAAGACTTACCATTGAGATTTTACATAAAAAACAGTGACTTTGTTTCTAAAAAATAAAAGGGATAATGGGCGGGGAGAGATTTGAACTCTCGACCACCAGTTTTTACAGAACGCAGCCATGAAAAACGACTAAACGTCATTTTATAAGACTGGCGCTCCACCAGGCTGAGCTACCCGCCCAATATGAATTTATTTATTGCTAAACCAATTTAAAAATATGCTAGACCTAAAGCAGGAGGTTCAAAGGTTCTTGGAAAAGAGCGATTACGTCACTTGCGAGTATAAGGGTTGCTTTGACATAGCAGCCAAAAAGGACACGCTGTTGCTGTTGAAGATCATGCTGAACATCGACGGTTTTCAGAGGGAACAGTCCAAGAACTTGAAAATCATATCTAATAACCTGGACGCCCATCCTTTCTTGATAGGAATCCAGACTAACAGAGAAAAATTACGACCTGGAATAGTATACGAAAGGTTTGAAACGCCTACCGTGTCATTAAAGACGTTTGAAGACCTTGCTGTCAACTCGATATTCCCTACCATTTATAGAGACAAGGGCGGCTTGTACGTTCAAATCGATTCGACTGTGTTAAGGGAAGTAAGAAAGAAGAAAAATCTATCGCAAAGGGAACTGGCAGAGGCAATCGGAATCAACAAGAAAGTCATCTACGAGCATGAGAAGAAGCAACTGAGAATGCTGTTGGAGATAGCCGAAAGTTTGGAGAAGGTTCTTAATCAGAAAATCATAAAGCCTATAGACGTGTTCAAAAGATTCGAGGAGCACGGCTATCCCAAAGATTTTATAGAAAGGGATGTCAGGAAAGGCCTAGAAAAGCTAGGTTTCAAAACTGATTTCGTGAAACAGGCTCCTCTAGATGTTTTTGCCAAAGAAAAGAAACTAGTTCTGTCTAACATCGAGGTGAACAGGAGAAAGATGATAAGGCATGCTGCGAACCTGAAGAACTTCATAGACCTTGTTAAAAAGCCTGCTTTTATTATAACTGAGAACGCAAAGGAAGAGGAGATAATGGGCATACCTCTGATAGAGAGAAAGAAACTGGAGGAAATGGATAAAAAAGAATTGATAAAGAAAGCTGAAAAAGCAATTTAAGTCTGTCCTTCAAATTATTCTTATGCCTCTGCCTACTGGTATGTTCGCATTGCCTTATGCCTCGCCGTTTTTCTGGAGCCTGCCGATGACTCTATTGCTTTTGTGCGAACTAACAGCTGACTTTCTAGGCAAGCAGTGGACCCTTCACAAGAAATCAGTTTTGTTTAAAGCTTCTCTGTCTCTATACGTTCTAGGCAATGCTTTCTGGCTCTATGCTCTCTTAAACGGAATGGGTTTAGCCAGAGGAGCGATATTATTTGGTGTTGGCCAAGAAATAGCTGCTGTCTTAATGGGAATGATTTACTTCAAAGAAAATTTAAACAATAAGCAAAAGATTGGCATGTTGCTCGGTTTTATTACAATAATAATAATGGGTGGTGTTTGATGAAATGGATTGTTCCCTTTAGCTTGCTAATATTTTTCGAAGTTATTGGAAGTTTTTTCAGCGGTTTGTTTGGCTCTACACAAAACTTTTTGCTGGTCCCTTTGGCTCTTGCTGTTTACACTTTGGCAAATTATTTTTGGCTGCAAGCCTTAAACAAGGGAAGCGGATTAGCAAGAGGAACTATTTATTTTGGAGTCATTTTTGTTATTAGCACTATTTTGATTGGTTTTATTTTTTATGAAGAGGCAATAGACTTGATAAAATTGGTTGGTATAGGAACAGGAGTAACTTCTCTTTTACTTCTACCAGATGATTTGAAAGGTTAAGTTTAACTAAGTATAAGCAACACTTATTCTAGGTGTATTAATGGGAATATGGCAAGAATTTATGGATTTTATGAAGAAACAAAATGTTGTGGCAATTGCACTAGGTTTGATAACAGGTTTTGCAGCTAAGACGCTAATAGATGCATTGGTAGCAGATTTGATAACTCCAATATACAAACCTTATATAGCCTTCCTAGATCCAAAAGCTTCAGTAACAATAGGGTTATCGCAATTCATGATTGGTGACTTTATACAGTCATTGATCAGCTTCGCAGTAATTCTACTTGTTGTCTTCGTGATAGCCAAAAAAATGGGTAAATCGTTATAAGATTTATAAGCTTTTTCTTATTCCTAACAGTCAAGTTTAAATATACTTACATACACATATTTTTTATCCTATTAAATTTATGAGGTGATAAAATGAATGATATGCAAAATCAATTAGGAGGTCAACCCATTTTAGTTCTACCTGAAGGTACTTTGAGGACATTAGGAAGAAGTGCACAACGCAACAACATAGCAGCAGCCAAGGCTGTTGCAGATGCTGTCAGAACTACTCTGGGCCCTAAAGGAATGGACAAAATGTTAGTTGATAGTTTAGGAGATATTGTTATAACCAATGATGGTGTAACTATTTTAGAAGAAATGCAAATAGAACATCCTGCAGCAAAAATGCTAGTAGAAGTTGCAAAAACGCAGAACGAAGAGGTAGGAGACGGAACAACAACTGCAGCTATTCTAGCAGGTGAATTGTTGAAAAAATCAGAAGACCTTCTAGATCAAAACATACATCCCACAGTTATAACAAAGGGTTATAAACTGGCAAGAGAAAAAGCACTAGAAATTCTTGATCGAATATCTGAAAAAATAGAGCCTGAAGACACAGAAGACTTGGTAAAAATAGCAATAACATCAATGACAGGAAAAGGTGCAGAGATAGCTTCAGAGCGCATTGCTAAGATCATTGTAGAAGCTGTTAAAACAGTTATGGATGGCAAGGAGATTGACAAGGAAAACATTAAACTTGAGAAGAAACAGGGTGGTTCGGCAGAAGACACAGAACTGATAAGAGGTGTTATAATTGACAAAGAAGTTGTTCACCCTGCGATGCCCAAGAAAGTAAAATACGCAAAAGTTGCTTTGCTAGATGCTTCCCTAGAAATAGAGAAAACAGAAACAGAAGCACAGATACAGATAACGTCACCAGACCAATTGCAAGGCTTTCTAGACCAAGAAGAAAAGATATTGAAAAACATGGTCGACAAGGTTGCTTTGTCTGGCTGCAATGTTTTATTCTGTCAAAAGGGAATAGATGACGTGGCTCAGCACTACTTGGCCAAGAAAGGAATTCTAACAGCCAGGAGGGTCAAGAAATCTGACATGGAAAAATTGGCAAGAGCAACCAACGGCAAGATTATTTCGAATGTTTCAGACTTGAGCGAAAGCGACTTGGGAATGGCGGGCATAGTGGAGTTGAAAAAAGTTGCTGGCGAGGAAATGATCTTTGTAAGAGACTGCAAGAATCCAAAAGCAGTTTCCATACTGATCAGGGGCGGAACAGAGCATGTCGTTGACGAGGTGGAGAGATCAATAGAAGACGCAATCGGTGCGGTTAGCTCGGCCTTGGAAGTTGGCAAGATAGTCGCAGGCGGCGGAGCACCAGAAGAAGAGGTCTCAAAAGAACTGAGAGGGTTTGCCCAAGGATTTTCAGGAAGAGAACAACTGGCCATACTGGCTTTCGCAGAAGCAATGGAAATAATACCAAGGACGTTGTCAGAGAATGCAGGTCTGGATCCGATAGATATGCTCGTGGAACTAAGGTCAGCACACGAGGAAGGCAAGAAAACTTATGGCATAGATGTTTACTTTGGAAAGATAGTTGACATGAAAGCAAAAGGCGTTATCGAACCTTTGAAAATAAAGACACAGGCGATAAAATCTGCATCAGAAGCTGCTGAAATGATTCTAAGAATAGACGACATAATATCAGCAGGCAAGCTAGACAAGGGCGGATCACCTCAGATGCCTCCAGGAATGCCAGGCGGTATGGGAGAAGAGTACTGATCTCCCTTTCTTTTCTTTTTCTAAAGTTTTATATACTGGTTTTAATACTATTTTAGTTAGGAGGTTTTATAATATGAAAGGAATATCCACAATATTGGCAATGATTTTGATTGTTATAATAGTTGTGGCATTGATAGGATTGACATACACATTCGCAGTCGGTCTATTCTCAACAACAACAGGCGGAGCTACACAACAGACAACAGCTGTTACCCAAAGATTACAAAAAAGCGCTACTATAGTATCAGCTTCATGCGGAAGTTTATCAGGAATCAGTAGAAACTTTAAATTCACAATAAAAAACACAGGAACATTACCAATAAAAGATAATGAACAGGCAGTATTCCAAGATGACGTAAAAGCAACAGTAACCTTTTCACAATTAGAAGCTGGCGAACTTTCAAACGAATACACCTTTGCAAACGTATCCAAAGCTGATGCAGGAGATCATTTAATAAAACTATCAGTACCAGCAGGAGAAGTTACATATTCAGTAACTTGCTGATAACATTTATATACAGGTTCAATTAAAACTATAGAATATGACAGAAGATGATGTAAGTTACGAAATAATACCAGTAACTCCCATCAGGAAGCTAGAAGAAAGGATGGAAAAAATAGAATCGTCGGGATCAACGCCTCAACTGCAGAATCTGATAAATCAGATAATAGAACTGATAAGAAACAATCAAAAGATTGTAAACGATGTCATACAGGCGAACAATGACTTGAGGAATGAGCTATCCAAGCTGCCATCCAAGATGGACGAACTGATAGATACTATTAATGGCTTCCTTGAATTGGTAGAAGCTGCTGGTAAAGAAGAGGTAAGTGCAGCACCTCAAACTACTCAACCTAATGCAGATGCATTCAAACCCATTATTGATGAGTTAAAGAAGATTTCAGATCAAAATCAAAAGCTTGTAGAGAGCAACCAGGTAGTCCTAGACGAGCTAAATAAAATGGATAGAAAGCTCAAAGGCGGGATGCCTGTTTCAACATTATTATCCAACTATCCTCTGAAAAAAGATGTAAGGAAGGTTGAACAACTATGAAAGGAGTAAGTGCAATAATAGCAATAATTTTGATATTGATGATAGTTGTTGCTTTATCAGCTCTGGCATATACATGGTTTTCAGGAATATTCACTAGTATAACAACGACCACTAGTAACGCAACTGCTACGGCCACAACAGCTATGGCAATGCAATTTAGAATAGAGGCTGCAAAATTTTATGGTGGAAACTTTACTAATGCCACAATCAGAAACATAGGAACTGTAAACTTTGATGTTGGAAGGTTAGGTGTCTATATTGATGGAGTAATGTCTTCATATACACCCAATTCAAGTTATTTGTTGCCTCCAGGACAAATATTTACTCTTAACGTCACAAACGCAACTGCTGCATGCCCAAACAAAGTATTAGCGATAACTCTTGAAAGCGGTTTGCAAGATTCAAGAACAATTAGTTGTTGATAATTATGAAAGGAGTAAGCGAAATAATAGCAATAATTTTGATATTGATGATAGTTGTTGCTTTGGCTGCTTTGGCATATACATGGTTTTCAGGAATATTCAGCAGTTTGACGACTACCACTAGTAACGCAACTACAACTACAGCAAGTGCTATGTCAACTAACTTTAGAATAGAAACTGCAAAAAACATGAGTAGTTTAGCAGCTTGTTGCAATGTCACTGTTACTTTAAGGTGCCTCGGGACCACCATATTGGACGTCACAAAAATGAGTGCTTATATAAACGACGTCCCTGCAATTATAACAGTTGGGTCAGGAAATTCAATTCCATCAGCTTTGAATTACGGCAATTTTACAACATTTAACATCACTACAAGTACTATGGTTAGTTTAAACTCAAAATTAAGATTAATTGCCGCAACAGGCTTAGAACAGTCAGCTATAATTACTTAATAATAAGCTAAAGCAATAAAATATCATGAAAGCACAATCAGAAATATTAGTTTTTACACTTTTATTTCTTTTAAGCATTGTTTTATTTACAGTAGCTGTTTATTGGAGCAGAGACGCCTTTCAGCAGAATGTCGATATAACAAGGGTTTCCTCTGCTGAGGGCTTTATGAAAGAAATGAATTATGATATCAAAAGCCTGATGAAATACGGCGGCAATAAAGAAATAGAATATAACGTTGACGGGCCCATAACGCTATTAGATAGCCAAACAATTGAAGTTAGAACAGTTGTTACTTCAGACATTTCATTGCCAACCTCTTGGAACAACATATCCTCTGATTATTCCTATATAAGTGAGGTGCTTGACGGTGATGTTTTCAGAATCCGACTGGTCTTTCCTCAAGACAACTATAAGGTTGAGTTTTTTACGGATGGCCCAACCTTAGCCAAGCCAAAAAAGGTTGTAATCGAAGAAAATTCCACTGACATTGAAAACGGCAAGGCAACAATCAAAATAAGAATAACTTTTGTGTAATATTCTTTATGAAAGGACAATACTTAACTATTGAATATGTGATATTTTTCATAATAGGATTGAGTATGATAATTGCTGTTTATTTCATATTCTCTAATGCCAACGCAATAACAGAGAGAAACACTATAAAACCGCAACTAAAGGCTGTGGGAGAAACCATAAGAGGAACGATTATAAACATATTAGAAACGTCTACAGGCACAAACAGTGAAATAGATTACAACCTGTCGATACCTCCGAAACTGTCTAAATGCATATACAAGATAGAGGTTGACAACGGCTTGAATTTAAACTGCACGCATGACATTAGTATTGGCGCCGTAGTGAGCTTGTATAATCTTAATATTACAACAGAAAATATTATATATAGCACAAAAGGTTATGTTGAAATAACAGTTTATAATGAAACGGTTGAGTTAAAATGATAAAGGTTAATCCTAAGCGTCTAAGGCCAGTGGGAAAAATAAAATTTCATAGATTTTTCAGAAAGGCTGTTATAGGCTATAAAAAACTTAGAAGGGCTGGCCTCATAGATCATAGGATGTATAAAGGAGGAAAAGGCTTTCCTTATCCTGCTACATTGAGCTTTGGTGGAGGAGGGGGTGGTGGCGGGCAATTAGAAATAAAAGGTCCTGCTATAAAGATAAGCGAGATAAAAGCAGAAAAATTCGTTGTTGGAGAGAAAGAGGATGAGGAAAATCAAGGCATACCCATAGTGGTCCCAGATACAGGACTCGCAGGCGCGGCAAGAGAGGCCGAATTTAATCTAAGAACAATAAATATTTCTTACGACCTGATAAAATCTGACTCAAAGGTATTCGCATCTGTTAACATAAGATGGTCTGATGCCGATTCTTCCTTGATTTATCAGATTATTGAACCGAAATTGACGCCAGAGGAAAGGACTCTGCTAAACCAAATCAAAACATTGCTTGTGGAAAAATTAGAAGTTGATTTCACAACCCTAAGAAAAGGAGAGGCCACGGATTATTTGGTAAATAAATTTGAAGAAATGCTAGCGTCAATGTCTCTTGTTGTCCCTGAAGACAAGAAAGAGGACATGCTTTATTATATTAAGAGGGATTTCATAGGAATGGGAAAAATAGAACCGCTTATGATGGACCCTAATCTAGAAGATATATCCTGCGACGGCGTAGAAGTTCCTTTGTATGTTTATCATAGAAACCCATTACTAGGAAGCGTTAAAACAAACGTCTACTTTGAAACGGCCGAAGAACTCGACGTCTTTGTAAACAAGATTGCTCAGAGATGCGGCAAAAGCATTTCAGTTGCATCCCCTCTCATAGGTGGAACTTTGCCAGATGGCTCTAGATTACAAGCAACTCTAGGAACTGATATAGCGAGGAAAGGAAGCAACTTTACCATCAGAAAATTCAGCGAAATGCCTTTGACACCTGTGAACCTTTTAAAGCTCAAAACAATTGACTCTAAAATTGCAGCATATCTGTGGCTGGCCGTAGAGTATGGCAGAACTATTCTGATTACAGGAGGGGTCGCTACTGGAAAAACTACACTGTTAAACGCTATGTCGCTGTTCATAAAACCAGAATTAAAGATAGTTTCAATAGAGGATACAGCAGAATTGGTCTTGCCGCACACTCACTGGGTTCCTAGCGTGGCTAGACTACCGATGTCAGAAATGGGAGGCAAAAAGGTAGGAGAGGTAGATTTGTACGATCTGCTGAAAGAGTCATTGAGACAAAGACCAGATTATCTGATAGTGGGAGAGGTGAGAGGCAAGGAAGCCTACGTTCTGTTCCAGCAGATAGCGACTGGTCACAGCTCTCTATCAACAATACATGCAGACTCTATGGAGAGACTGGTTGACAGGTTAACAACGCCTCCGATAAGCCTTCCTGCCAATCTTTTAGAGGCCTTGGACATAATCATATTCGTTGTCAGAATAAAATACGGGTCGACCTATGTCAGAAGAATAAAGAGTATATACGAGATATATGGCTTTGACAGAAAAAAGAACTTCCCTCTGGTTAACGAGGTATTCAAATGGGACCCAAAAAATGATATCTACGAGGCATTGAACCCTTCTATTGTCCTGAGGAGAATTTCTCAGCAGTACGGCATCAAAGAACAATACCTACAGCAGGAGATATCTAGGAGAATGAAAGTTTTGGAATGGATGGTAGAAAAAAACATAGAGGACTATAGGGATGTTGCAAAAGTAGCAAAGCTCTATTACTCGAGAGCCGACGAATTACTGCAAAACATAGCTTAGATGATTTAATGAATATCTGGAAAACTCTTAGAGATTTGTCATTCAAATTTTTCAAACACAGCCTAGACCCGACTGTCAGCGTATTTGAAAGCATAAAACCTGACCTGTTGAAGGCAGACATCGGCCTAACTCTGCCGGAGTATGTTTATGCCATGTTCTTCTCATTGTTGTTGTTCTTTGTCATAGAGTTTCCCTTGATCACTATAATAACTAGCATAGTCCTAAAGGACATATTGTTAGCAGTCCTGTTCTCATTCACCTTAA
>Ga0315277_10003912_pt1 | contig 20014 bp, 26 predicted proteins | sample YL17G05_15_MG_FD_203695 | JGI IMG/M metagenome (GOLD analysis project Ga0315277, IMG submission 203695) | Sediment microbial communities from Yellowstone Lake, YNP, Wyoming, USA - YL17G05_15 | ecosystem: Environmental > Aquatic > Freshwater > Lake > Sediment | place: USA: Wyoming | collected... | reverse complement strand
CGTACTGGTTCTGGTAGAGGACCTTGTAGGCGAACACGTAGAGGACCGCGACGACGGCGTTCGCCACCAGGAGCCCTATATTGCTTATTATGATGAACTTGTTCCAGCTGAACCTCCTCCAGAGGAACCAACCTATGAGGTAGAAGCCGATGAAGTTGCCCGGGACGGCCGCGATTAGGCTCCCCGGGTAGAGGTAGCCGTGCTTTATGGAGTCGGCCAGCAGGGTTCCCAGCGCTGCACCGATGCCCGCCGGTAGGGGGCCGAAGACGACGGCGAAGAAGGCGGGTATGACAACGGCCGGCCTGAACTGGCCGAAGCCCCAGGGCGAAGGAATGTACGCGGTCATGTACGATCCCACGGCGTAAAGTGCCGCACACATGACGGTGATCATGAGCCGGACCGAAGGCCTATCGGCACTCGTATCTAATCATCTCTCCTCGATCGTTGAACGATGCTATCAGGAGGCAGAGCAACTTATAACACGTTTTCTACTCGGTTATGGCGGATGAGCAGCATGGCCACGGTTACACCGACGTTCTGCCGGCTGATGGGGGTCGATCCGCCGAGGCTCTCCTCCGTAGAACCTACGGGATGGTCCAGAAGCTGGACGACAGACTAGCCAAAGCCGACCGGCACATCGACTGGGGGAAGTTCAGACCCATCGTATCAGGGATATATTGCAACGGCTCCGAGGGAGGAGGCAGACCCAACACCGACGAGGTGGTGATGGTGAAGCTCCTAGTCCTCCAGCAGTGGATCGGCTGTTCACTGGAGCGGTGAACTGCCGCCCCTAGTCTCTGTCTATGGACTCGCCGTAGGTGATGAGGGTTATCGTGTTCTTCACTTGGCCGAGGCGCCTTATGTGGTTGAAGACCACCTCCTTGACCTCGTCCATCGTCTCAGCCTCAACCTCTACTATGACGTCGTAGATGCCGTACAGGGAGTGGATGGCCGTGATCTCCTTCACGCCCCTCAGCGCCTCCGTGACCTCGGACTCCCTTCCCAGCTCCGTGTTAATCAGAACATACGCCTTCAACCCGGACCCCCTATTTGATCACTCGGTTCCCGCGCTATATCTATTCCTCGAAGCGGCCGTTCCAATGGCCGTTCAACGAAGTAGATCGGCTGCTCGCGTCCCTGGCGTTATCCCGTAGACCTTTTCGTCATCTTCATGAAGAAAAAATTGAGCCATGCAACGAGGCACGGGTTCCTTATACTTTGAAACCAGTTCAGAGAAATATCAGCCGTATAACCGATCTCAAAAACAGGATCGATGATAAAGAGACCATCAAGATCATGGAGGAGAGCGATGGCTTCGCTGAGGTCTACCCGGAGGACAAGTACCTCATAGTGAAGGGCCTCCAGTCAGGGGGTCACGTCGTCGGCATGACAGGCGACGGTGTGAACGACGCCCCAAGCCTGAAGCAGGCTGAGGTGGGTATCGCTGTGAGCAACGCTACGGACATCGCGAAGAAGGCCTCTAGCGTAGTGCTCTCACTCGAGGGATTTGAGGGCATATTCGACATGGTCGTGATAGGTAGGATGGTGTACCAGAGGATCTCCTCCTGGACCATCAACAAGATCATCAGGACCTTCAAGCGCGTCGTCTTCATTGTCCTCGCCTTCATCCTGACTGGCAGGTTCGTGGTCTCCACCTTCAATATGATTCTTCTACTTTTCCTGAGCGACTACGTGACGCTCTCCATCTCGACTGACCGGGTCAGGTACTCGGAGAAGCCTGAGAGATGGAACACGGGGGGCTTGGTGAAGCTTGGTGTGTCTTATGGTTCCCTGATTATAGCCGAGTCGTTACTGATACTCTATATAGCGCTTGGCTTCTTCTACTTGGATTCTAACCTTGGGAAGCTCCAGACATTCATCTTCGTCTGGCTCATGCTGTCGGGTTATTACACGGTTCTATCGATACGGGAGAGGAGGCACTTCTGGGAGTCGAGACCGAGCAAGTGGCTATCCCTAGCGCTTATACTCAACACATTGATAGTCTACATTATTTCAACCATGGGATTACCCGGGCTGGTCCCAATAACGAGCCTCGAGTTCTTGTTCATACTGATTTATGGCTTCATCTTCTGCCTTCTAGTGAATGACTTGGTGAAGGTTCCATTGGCTAGAAAGTTTGATGTGGCGATATGAAAATGCTAAAAAATCGCTCTTTTCTTTCCTCGGGTGGCTTGATTTTATTGAAGAAAACGTAGTAGACAACACTGTTTAAACCCATAAATATCGCAGAAAGATATATCGGTAGACCGCTGCTCACGGCGCTCATTATGTAGCTTGAAATCATAGGGGTGAAGACATATGGCACCCCCAGCCGAGTCCACTCGACATCCCGACCGCTGTTGCCCTACTATCCTTTGAAACCACTCCCATCATGTAGGACTGCCTAATACGCATACCCACACTTGAGAAAACTTCTCTTAGAACGCGCACGGTTATGTTTTCTCGAATCAGCAGGCTACCAAGGGACGAATCTCACAAGGTCACTCATCAGTTTGTACTCAAACTCCTCAAAGTGATCCACAAGGTCCCTTGCGGTGAAGATGCCGTAGATTATACTGTTTTTCACTACTGGGAGCCTCCTGAACCCGTGTTTCTTCATAATTTCAACGGCTTCTTCGATGTGGCTATCGGGATCAATTGTAACGAGAGGTGAGGACATACACTCCGCGATCTTGGTTTCATTAGGGTTCCTGTCTTCAGCCATGACCTTCAGGACTAGGTCTCTCTCCGTCACTATGCCGACGGGTCGTCCTTTCTCCAATACGATTATGTAACCCACTTTGTCAGTTGACATGGTCTTCGATGCTTCGGTAGCTGATGCCTCGGTGCTGATTGTTGAGATGTTTTTTCTCATGTAGTTCTTAACAATTGACATTCGTCTCACCGTTTTTTCAATGGGATACACCTCTTTATACATCTTTGCGCGTGCGTAACTGTCAAGAGGTTTCAGCTATCTACACGTTACCCCTTGTTTATGGTGCAGAGAGCAACCCTTCGTAAGCTCCTTCAACTCACCCTTCGTGTACGCAGCGAGGTTCTGGATTGGACTCGGAGATACAGCCTCTAGAACCACCACTTTCTTCTCCTTTAATCTTGAAAGCGCCCCGGCGCCCATACCATAACTGACCACAACTTGAGCCCCCAGCTTAATTATCTTCTCGGGGGGTGTTCCAGAGCCTCCGAAATGTATGCTATCGTTTGGCACCTTACCCCTGTCAACTATTTTGCCGTTCTCAAGAGAGTACCAGACGAAGTAAGGCGACCTGCCAAGATGCTCCGAAACCCTGCTTGCCGACTCGTCCGTAACCGGGATTACAATAATCATCTGAGTTCTCCACTCGTCTACAAACCTATCTTCCTCACTACGACGCTTAAAACTGCTGCCCGAATCTCGAGCAGCCATATAACGAGATCTTTCGGGAAACCTTCTTAATCGCTCCACCCTCTAATTAGTAAACTCAGGTGCGCTCCATGGGTAAGAAGATCCTAGTAATAGGCGGTGTCGCACTTGGACCAAAGGCCGCCTCAAGGGCGAGAAGGCTCGACCCTGAGGCGGAGATTACCATCATCGACAGAGGCGACGTGTTCAGCTATGCTGGGTGCGGCATGCCCTTCTACATCGAGGGACAGATCACCGACATAGATGAGCTGCTATGCACCAACCAAGGGGTGCGAAGAGATGAAGCCTACTTCAAGAGCGTCAAAGACATCAAGCTGCTTGGACGCACCGAGGCGCTGAAGATCAACAGATTAGAGAAGACGGTAACTGCCCAGGATATAAGGACCGGTAGGTTTCAGGACATCCCGTATGACAAGTTGGTTCTCGGGGTCGGGGCAAGCCCGGTTGTGCCGCCCATCGAAGGAATAAGCCTCGAGGGAGTTTTCAGGCTTTACAGCCCAGAGGACGCTGTTGCTATCAGGGCCAAGATCGACGAGGGCGCTAAGAGGGTGGTTATCGTTGGAGGTGGTCTCATCGGGATGGAGGTCTGCGGCTCCTTCGCATCCCGTGGATGCGCGGTCACCGTGCTGGAGATGATGGATAGGCTGATTCCGGCTCTCCTCGACCCCGACATGTCTCTCCTACTCGAGAAATACCTTAGAGAGAGCGGAATCACCCTCGGCCTCGGGTGTCGAGTGTCCAGGATAATAGACGACGGTTCTGGTCGGGCCTCAGTCGTCGAGACGGCGAATGGTGATAGGTTCGACGCAGATATGGTTGTTGTCGCCATAGGTGTGAGGCCTAACGTCAGGCTGGCGAAGGACGCCGGATTAAAGATAGGCGTCACTGGAGCCATCGCGGTTGACGAGTATCTGCGAACCAGCGACCCCGATATTTTCGCTGGCGGCGACTGTGTCGAGAATATAGACCTCGTCACGGGTAGGAAGGTCTATCTCCCACTCGGCTCCACTGCGAACAAGCACGGACGCGTGATCGGTGACAACGTGACCGGTGGGGAGACCAGGTTTCCAGGGGTTACTTTGACGGCCGTCTTTAAGGTTCTGGACTTTAACGTGGGGAAAACGGGTCTGAGTGAGAGGGAGGCTAGAGAATTAGGTTTCGACGCTGTGACGGCGACGGCACCGAGAACCGATTGCAGTGACTACTATCCCAAGAATAAACCTTTCATAGTCAAGTTGATCGCTGATAGGAGGAGCCAAAAGCTCCTCGGGTGCCAGGCTCTTGGCACTGGGGAGGTAGTTAAGAGGATAGATGTCGTTTCGACGTGCCTTAGATTCGGCGCAGCGATCAACGACCTTGCTGATCTGGATCTTGGTTATGCTCCACCTTACTCTACCGCCATAGACGCTGTGGCCCATGCCGCTAACGTTTTGAGGAACAAGATACAGGGCCTTGCCCATGGGATCTCCGCGACGGAGCTGAAGGGGAAGATGGTGGGGGATGATGACTTTGTTCTCTTAGACGTGAGGTCAAGGCAAGAGGTAGAGGTTCGTCCCTTTAATGATCGTAGGGTCGTGAATATCCCGATTGAGGAGCTGAGGTCTAGGCTCAATGAACTGCCGAGGAAAGAAGTGGTGATATTCTGTAAAACAAGTGTACGCGCATACGATGCGGAGAGGATATTGAGAGGCGTCGGATTCAACGATGTGAAGTTCTTAGACGGAAGCCTCACTGCGTGGCCTTACACTTACTAAATGAAAAAAAACCCTCTACTTCTTGAGGAAGTTGGGGTTGGTGGAGTCGTACTTGTCAGCGTCCTCCTGGCTCGCCATGATGTCCTTGAGCCACGCGTCAGCGTCATCCCGCTTCCAGTCCCCCGCCTTCGCGTGTGCCTTGATGTAGTTCGCGGGCATCGGGTGGGTCCCCACCTTGACGGGTAGGCCGATGACGTTCTCGATGTACTTCTTGTGGTCCTCGATATAGGGGCAGATGGGGTACCCGGCGAGGTAACAGCTTGCGAGGTAGATTACCTCGGCGCCATACTTCTTCATATCCGCAGGCGCCGATTCAAGGCGTTCCCCGGGGCAACCACCACAAGCCATCCAACCAACGACCTCTATAGGCTCATCCTTCGGGTACTTAGCGAATGCACCGTCCCTTTCAATGATCGACTTGAAGCACTTGTTCCCGGTGCACGTCCTGTTCCTGTCGCAGATCATGACACCGACTTTAACCATAGGTATCGTAATCCTCCTTAACCTAGCCTAATAATCGTTTGGGGTAATTCACCCCGGCTTAATATCAATACGTCTGCCCTCGGACAGGGCTGCCGCCGTCTTTCGGCGGGCCTCCTGCAGAAGCCTCCAGATAGTCCCCCTGCTAACACCCATCTTGGCGCCCGCCTCCTCTTGGCTAAGGCCCTCCAGGTCGACCAGCCTCATGACCTCCAGCTCGGCGCCGTCGAGCACCACCGGTTCTCCTAATTGGGGGCTGTCTGGTGTGAAGCTGCCTTCTAACACCTGTTTTCCTATAGAGACAGGGGTGGGTATCCTCCCCCTTGGCCCCTTACGGTTTCTCGCCCTTCTCTGCACGTTTACCTGTTGGGGTATGGGAACCTTTATATCTTTCTGTGCACGGACACATAATTGATTCTGTGCACTGTCACAGAAAAGGAGATGATGAGAAAAATGGGTTATAGAGGAAGAGGATATGGTAGAAACTACCCCGGAAACGGACCGTTCAGGGACCTGCCTCCATGGCAGAGACCCGGGTGGCTCTACGGGACAGGCGCAGGTGTGATGGCGGCAACCGACCCCTACACTTGCCAGAGGTTCCCGTGGCTCCCAAGAAGATGGTGGGCATCCCCCAACATGAGGGCTGGAGATATGCCTGTACCCTCCGCTGAGCAGTCTAAGCAGATCATAGAACAGCAGATCGCTACAGCTGAGAGCCACATCGCTGCGTTGCGGAAAAGGCTTGTTGAACTGGAGCCCGGGGAGAAGAACGAGTAGTGGGATGGCGGTCACCGTGAGGGTTGCCATACCGACAAAGGGCCCTGGAGGGCTAAGGGGAGAGGTAGACGAGGTCTTTAGCCGCGCCCCAGTTTTCACCATCGTCGATTTGAATGATGGTGGACCTCGGAACGTCACTGTAATTGAGAACGCCGCGGCCTCATTTTCACACGGGGCTGGCCCAGTCTCGGTGAAGATCCTCAGCGATAACCATGTTGAGCTCTTACTTGCGCCGGAGATTGGCGTTGGCACATCTACCCTGCTTGAGGAGCTTGGGATTAGATATGTAAAGGTGGAGAAAGGTGCGAAGGTCTCAAAGCTCTTAAGAGAAATGAAGAAAGGGTCTAAGAGTAAACGGCAGTCTCTAATCACCGAAGCCAAGTGAAAGCAATATTAAGGTGTTCGATGCACACACTCGATATATTTAATAATATATTTATAGATATAATATAGAAATGAGAAACGGGTGTAACCGCGATTTTAGCAGGCAATACTACAGCGAAGCCTACCCCGGAGTCATGAGAATGCCCCGAGGCATAGGATTCGGTGTTAAGAATGTTGATGTGCACGCGCTTGCACAAATCAATAGGTTGTGACCCATTGCCTAAAAGAGACTTAAAGCTTAAGATTGATGAATTCTCCTCCTCAATAGGAAAATTCAAAGGATTAGAGATCGAGATCGGAAGGATCTATCCTGAAGACTGGGATGAATCCATGGGTCCAACCCCGTGGCCCTCCGTTGGCACCCTTCGCGACTGGGATAGGAGGCTGCTTAGCAGATATAAGCCGTTCTATATGCCGGACTGTGATCTCTGTTGCCTGTGTACCTTCGGAAAATGTGACCTGACCGGCGATAAGAGAGGTGCGTGCGGACTCAACATGGCTGCCCAGCAGTCGAGGATCGTGCTCCTGGCCTGTTGCATAGGCGCCAGCACCCACGCAGCCCATGCAAGGCACATGCTAGACCACCTGATCGAGGAGTATGGAAGGGACGTGCCGCTGGAGGTAGCCATCAACACCAACGTTGAAGCCCCTCACATACGGCTTGTGTGCGGTATTCGACCGAAGACGTTGAGGGATCTTGAGGATGCGCTGGATTATGTTGAGACCCAGCTGGTGCAGCTCGTTGCCTCCACCCACACCGGACAGGAGGGGGACAACATCGACTTCGAGTCTAAGGCCTTCCACGCGGGCATGCTCGACCACGTGGCCATGGAGGTGGCGGACATCGAGCAGATCTCGACGCTCGGTATGCCAAAGGGCATAGCGGATACTCCGATGACCGATCTTGGCTTCGGGTCCATCGATCCTGACAAAGCGGTTATCATGTGCATAGGACACAACGTGCTCCCGAGCGTCGACATCATCGACTACCTCATGGAACACGACCTCTTCGGCGAGGTAGAGGTCGGAGGGCTCTGCTGCACAGCCCACGATAACAGCAGGTACAACAAGCGGGCGAAGATAATCGGCCCCATATCCTGGCAGCTTAGATTCATCCGTTCAGGGATCCCCGATCTGGTCGTTGTCGACGAGCAGTGCCTGAGGACGGATATAGTTGTAGAGGCCCAGAAGATAGGGACCCCTGTTATCGCAACCAGCGAGAAGAGCATGTTGGGCCTCCCCAACAGGACGGATGACGACCCGGACAATATTGTGGAAGACCTTGTCGAAGGACGGGTTCCAGGCGTTCTAATCGTAAATCCAAGGAAGGTTGGAGAGGTATCAGTTAAGACGGTGATGAATGTCGCGCCGAAGAGGAAGGGCTTCAAGACCTTGACCCGCGAGGAAGTATCAACACTAGCGCAGAAATGCAGGAACTGTATGGAGTGTGTCCGTGCCTGCCCGAATAATCTGCCCATCGTGAACGCGGTTCGTGCAGCAGCCCAAGGAGACTTCAGTTTGTTGGGAGACATCTATCCTCTCTGTGTGGGGTGTGGCAGATGTGAGAGCGCCTGCCCCATCGGATTGCCCCTCATCACTTTCTTCAATATCGGAGCGGAAAAGCGGATAGCTAACGAAAGGTTCCCCATGCGCGTGGGCCGAGGCGCAATAACAGATGTGGAGATAAGGGAAGTCGGAAGAGCCATTGTGTTCGGTGAGATCCCCGGCGTCGTCGCCCTCGTCGGATGCGCCAACTATCCGGCCGGGGGCGCCGACGTAGCGAAGATAGCCGAGGAGTTTCTGAAGCGCCGCTTTATCGTTGTTGCGACAGGCTGCTCAGCGATGGACCTGGCAATGACACGCGACGAGGACGGGCTAAACCTGTACGAGAAGTACCCTGGTAACTTTGATGCGGGAGGATTAGTCAACATCGGCAGCTGCGTTTCGAACGCCCACATCACAGGGGCGGCGATCAAGATCGCGAACATCTTTGCCAAAAGGCCGCTGAGGGGGAACTACGAGGAGATAGCCGACTACATCCACAACCGAGTCGGGGCGGTCGGCGTCGCCTGGGGGGCCATGTCCCAGAAAGCGGCCAGCATCGCTTCCGGCTGCTGGAGGCTCGGCATACCTGTCGTCGTCGGCCCACACGGCGCCAAGTATAGACGAATGCTTCTTGGTCGCAAGGAGAGGGAGGAGGACTGGAAGGTCTTCAACGCCAGGGACGGGCAGGAGGTTTACGTCGGTCCCGTCCCTGAGCACCTCTTCTACGCAGCAGAGACCGTCGAGGAGGCGATCGTCATGACCTCCAAGCTGGCGATGCGCCCCAACGACACAAACAAGGGGAGGGCTGTTAAACTGAGCCATTATATCGACCTCCACCAGCGCTACTACGGCTCGATGCCCGACGACCTCCAACTCTACGTCAGAAGGCTCCAGGACATACCCTTCACTATGAGGGATGAGGTCACAAAGGTTCTACAGGATAGCGAATGGGTCGAGGATAAGATAGCGTCTCCTGACCCCACTATGCTGAGTAGGCTCGTCAGGAGGCAGGTATAATGGTGGTTAAACCTATCTTGAGAGCCTTCGTAGAGCCCCACATTCAAAGAACACAGCTCTTACCGTCAAGACGGATATTACAGCAAGAATCAGGGTCTCAGATTGATGGATGAAAATAGTTGGAAGGGATGAGATGAAGAGATGAGTGAGAGAGAGTTCATTATTCACGTCGGGCCCCAGCATCCTGCGCTGAAGGAACCGGAAAATTTCATGTTCAAGGTTGATGGCGAGCGCGTCATCGATGTCGAGCCGAGGATAGGCTATAATCATCGCGGGATCGAGAAGGCGATGGAGAGTCGCACCTATATTCAAAACCTATACTTGGTCGAAAGGGTTTGCGGGATCTGCTCCAACTCCCATCAGACCTGCTACACGCAGAACGTGGAGGAAGTTCTCGGCATGCAGATACCCGAGCGAGCCAAGTACATCCGCGTCCTCGTCGCCGAACTGGAGCGCATCCACAGCCATCTCCTTTGGCTGGGGGTTGCCGCTCATGAGATAGGCTTCGACACCCTATTCTACTATATCTGGCGTGATCGTGAGGTGGTCATGGATCTTCTTGAGATGGTGAGCGGCAACCGCGTCAACTATGCAATTCCTACCATTGGTGGAGTTAGACGCGACATTTCATCTGACAAGATACCTCTATATCAGAAAATGCTGGACACGCTGGAGGAGAGGACCAAGTACTATAGGAGCATAGCGGCGACTGAGAAGACTGTCTTGAACCGGACCGTCGGCGTGGGCTTCCTCTCGAAGGCGGACGCCATAAGGCTCTGCGCCGCGGGACCGAATCTGAGATGCTGCGGCGTCGCCAGCGACATCAGGCGCGATAATCCATACCTAGTATATAACGAGATACCTTTCAACGTGATTTCGTACGAGGGCGGAGACCAGCTGGCTCAGATCCTTGTCAGGGTTGACGAGACCCAGGAGAGCATCAAGATTTGTATTTATTGTCTAAATCACCTACCGAATGGACCTATAAGGGAGAAGTTCTCGCCACTTGGAAAGGTCCCAGAGGGCGAGGCCGTTAGCCTAGTCGAAGCACCTAGAGGAGAACTCATTCACTACATCCAGTCAAGGGGCGCGGACAAGCCTTACAGGTACAAGATACGGGCGCCGACCCTCGCCAACATCCCCTCTCTCTGTGAGAGGCTGAAGGGCGGATACATCGCCGACATTCCCATCGTCCTGGCTGGGATCGACCCTTGCTTCAGTTGCACGGATAGGATGACATTCGTCGATGAGGGCAAAGACAAGCAGTGGGGCATGACAGGTGAACAGTTGAGGAGATATGGGATAGAACGGTACAACATATGCGCGCGCGAGTTGAATAGATGTCTCACAAGCGGCTGATTTCGCTCGAAATTTCTTTAAGAGGAGGCTTAGGCCATTAAGACCATAACAATAGACCCCGTCACAAGGCTTGAGGGACATGGAAAAATTAGTATATTCCTCAATGAGCGAGGAAACGTTGAAAACGCCTATTTTCAGATACCGGAGCTTAGAGGCTTCGAAAGATTCTGCGAGGGAAGAAGAGCGGAGGATATGCCCATCATCACTCCCCGTATCTGCGGCGTCTGCCCTGTCGCCCATCACTTCGCATCCGCCAAAGCCTTGGACGCATGTTATAACGTAGAGCTAACCGAGACAGCTAAGAAACTCCGTGAGCTAATGTACATGGGATACTTCGTTTACGACCACATCTTTCACTTCTACTTCTTAGCTGCCCCTGACTTTATTATGGGTCCAACTGCGCCGCCCGCCGAGCGCAACATCTTTGGCGTGCTGAAGAAGGTGGGCCTAGACATTGGTAAGGAGGTCATTAAGCACAGGGCTTACGGACAAAGGATCACGGAGATCCTCGGAGGCAAGGCTACACACCCTGTCTGTGGCTTACCCGGCGGCGTGTCGAAGGGTCTCACCGAGGAGGAGCGTCAGGAGATCGAGCGCATGGCTTGCTCATCGGTTGAGTTCGCCCAGTTCACCTTAAAGATCTTTAACGATGTCGTCTTAGGAAACAAGAACTATATGGATATGATCCTCAGCGACCCATACCAGCTCAGGACCTACAACATGGGCATTGTCGATAAGAATAACAGAGTCAACTTCTACGACGGCATAATTCGTGTCACTGACCAAGGAGGAAAAGAGTTCGTCAGGTTCGAGGGCAAGAACTACCTTGAACACGTAGTCGAGCACGTCGAGCCCTGGACATACTCGAAATTTACTTATCTTAAGAAGGTTGGTTGGAAGGGGTTGATGGACGGACCGGAAAGCGGTATTTACCGTGTGGGCCCCCTTGGAAGGCTGAACGCTGCCGACGGCATGGCGACGCCCTTGGCGAACGAGGAGTACAAGAGAATGTTTGACACTCTCGGCGGAAAACCAGTCAACTCCACCCTCGCATTCCACTGGGCGAGGCTCGTTGAACTCCTGTACGCTGCGGAGCATGCTCTAGAGTTGGCGCAAGATCCAGGAATCACAGGAACGGACCTCAGAAATCCTGTCAGGAAACCGGGTGAGGGCGTCGGCGTTATAGAAGCAGCAAGAGGCACTCTGTTCCATCATTACAAGCTCAATGAGGAGGGGCTGGTCAGCAAGGTGAACCTGATCGTGGCGACCACGAATAACTACTCTGACATATGCATCTCCATCCGAGACGCCGCAAAAGGACTCATCAAGAACGGCGAGGTCGAGGAAGGTCTCTTAAACATGGTGGAGATGGCCTTCCGAGCCTACGACCCCTGCCTGGCATGCTGTACCCATAACCTCCCTGGCCAGATGCCGCTGATGGTGGATATATATAATAATCAAGGGCTTCTGAAAACCATCAAACGTGATTAAAATATTAAGAGAATTATATCCATATACATTTGCGCGCGCTCATAAGCTCATTTATGAACTCATCCACCGGTCAAACCTCTAGTATGGGCCAGCTCCTTAACCTTCTTAGCCGTACCTTCCCTGACTGTTAAGATGGGCCAACCCTTTTCAGGCATACATTGAATGCCCTAATTCACGCCTGTAAATTTGACTAGTCAAATTCTCAGAGATAAGCGTCAACTTCTTAATGAGAGCATTCCACGTATAACATAAGCCGGGGGGTGTGTAGTAACGACCGTAGTCGACGAGTTGAGGGAAATTCTTCTCAGGGAGGTCCCCGACATCGACGATATAATCGTCGACAGGGTGTGCCTTGGGCTCGGCTACACCGGGGTGAAGCTGCGGGGCGGTCAGGCTGGCGTTTGCCACAGCCTTCTCTCCGAGATGGCCCTGGACTGCTGCCGGATATTGGAGAGCGCTGGGACCCTAGCGGGGAGGCCTGCGACCGAGTTCCTGGGCATGGCGGGTTCCTGGGATCTGGGCGAAAGGGTGATCGGCATTGCGACGGTAAACGCCCTGTCCCAGATCGTCTTCGATGCTCACCCTGATAGGTATATCGTAGAGGAGGGGAACCTCGTCGACGTGATTGAAGTAGGGCCTGAGGACATAGTCGCTCTCGTTGGCCTCATAAGGCCATTCGTGCCCGTTTTCAGGGCTAAAGCCAAGCAGTTATACATCTTGGAAAGAGGTGCCAGGAGGGAAGAGGGAGTGCTACCAGACACGGCCTGCGAGGAGGTGGTTCCCAAGGCCGATGTCGCAGTGATAACCGGGAGCTCACTGGCAAATGGTACCGTGGACAGGCTCCTTGAGCTCGCATCGGGCGCAAGGACCGTTGCGCTGGTGGGCCCGACCGTCAGCTGCGTCCCGGACCCCCTTTTTAGGAGGGGCGTCGATTACGCGGGAGGGATAAGGATACGCGACGCCGACAAAGCCCTGCAGGTCATAGCCGAGGGCGGTGGGACTCCGCGGCTGAGGATGGCGGGCGAGTTCGTAACCTTCAAGGCGAGGTAGACGACAGGAGGATACCTACTTCCCTATCGCGTGTTGTAGCGCCTTCTCCGCGTGTATGACGGTCGTGTCGAATAACTTCACGTCCGTGTGCTCCTGGGTGACCAGGAGGGGTATCTCAGTGCACCCGAGGACTATGCCCTGAGCCCCCCTCTTTACCAAACCGTCTATAATCTCCAGGTACCTGTTCCTGGACTCGGGGAGGAGCAGGCCACTTGAGAGCTCCTCGAAGACGACCCTGTCAATGTAGTCAATATCCTCCTTCCCCGGAACCAGAGCCTCGATCCCATGCCTCTTCAGGCCCTCCATGTAGAAGGGCTTCTCCATTGTGAAGCGGGTGCCGAGGAGGCCGACGACCTCCATCCCATCCTCCTCTATGGCCTCGGCGGTGGCGTCACGATGCTGATTAGCGGGATCGGGGATCTCACCTCCAGCTTCTCGAAGAGGATGTGCATCGTGTTGGTAGCGCGCGCGATACGGCGACGGGCGTCTACGAATTTCTTATAAGACTTTAATCGTGCAGACGGATGGGCCGTAAAGACGCTCCCCTCTAATTAGAAATCAACTTCACGCTTCTTCTAGTTCTCTTTTAACCTTCTCCACCTTATCTTCCATCTTCCGGGGCTCATCCCTCCTATCGTCGATCTTGACATCGGTCACAACCCTCTTCGCCCCAGCTTTGAAGACGGCCTCATGCGCACTCAAGATCACATCAACAGCGTCCTCCAAAGTATCCGCCTCGAGAATCGTCGACATAGGCGTCAGCTGGAACCTTAGACCCGATCTCCTGACCTCTTTTAAAGCCTCGGCAACGAATCCAGACACGCTAACTCCTTCCCCGAGTGGAGTGGTCGTGAACTGGACTATGACCTTGGACCCACTGCCAGTAACTTTCTGTTTCAGGCTTATCACCTGTAGAATATAATAAAACAGTGGCTTTAATGCCTTCTCAAGCGCATTTTCCTAGCCTTTATGAGGATTACACCAACGCCCTGCTTCACCAAGACCAGTTTATATTCTTTAATAGGCTCATCGGGAGAGGCAGTTAACGTGCCCATTATTTTCAAGAGCTCGAAACCCGCCTTTTTAAGGAGAGAGGACGCCTCTCCCTCCGTGTAGAGCCTAGCGTGGCTGAAGATGGGGTCTCCTTTCTCCGCCTGCTTTGAGTACTGCTCTCCCCAGGTGCTCTCACGGTTAATCAGTAGAATCACTAGAGTTGCATCCTCCTTCAAGGTAACTGATATGGAGCGCAGTGCTTTAACTGGGTCTGCGAGAAACTCGATCACAGTAACCGCGTAGGCAAAGTCTAGGCTTCCAATTTTCATTGGAAGATATTCGGCAGTTGCTAATATCGCTGGTAGACCCCTCTTATGTGCCATCCTCAGCATACCCGGAGAGGGGTCTATGCAGACAACATCTCGCTCTGCTGTGGAGAGATGAGCCGCGAAGATGCCTGTGCCAGCTCCGATGTCGACTCCTAACCCTGAATGGGGTAAGAGGGCTTCTAATCCCATGAGTTCCGAGTAGAATGCATGCATGCCGATGGGACTCAGATACCAGTTGTCATAGGTGGAAGCGGTCTTGTCAAATATTTTTGTAACCACTCTCATATTTTTCATCTTGTTTCAACCTCTCCACCGGAAATCTTGCCTTTAAAACCCTGGTGATGAAAACTCCGTCCGCGCGCGCGGCGTAGGAATCTATTACGGACAGATGATACGGTAAGCATTTGCTTGGTCCCCACTTTATTCCACAAGTTCTCCCTACCTATTTGACCTCATCACCGTGCCCCTGAGTGCGAATATTAAAGATATGTTTAATAATATAGTTATAGATATAACTTGGATATGAGAGGCAGATGTAACCGTGGCTTTAGCAGGCGATGCTGCTGCGAGACTTACCCAGGAGCAATGAAGATGCAGGGAGGCATAGGATTCGGCGTTAGGAGGGGCGACTTCCTATACCAAGTTCTAATGGCGTTATCCGAAAAACCAATGCACGGCTACGCCCTCATACAGGAGATCGGTAAGACCCATCAACGACCCGTCAGCGCTGGACTGATCTACCCCACCCTCCAAGAGCTCGGAGACATGGGATACGTATCCTCTGAGGAGAAGGAGAGTAAGAAGATCTACACCCTAACGACGGAGGGCAAGAAGCATCTAGAAGAAAACGCTGAGATAGTCGAGAGGCTTAGGGCGGGGAGGGCCTACGCGGAGAGGATCAGGAGATTCTCCTTCATGAGTGACCTACAAGACATGCAGACGATGGTCTTGATGAACGAGAGGGACATCGACGAGGGTAAGATGACGAGGATACAGGAGATATTGACTAATGCTAAGAAGAGGATGGCGTCGGTCGTCTTCGAGTGAGGAGGAACGTGGATGAAGGTTGCGGTTTTTATGGATGACGGTAAGACCATCTCCCAGCACTTTGGGAGAGCCATGTACTATATAGTATATGATGTGAAGGAGGACGTAGTCAAGGGATCAGAGATAAGATCCAAGGCCGCGCATCACGCAGCTGGTGAACCCCATCAACATGAGGAAGGTGGCCACCACGGGCCAGAGGCTGATGCCAAGCATAACTCAATGCTGTCAAATATTTCTGACTGCGAGGCGCTGATAGCCCGAGGCATGGGATGGGGCGCATTCGAGGCCATAAAGAAGGGGGAAATAAAGCCATTCATAACGGACCTGGAGATCGCCGAGGACGCTGCGAAGGCCTACGTCGCGGGTAAACTCGACAGCCACACGGAGAGACTCCACTAAAAAGGTGCCTGCTTTGGCCGAGTCTATTCAGGAGGAGCCGAAACCTAAATCTGAAGAAAAGACAGCTGATGACGCCCTGCTAAAGATACGTATGGGAAAAGTGAAGCACAAGATCGCCGTCATCAGTGGGAAAGGAGGAGTTGGCAAAACACTAGTTACCGTCAATTTAGCCGCGATACTTGTACGTGAGAAGGGCGCTGGTAAAGTTGGGTTGCTAGATGCAGACATCCACGGTCCATGTGTCCCAAAGATGCTGGGCTTGAAGGGTTCAAGGCTCGAGTCGGGTCCACCGGGGATATTTCCAGTCCTCTCAGAGGGAGGCATCAAGGTAGTCTCCATGGCCTTCCTGTTACCCAGCGACGACTCTCCGGTTATCTGGCGTGGGCCAATCAAGATGGGTGCAATTAAGCAGCTCCTATCAGAGGTCGCCTGGGGTGAACTCGACTACCTATTGGTGGATCTGCCACCTGGGACAGGTGATGAGCCTCTTACGATTCTCCAGCTACTGCCGGAGACTGATGGCGTCGTGATCGTCACTATACCCAGCGAGGTTTCGGGTGATGTCGTCAGGAAGGCTGTGACTTTTTCGAGGATGCTCAATGTGCCTATCTTAGGCATCGTCGAGAACATGGCGGGATTGGTGTGTCCTCACTGCGGGGAGGAGATCGAGGTCTTCACGGGCGGGGTGGGTAGGAGGGTCGCTGAGGACATGGGTGTGCCCTTCCTGGGCTCGATCCCCCTCGACCCTGGGATATCTGGTGATTCCGACTGTGGCAAATCCTTTGTTGAGGAGCACCCCGACTCGGTGGCGGCGAAGGCGTTCGGAGAAATAGTGAAAAAGATAATTGAGGTGGTTGAAAAATGAAGGTAGCAGTATCTAGTACGGGGAACAGCCTGGATAGCCAGGTTGACCCGCGGTTCGGAAGATGTCAGGTGATCTTGGTGGTGGACACCGAGACCCTGAAGGTAGAGGCTCTCAGCAATACCAGCATAGGGGTTGCTCACGGAGCGGGTGTAGGGACAGCTCAGGTCGTCGCCTCGAAGGGGATCAATGCTGTAATCACGGGGAGTGTCGGACCTAACGCCTTCAGCGCATTGAACGCGGCCGGCATCAAGGTATACACGGGGGTCAACGGAACCGTAAGGGACGCCGTGGAGAGGCTCAATAGAGGCGAGATAACTGAGACCGCTGGACCTACGGTGGGAGGCCACCACGGTATGGGCGGGTTAAGAGGCGGTGGCCGTGGAAGAGGAAATAGACCAGAGTAATGGAGTGATACGATGACAAAGGTAGTTATACCAACATCAGACGAGAAGGCGGAAAGGCTCTCCGACCACTTCGGTAGAGCCCCCTACTTTGCCTGGTATGAGATAGAGACGGGTAAGATCGTTGACAATGGTATCATACCGAATGAAAGCGAGCACTTCGGAGGAACAGGCAATCCACCGGACCGCATCCTACAGCTCAAACCAGACGCGCTCATTACCTACGGAATGGGGCCCAAAGCCTTAAACATCTTTCAAAACGCTAGAGTCGCCGTGTTAAGGGCCAACGCAAACACGGTCAGAGAGGTTATCACAGCATACAACAATGATGAACTCGAAGAATTGACAGAGGGTTGTCAACAGGCGCGTCATCACTAAAGCAGCGCGCTAAGGGTGTCTACCATCTCTAAAGAATTGAAAAAAGAAGAGTTGAGCCTTCTAGAGGAAGCTGGCTATACGAAGAAGGCCATCGAACTCTATGGTGGTAGGGTTAACGTTGGCGTAATAGAGAACCCTGATGTAGCTCTAGCCTACACGGGCCCCTGCGGGGACACGATAAAGCTGTTCCTGAAAATCGGTGAAGATGACGTGATAGACGAAGCAAAATTTCAATACTTGGGATGTCCAGCCTCGGCCGCCTGTGGGTCGATATTAACCCAGAGGATAAAAGGCAAGACGCTACTGGAGGCGAAGAAGATAACAGAGGACGACTTGTTGAGGGAGCTGGGTGGCCTACCGGGAGAAGAGTGCCATTGCGCAAAACTCGCCGTGACGACGCTGCAAAAGACCATCTCGAAGTATGAAGAGGATAAGAAGAGGGTTTAACGCTCTGATGTTATAAGAGGGGCGGCTCAAAATGATCGTGTCGGTTGCCAGTGGTAAAGGAGGGACGGGCAAGACCTCGGTAGTTGTAAATCTAGCCCTCTCTCTGGGGGAAGCCCAGATCATCGACTGCGACGTTGAGGAGCCCAACGCCCACATACTCCTTAAGCCCGAGATAAACGAGACATTCCCTGTTGAGCTGCTCGTCCCAAGAATCCTTGAGGAGAGGTGCGATTACTGTGGCGAGTGCGCCCGTTTCTGCCAGTACCACGCCCTCTTCGTCGCCGGGGAGACGGCCATGGTCTTTCCCGAACTCTGCCACAGTTGCGGCGGCTGCAGCATCGTCTGCCCTAGGGAAGCCATCGTGGAGGAGCCCAGGCAGATCGGCAGAGTAATTAAGGGCTCCGCAGGCGCCATTGACCTGGTATACGGGGAGATAAACGTCGGGGAGCCCCTGGCCGTTCCCGTCATCGCCGCCGTCAAGGAACACATCAACGTGAATGGCATCGTCATTCTGGATGCGCCTCCGGGTACGGCCTGTCCCGTCGTTGAGACGATCCACGGCTCAGACTTCTGCCTGCTGGTGACCGAGCCCACGCCCTTTGGGCTCCATGACCTGGAAATCGCCGTGGAGGTGGTGAAGGAACTAGGCGTACCCATCGGGGTGGTCGTGAACTTCGCCGGCATTGGAGATAGGGGCGTATACGATTTCTGCGAGGCGCGGGGCATCCCCATCATGATGGAGATCCCCTTCGATCGGAGGATTGCTGAGCTCTACTCAAGAGGCACTCCGTTTGTTGAGGCGATGCCCGAGTGGAGGGGGCGATTTAAGGACCTCGCTAAGCGAATCTGGAAAGGGGTGGATGCATGAATCAGATGACCATACTCAGCGGGAAGGGCGGGACGGGGAAGACGACGATAACGGCATCATTCGCGGCTCTGGCGAGGAACGCCGTCCTCGCTGACTGCGATGTCGACGCGCCCAATCTACACCTGCTGCTCAAGCCCGAGATCCAGGAGACCATGGAGTTCAAGGGGCTAAAGCTCGCCGTTATAGACCTCGAGAGGTGTACCCGTTGCGGCCTCTGCGATGAGAAGTGCCGCTTCGACGCCATCCAAGGCTTCCAGGTCGACCCCCTCCGCTGCGAGGGCTGCAAGGTCTGCGTCCGCATATGCCCTGTAGGAGCCATCGATTTCATCGATCGAGTCTGCGGCAACGCCTATATCTCTAAGACCAAGTACGGACCCATGAGCCACGCACGGCTGAAGCCTGGAATGGAGAACTCGGGGAAGCTCGTCTCACTCGTGAGGCAGAACGCCAAAAGGATCGCTGAGGAGTGGGGGCATGAGCTCGTCCTCGTCGATGGACCGCCGGGCATCGGATGCCCAGTAATCGCGTCCCTCGCCGATGTTGACAAGGGCCTAGTCGTGGTGGAGCCCACCCTGTCAGGAATCCACGACCTGAAGCGGGCCCTGGAGCTCCTCCACCACTTCAATGTGGAGCCCCTCGTCTGCGTCAACAAACACGACTTGAACCCCGAAAACACCAAGGCCGTAGAGGAGTTCTGTGCAAAGGAGGGCATAGAGGTGGTCGGGCTCATCCCCTTCGACCTAGATGTCACGAGGGCGATGGTGGCTGGACTCCCAGTGGTCGAATACGCGCCGGAATCACCAGCGTCTAGGGCGATCAAAGACACGTGGAGCTTGTTGGAACGGCATTTTTATGATTAGCTCGTCTAGTAGTAAATTAATGACTGAAGTTTTGCGTTTTTAGATTTAAAGCATTTTTTATTGTTAGTGACACATATTCCCACGCATAGAAGGCGGATCACGCAGGAATGCTCATACCGTCAACCGCCAGCGTCATGGAGGAGCTCCTA
>Ga0315277_10003911_pt1 | contig 20017 bp, 10 predicted proteins | sample YL17G05_15_MG_FD_203695 | JGI IMG/M metagenome (GOLD analysis project Ga0315277, IMG submission 203695) | Sediment microbial communities from Yellowstone Lake, YNP, Wyoming, USA - YL17G05_15 | ecosystem: Environmental > Aquatic > Freshwater > Lake > Sediment | place: USA: Wyoming | collected... | reverse complement strand
TTTACCATTATCATATGACAATGCGGCATAAGACATTTTCCAGAGCGCAACCAAAGCTCCATCTTTTCTGTAATAATATGAGATTCCTTTGCCAAAATCTCCGACCCCTGTTTCTGAAACGAAATCAACCAAGGATTGCGGAAAATTGAAATTTTGAGGTTTTATTTGCTCCCACCAATGAAGGGTTACCAATGGATCTCCACGCAGAAAGCTGCATGCCTCAATTAGTTTTTCATCTCCTGATTCTGTAAAATAAGGAAAAGGCAACTCTGATTTCTTATAGCAATTATCATTATGCACAATAAAAAAGATATCACCAAAGCTATCATCAGGTTTGATCTCACGCACCGCAACACCAAAGTATTCCTTGTTTTCATCCGTTGTATGGATGCGCCTCCCCTCCTTATTGGTTTTCTCAATAAAAGGGTAATACGCTGTCGTGGCCAATAATATTCCATTGGCAGCGATATAGAAACCCATCCGGTGATTTGACAGGGTATTCACCTCTTTATATTTTATGGATGGAAAAACAACCCGAGGCAGGCTCCATTCTCTTCCATCCTTGGATTTTGACAATAAAACGCAACCCACTTTGGTATCTTCATCAACCATCGAGGCTGCTGATATTGAATAAAATTTCCCATTCCAATAGGTCATCATAGGATGATGATGATACCTCCAACCTAGCCCATCTGATAATTCAGGGTAATTTGGAGAAGTTCTATATATTTGGTAACTTTGAACCCCAACAACCAGATTCAAACCTGCATCCGGCAGGCTAAAATCAAGGTTTGCTTTACCATTGCATCGAATTGGCTCTTCTGCTGTTCCCGGCTCCGTACCAAAAACCGATGTAGAAATGCCGCTCAGAAAAAAGAAAAATAGACCCAACCGGATCGTTCCCATCCGCTTTGCGGAACGTCCCGCGATCCCTAAACAAAACAATGCTTTCTTCATAACGTATACTCCTAGGTTAATTTATTTTTACCGAGGTATCCAGCGTATTTGCCCTCTCCCCAATTGGACCGTTACCGACGGGAAGTTGGATTTTAAGGGAATGGGTTATTATCTAAATAAGCCTGGAACCTCCATATATTATTTGTGGAGGGAAAGAATCATATGTGTATCACGGTCCGTCTATCTTCAACGGTTTTGGTGAGGCAACGAATCTCGCTTGCCGTTGATTCTTTCCCTTTTTGTCACCATCACCTAAATCCGTGCGGGCTTGTTCAGCAAACTTGAGCAATCGTCTAACAATATCCGGATGTGCTGCGGCTACATTCTTGGTCTCAGCCACATCCGCCTCCAAGTCGAAGAGCTTTGCTTCGCATTTCTCCGTGCCTTCGCGATGATAGTACTTCCTCTTGGCCTCCAATGGCAGATGCAACTTCCACTTTCCATACCTCACAGCTTGCAATTGATCTAGCATGCAATAGTAGAAAACCTCGTGAGGAGAGCGGGCCTTGGCCGGGTTGAACAGTAATTGCGAAATATTTCTCCCGTCAATAATCCTGTCGGCAGGTGTCTTCGCACCGGATAGCTCGGCAAAAGTTGGTAATAAATCCATTGTGGATGACAATTCGTTACACACGGTGCCCGCTTTGATTTTTTCAGGCCATCGCATCACGCAGGGCATGCGCATGGAGCCTTCCATCGTGAATCCTTTCCAGCCCGATAATGGAGCGTTGCTCCCGCCCCACTGCGATGCCGCACCATTGTCTGAGGTAAAAATTACTAGCGTGCGCTCATCCAGCCCTTCTCGTTTCAATGCCGAGAGTATCTCGCCGACAGACCAATCAAGTTCCTCGACTGCGTCACCATAGATGCCGTTGGCTGATTTGCCTCTGAATTCTTCGCTGGCCGCGGGAGGATCATGCGGCATCGGATGCGCAAGATATATGAAGAACGGATTGGTCTTGTTTGCCTTGATGTATTTAACAGTTTCCTCCGTGAAGCGGCGCGTGAAGAGGGTCTGATCAGGCTCCACTTCAATTACTTTTTCATTTCTTAATAATGGAAGAGGGGGATAATTAAAAGACTTGTTCCCCGCTCCCATATCATTCGAGTATGGAATACCGAAGTAGTAATCAAACCCCTGTTTTGTTGGCAGGAATTCAGGTTGATCGCCAAGATGCCACTTGCCTATACAGGCAGTCGAGTATCCCTTCGTTTTAAGAAGATCGGCAACAGTAATTTCATCAGGATTAAGCCCTTTGGGATCAACCGGGAATAGGACTTGTTTCATTCCTGCTTTCCGGCCATTGACATGCATATCAATCCGGCGTGGATAGCAGCCTGTCATCAGGCTCGCCCTTGAAGGAGTACATAATCCGCTGGCTGAATAGAAACTGGTGAACTTGACACCTTCTTGCGCCATAAAATCGATGTTAGGCGTGCGGTGTTTGGTTGAGCCAAAACACCCTATGTCACCATACCCAAGGTCATCACAAAATACGACAATGAAATTAGGAGGTGTTTGGAAGATGCCGGCACTCGCAGTCACGTTCTGTACGGCAAGTGTTCCAACACCAATACTCAAATTTCTTATGAACTTTCTTCGTGTAATACCGCTTGAATTCATCTTTTCTTCCTCGTGGTAAAAATCAAATCGAAATAACCCGCGGATTCAGTCAAACCCGTTTCGATGTAAGGCTCAACCCATGGAACAGTCAAAGAAAATTTTATTCCCCCACTTCTTTACTGCCGCTTTTCCAACGTTTAATTCTTGCACTGGCCACACGTTTATACATTTCATCAAAACTCTCATCTTGAATTTCACCAGGCAACGCATTCATACATAAATAACTCAGTTCAACATCCGTGGCTTCGGTTGTGTGCGGGGTATTTCGCGGGACAAAAATCACATCGCCTGGTTTTACTTTTTCCGTTTCATTGGCGATAGTAACCCAGCCTTTTCCATTTAGGACAAAAAAGGTTTGTTCTTTTTCTTTATGAGCAACCAAAGCTCCTTTATTTCCAGCGGGCCAGCTAACCAATGTCAATTCGCATCGATTCGTTTCTTTTCGGTCGAGTAAAAGAATTGTTGAATTAGATCCAAATTCGTACTTCGGACCGTTTTGAATATTGCTAAAATATTTTGCTGGTATTACTTTTTTATCTGATTGAATGTTTTTTTCAGGATCATGTATATTAAATAACATGTAAATTAAAGATTCTTTTCCGGTGTTTATTATTTGATATATGGTTCCCGCAGGCATGTATGCAAGCGATCCTTCCTTAGCCTTATATTCTTGTCCTCCTATTTTGATATTCCCTTCTCCGGAAGTTACATAAAAGATTTGTTCCTTATCGTTATGTTTTTGCGGAGGCACAATCGAGTTTGGTTGCAGTTCGCCAAAACTTGTTTCTGCTAATTCAGTTTCGCTCCTATCTATTATCACTGTAATTTGATTTAATCCGGCAACATCCAGTTTCTTTCCGTCTTTGTAATATCTATGTATCATTGTATACCTCTCTTTTTTAGATCATTGTTTGATGATTTACAGCTGGCAATTTGTTCAGTGTACATCAATACTATTTTAAAGTTTCGTTTTCTGTCTTAGTTAAATCTCTTTTCTTCTCTTCTTTTCTAAATATGAATAAATAGTAAGTTTTTTATCAACTTCTTTTTTAGGGAAAAAGAAGCTTGCCACCCAGCCCACTCCAAATAGCACGATATGGCTATAAACACCCAGCATATAATCATGATGAACAAAATTGTATTTACCGAGATCGAGCAATAATGTTTTTCCATGTCCCAAATCCATTTTCATTGAGGTCAGCAAAGCATAAGCTGTGAATAATACACAAGCAGCAATACCGATAGATAAACCTTCCTTGTTCGCTCTTCGACTAAAAATACCCAGAAGGAAAAGCCCCGCAATTCCTCCTGAAAATATCGCATACAAAGCAAATACTATACCTAAAGCACCTTCACCTCCGGATTCAATATAAATTGTCGCAATGCCAATTGCTCCAAGTCCGGAAAGTGCAACAAATATTTTTCCCATTCTTAATTTCTGTTTATCAGTTGCATTCTTCTTGATACGGCAGTAATAGTCCTCTACTCCGATTGCTGCAAGGCAATTCATATCTGCATCCAATGTTGATACAGCGGCAGCGATAAGAGCAGAAATGATAAAACCGATAACTCCAATTGGCATTTCGTTCACAATGAAATGTGGGAAAACGGCGTCTGCTGTAATACCTGTTGGAAGAGGTATTCCTGTAATTTTATAATAAGAGAAAAGACCTGTGCCGATAAACATGAAAATAGCCCAAACAGGAACGCACAATAAAACACCCATCAACGTTGCTCTAATTGCGGACCTATCGGATTTTGCCGCAAGATATCTTTGAATAACTGTTTGGTCTGTGCCATACTTTTGAATTGCATAGAAAATTCCGTTCAATGCCATGACAATGAAGGTTAATTTTGTAAAGTCAATGTCATAAGGCCCAAAACCCATTTTACCGTTTTCATAGGCGGTTCGGATAACCGCAGCAGGACCACCGGCCGGTACGAACAACAAAATTGCCAGTGTAAGAAGTCCTCCCACGATAAACATAAATCCTTGGAACACATCAAGCCAGATAACTGCTTCAATCCCTCCCAGCAGCGTCAACGTCACAATGGATATTCCGAGTATCCAAAGAATAACATACGTATTCACTCCCATCATGGTCGAAAGAGCCACGGCTAATAAAAAGAAAACCGTTCCCATCTTTGAAAAGTGCATCAAAGCAAAGCCAAGTGAACTGTATATTCGCGCAAAAACACCAAACCGTTTTTCAAAATATTCATAGGCGCTCAAACCAATCACATCACGATACAAAGGAACAATAAACCAAACGATGAGCAACAATACCACAGGAACCATCAATCCCTGTACCAATAAAATCCAATTTGATTTAAAAGCCGCACCTGGATAAGCAAGAAAAGTTACACTGCTGATAAGGGTTGCCAGTATCGACATACCCAATGCCCATGCAGGAACATTGCCGCCGGCTTTGAAGTATTTATTTGTGGTCTCTTGTCGACGTGCAAAATAAAATCCAAAAGAAACCGAAATAATGAGTATCGCAATTATCACTAAATAGTCAACCCAATGTAAAGTTAAAGACTGCAAGATTTCTCCTAAGTATTTTCTTAGTTACTCGACCATCATTTGACCCTGCCCGGCAGGGACGTGCACCCTTTCCCACAACAATTTCAAACTTACTATTGAGCCGGATCCCGCTTCGCGGGACAAGAAACGCCAAGTTTGTCCTGACGCACTCCGTTCCCGCCTTGTGTGAACCCGAATCCACCAGTGAAAAGAACCGGCAGGCTCGGAATTTATTGATGCAATTCGCGCGTCGAAGTCAAAATGACGACCCAATCCTGCGCGTCCGGCGGGCGATAGATAAATCGGCCGTCGGCAGGCGCTGCATCCACCTGGGTGAACTCGCCAGTGCGTGGATTCCATTGGTTGGCTTGCATTGAATGGCCACCTTCCGACAGTGACAACTCCAAGGGTTCATTCAAACCGCGGACATACAATACGTATTGCCGTCCAGTTTCTGCCAGGCACCAGTAGGTCATGGTTGGAGGTGTGGTTCGATTCAGTTCCGTACGATCAACACCGCGCGGCAAGGCACAACGGAGCAGTTCATCGTGCGGCACAAGCCTCCACCATTGGAGACCCGTAAAGAACTTTTTCATCGCACCCATCTGCTGTTCCCACGGCTTGTTCTTCGCCGCCTCAAGGTCGAACGGACCCGGATCGCGTTTCCCGCCAAAGTAGGTCGTGCCGAAACCGGTGACCACGTAACCGCCGGCCATCGCAATGTCCCAAGTGGCATGCCGCATCGCCTCGATGCTTGTGCTGTTTTCCTTGTCGGGCACGCCGTCGCCGTTGCTGTCGCGCAGGAAGTAACCGTATTCGGAGTTGACCACCGGTTTGTTGAAACGGCCCGATTCGAGGACGCGGGCGTGCAAATCATTGTAATTCTGCTGATAGTCACCGAAGGACATCCACCCGGCTTGGTTGAACTCCCTCACGCTACCATGCTCTGTCATCGGATGAATGCCAATCATACGCCCGTGCGCGTCTGCGGCTTTGAGCGCGTCGCCGATAGCAAAGAACTCGCGGCGCGCCTCCGCCTCTGTGGACTGACGTTTTTTGATTTCTCCATGCCATTCACCGGAGACGAGAAAGTAAACCTCGTACGCGCCGTAGCGCGCCGCGATGTAACGTGCATAACGTAGCCGCGCCTCCATCGATGGAAACCGGCCCCAAGAATATGGTTCTACGTCATCTTTGCCCCTTTTATTTCCCCACGCTAATGCAAGACCAATGATAACACCTTTGGAATTTGCAAACTCGATGCGACGATCAACTTCCTGCCAGTAACCTGGGTTGAGTTTCTCGATGGCAAGACTATCCCATGGCTTTCCGCGGTTGTTACCATCGCCTGTTTCGGCAAGTAAACTGGTGTGAACGACATTGAAACCCTGATCGGCACGTGCAGAGACATAACGCTTACTTGCTGTACGGTCAAACTTTTCAGTCGAGTCGTCCGTAAAAAGCAACCAACCTGTATCGCCCATGAACCAGAAACGCGAACCGTCCTGCCGTTCGAAGTGATGAGGAAATCCGGTCATGGGCCGAATGCTGCCGCACCGTGAAGACATGCTGCAGTTGAATCGACCGGTTTTTCCGTTCAGTCCTGGGTCCGACGATTGCACGGTGAAAGACCATTCGCCAACGAGGTCTGGCGATACACGCAGGCGAAAGGTTTTGCCACCGTCCCAAAACAACGGGAGGCGCCACGTGTTGCCATCGGGTCGTATCAGTTCAGCCACAGCCTCCTGGCTGACATACGGATTGGCCGAGGTGGCTGAGGCTTCGAAAGCGGTTTCAAACACGCCAAAGCGCTTCACCGTGGCGGCGTTCGACTCATGGATTGCACTCAGTCCACCAAGCAAGGAAAGGAGGAAGGTGGTTTTTCGGATTGTGTTTATCATATTGTGACTCCACTCTGCTTTTTATTGTTGTAAGTGAACTTTGCCAAAATCTTGTTTGCAACTAATTTGTCCATTCGTAATTTAGTTGGTCTGGCGTTCATCTCAATACGACGCCGGATTCTTGCACAGCATGACCAGCCAATCGTCACCATAATCCGGCGACTTTAAGTCCTTTCCATCTGATGTTGTACCCCCCGCGCGGCGCTCATGTGGGTTTTGGGCGTTAATCCATTCAACCTTGTATTGGCCGCCGCTCACTTGAATGTTCACGGTTCCCGGCGATTCGAGGTAAACCAGATACATGTTGCCCGGCTCGGCCAGACAATAGCCATTGTCCACGAGTTCCTGATGTGGTTTCATGCGCTGGAATGGGACGGTTCCGAAGAAATCCAGAACGCGCTTCACAATATCGTGGTGCGGTTGTCTGCAGTCGGCAAAATCCAACGTGCCGCTGAAGCCCGTCGACGAATGGCCTTTGTTGTCCGCAAAGCAAAACGCCGCCGCCGACATCGCAATGACATAAGCGTTCTTGCGAATATCCGCATCGGTGTATGGAGGGTGATGTGTATTGCCCGTCCACAGAGTCTCCTGCGCATAAAGCGGTTTCGCCGGGTGATGGTTCTTGAGAATGCCGGCGCTCAGTTTCTTCCGATCGACGGTCTTCGGACCCTGAAGCACCCCGTAATCCGTCCAGTCGGAGTCTCTGTAAGGGTCATCGCCGGTTCGATTGTGCACCGAGATAGGATGTCTGAAAATATCCAAATCGCGAATTTGTTTTCCCAAACGAATGACGACCGAATCCTCCATCCACCGATTTCCCAGGTTGGGTTCGGGACCGGCGACATTGAAAAGAAGATTCCAGTAAGGCCCGATGCGAGCGAGCGTATAGCGGATATACATTTCCTGATCGCCGGGATCACGCGGATAATTCGATTTCTGCCCAAAGAATCCGGCGAAAGGGAACACAAAAACGCGGCGATTGGCCAGATCGTCGAGGATCTTTTCCATTTTGCGATACTCTTCGGCGTTGAGCGGCCAGAGTTTCGGCGTTTCCCACCCCTTCCCGCGTCCTTCCGCATCGCGATTCAGATAGTGGCTCGCAATCGAAAGCATATTGTAACCCTGCCCTTTCGCCCAGTCCAAAAAAGCTTTCCGGCTCTCCGGCGGCAAGTTGGAGGCAAAAAAGCAGTCGCCAACATGAAAACTGCGAATGAAAACCGCTTCGCCATTTTTGTATCCGAACCACAGGGGGTTGGGTTCATACACAGTCAGCATGCCGGGAAGGTCGGAAGGCACGCATTCGAACTCGCCCGTGCAACCAGGCGTTCCATCAGAAAAACGCGCGTCGAATTTCCATGCGCCCAACTGATCGGGCATGAAACGAATCTTCCATGTCGAATCACCATCATAGAAGCCCCAGAATTTTATTGTGCTTCCATCCGGTTTTGTATAAGTGACATTGAGTGTAACGTCCTTGTACTTGTTGCTGCAACTCTTTAAGTTGGTCACTGCCGCTTCAAAGCGGTCCCACTTGCTCACCCGAACGACGGGCTGCGCCGTTGGGGCAGGCTCCGGCTCGTGTCCGGGAGCCATGCCCTTGAAAGTTGACGGCGAGTGTGACGCGAAATGGATCATTAAGGTCCCTGCAATATCATCCACGAGGTCTGGATATGCGCCTTCGCCAACATGCGTTGGATAAAACCGATCCAACGTGGTGGCATTTGACTCATGGATTGCACTCAGTCCACCAAGCAAGGCAAGGGGGAAGATGATTTTTCGGATGCGGGTGGTCATAAGAAGACTCCGGTTTCTTATTATCGTTTCGATTGGCTTGTCCATTCCTGATCGGGTTGGTCTAACCCGCAAATACAGGGTGGAACGAGTTCCGCGACAGAGTCTGGCCAACGGCCCAAATCAGCGCTTCCAGTCGAAGAAGGACAGATCCCACTCGTCCAACCAGTCGATCCGGATCGTTCCATCGGGTTGGAGCTGGATGGGCAGCCAGATTTGGCGGCTGTCGTCGAAGTTGGAGGTGTTCCAGCGGTCGGCAACAAAAATGAAAGCGTCCTTCCTGCCCTGTACCGTAAGGATGTAAGTGCCTTGCGAGTGATAGCTGGTCTCCGCGTCATTGCCGCTCATCGGATTGCCCATCACCTTCCACGGACCCAGCAAATCATCCGAAATGGAGTAGCTGCTGGCGTTCGGGCGGAACCCGGAACAGCCGGACGTAACAAGATAGTATTTCCCGCACCACTTGAAGACAGCCGGAGCTTCGCGCCTCCGCTCTTCGGTGTAGCGGCGATACGTGCCGGAGTCCTTGAGACAGTCGCTGTTGAGGAGCGAGATGTGCAGGTGCTCGTTCATGCGCCCAGGTTCGATCTTGCTCCACTCCGAGGCGTAGATGTGATAAGCGCGCCCATCTTCATCCTTGTAGACAGTCATGTCTTTATTGAGCGCGTCATTGGAGTTGAAGTTGTCGACCAGCTCAAACGGGCCCTCGGCATTCTTGCTTATGGCCACCCCGGACATTTCGCCCTTATACTTATCGCGCTCCAGATGAACCCACATGACGAAGCGCTTACGCGTGTCATTGTAGATTACCTTGGGGCGCTCAGCGTAGTGGAACTGCTCCAGCTTGTGCCCCTTCTGGTGCAGGCCGGGCAGGACATGGCCGCGGTACTGCCAGTTGTAAAGATCGCGGCTGGTGTACAACACCACACCCTTGGTTTCGTACGCCGGGTTCTGCTTCTGTTCGCCATACCAATAGTAGGTACCTTCGTGGAAGAGAAATCCTCCTCCCTGGCAGATGATCGGATGTCCTTCGGTGTCGAGCCAGACCTGGCCGGGTTTGAAGCTACGATGACCGGACGATGAAGCATCGTCGACGGATGCGGGCGGCAGAGAATTCCGGGAGGCTTCATCCCATGCCTTTTCGATGAATTTCATGCTTTCAAGACCGGTGCGGTCGAAGAGACCTTTCGTGTCGTGCTTAACGCCGGGGACGGCGACCCATGATACGGGAATGTTGAGCGAGTCGAGAAGATCCTTGAACTTCACGTTAACCGGGAACAAACCATCTGCATCGCCGCAAACCATCCGGATGCGAAGCCCTGAGCGAATGGCTGCGGCGTTGCGCGGAAGTAACGCCCACACATCGAACTCGTTCAATTCTTCGCGCGTTTTGAAATTTTGTTTAGTAGGAAATTTGACATTGTCACGAATGATTACGGCGGCACCGTAAGACACCACTGCGGAAAATAAATCTGGACTTTTCATCGCTACCATCAATGATCCACAACCACCCATCGAGAATCCATCAATAGCACGACCACTATGGCTGGCAATTGTTTTATATTTTGAATCGATAAATGGAATCAGTTCCTTTACAATACTGCTATAACCTTTCACTCCATTGCTATCGGGTAAATCCATATAAAATGTATCGCCGAGACCATTCACAAACACATAAATCATCGGGCGTATCTTGCTAGAGTCTATGAGATTGGTTAGAGTTTTTTGAACGCGATTCCATTGTCGCGCTGGGCTGCCGCCGCCAGAGCCATGAAGATTATAAACGACCGGGTAACGTTTTGCGCTGTTCGGATCGTAGCCGGGCGGTGTGTAAACCATGATCGGTATTTGGCATTTGTTGAGCGCGCTTGGATAAAGAACATAGTGGATCTGACCGCGGCCTGCTTCTAAAGCGCGAGCTTCGGCGCCGGGAGGCGCTACATCGTCAAAGGATGAATTCAAATTGCCAAGTCGATACTCGTCTGTATAAATTGTACGTTCTGGTGGACCTTGCCATCCTGGATCGCCCATATACGCGCCCATCTTGAAGTATGGTCCCTTGTCCTCGTCGTTCCACCATGTGCGGCCTTGGTAGTCGACCTTCTGGAAGTAATTGTTGTCATCCACCTTCACCCAGAACTGAAGAAAGCCATCCTCGTTGCCGGTCCACTTCGCGTGCATCACAAAATCGAGCCACTTGCCCTTCAGCTTCGAGACATCTTCCGCAACCGTGAACTCATCGCAAACCATGTCTTGGTCGTCGCCCTTGTGCTGCAGGTGAAAAACCAGCCTGCCGTCGGTCGAAACGTGCATGAACGGCCCGCTGGTTTTGCACGGGAACTTTCCGTTGCGCGGCGTGGGATACGCGGCGAGCTGCATCACGATGGTTTTGCTTCCGGTGTGGTCAAAATCCTTCGGCAACAGCATGGACCAGCCATACCAGTAGGTGCCGCCGATCTCGGTCTTCATCATCGCCAGTTCGGATCGCTCGCCCTTCTGGTTCACCCGGTGTTGGAACGCGGTTTTTCCGCCGCGCGCGAACCGTTCGGAGACGGTTTTGGCGTCTGTATTGGCTTTGGCGGCGGTGTCTGCAGCCTGAGCCATGTCAGCGCTGAAGTTCCTGAGCTTGTTGTTTTCCGGCCCGCCTTTGCTTTTGGCGAATTCGCGGTTGCGCGCTTCCGCAATGTCTTCCGTCACGGCTTCGAGGAGATGCTGCCGCAAGGAACGGGACTGCTGGAATTCTTTGCGGTCGGTCGAACGGACGGGTTCCGAAATCGCTTCAACTGCCTTTTGGGGAACCATCATCCGGCCGGTCGGCTTCGATTGCCCAGAGGGTTTTAAATGCAGCGCCCAGTCTTCCTGATCGGGAAACTTGAACGACCGCAAACCGCCAGCCTTGATTGATCCGGCGCTGGTGGTCGTCCCCTCACGCGGGTTGTACCAATCGACTCGAAGCATTCCGTCGGAGTCCGATAAATCCAGCGTGACCTCGCCTCCTTCCGGCAGGTAGACAAGGTATTGGCCGCGCCGAGCCAGGACCCACGCCGAACCTGAACGCACCTTGTCGTCCCGGGGTTCCATGCCCGTCAGGCAGGGGATGGATTCGAAGAAGCGGGAGAGTCGCCGATAATCCTCGAGCATTTCAACCGTGGGAGCCGCCTTTTCCCAGGTTCCCAAGTGCATGACAGTGTGGGAAGCCATTGCCGCAGCCCAACAGGCGCGTCGGACGCCGGTGCGATCACACTTTACAAGTAAATCCGAGTGGTAAGGATTCAGCTCGGCCATGACGGCATTGAACCTGCCACGGGCACGATTCGCTGATTCGATGCACTGGGCGTGCACTTCTGCGGCTGAGCTGGCGGCGATTTGCATCGCGAATTGGTCAAGGTTCTCATCGTCCGGAAAATCAAACACCTTGCCAGTCTTCTGGTGGACGGCGATGATGTGGGAATGGTCGTCGGCCGCGTGTATTTCGGCAGCCAGTTTCCTGATCTTTTCCTTCGACAGCGCCTGCGAATATTCCTCGGCAATGCACCACATCAGATTGGGATGATGTTTGAAACGGTCGACGATGCCTCGGATGAAGCTGCGCTCTTCCGAGGAGATCCCATCGCCTTTCCATAGATTCACACCGTCATCATAGAAGAAGAAATAGATCACGACGCCATGCTGCTCCATGCGCTCGAACCACTTTTCCCACCCGTCGAGAACTTTCGTATCGAGTCCTTTTGCGGGATCGTGATCGATAAACGGATTTTGATCCGGTGTTCCGTCGCCGCCATGCGAGCGAACGGCAATCATGTAAATGCAATTGCCGCCATGCGCGATAATCTGATCCAACACTGCATCTTGTGAAAGACCACCGCCGATGTCGCCATAAAGAAATCCCTCCGGACCTCCGGGACCGCACATGAAGAACGGGTCCAGTCGGCCGTCGTGATCGGCATCACGGTTGTAAGCGAGCCAAGCCGGATTCTGAGGGTCCACAATGATCTGGCCGGGCAGATAACCGGCATTTGATCCTGCGGTGCCGCCGAAGACCACGTTCGCGCCTGACACGACTGTATTGATGATGTGAATGCTTAAAAACATGATGCCAAGGGATACTGTTGTTAATCTGCACTTCATGTGGAAAATCTCCATGATTTTTTAGATTCAGTATTCCGTGATTCTCAGATTCGAATAGATCGGTCCCGCGACCGCCGAGCCGAACCGCGGGCAGCGCCCGGAAAACATTCCGGGCGTCGTCACGCGACGCCCCTCCGGCGCAACCTCACAGGGGTGAGTAATCACACATCGGCACCGATCGTGAAATCCGTGGCGCCTTCCTCCCAGAGATGCACTTCACATCCCAAGTTCGGTCACGGCCTCACCTGCCGCGCCGAGTATCGAGAGGCGCATCTCGGAGTACTTGCGCGCGAAGATCACACCATCCGCTCCGGCGCGAAACGCGGCCTTCACGGCGTCGCGGGTGCCTTCCGGAGTGCACTTCTTCCGGGTGCTTTCCCGCCTTGGTTGCGTCTACAAATTTCTGCAAGGCGAGAAGCCCTTCTTTGGCTTTCTCCACCCGGACGCCCAACCTTTTTGCCTTGTCTTGGCAGAACTCGCAAAAACATCCGAGTCCGGTTCGATTTGCCGATACCTCCAACACGTTTCCAAATGCTCCCATCCGTTCGGAACGCCACATAACTCTGTCGAGTGGGTAAGAGCGAATCGTATCCGCGATGAGAGACAGAATGAGCTGCTTGTAGTGGGGGTTGTTGAAGCACACGTTGCGCAGTGGCTTGCCGTCGATCCCGCGCTCCAAGACCTTCTCGGCCTGCGGCAGTGTGAGCTTTATGTTGTCAGCGATGAAGGCGTAGCACTTGAGACCCCGCTTGCGGGCTGGGGGCAGAACGCTCGACAACACATCGAAGTCGCCCAACTCGGGCGCTCGGAGAGCACTGGCGGGTATCGGCGAATTGGCGCGAACCCTCGGGCCCAGCGCCGTGTAACTCCCACCCTGAAAAGTGTCGTACGTGTCATAGACCTGCAACCCATGGTCCGGCAATTCGCCCGGTCTCTCCTGGCGACCCGCGGTGCCAAGCGTATAGGAAAAGGTAGTTAAGAAGAGCGTGTTTACCCGCCCCTGTTGTTGCACGATGTCGAGCACCTGCTCAACCCCTTCGTCGACAAAGGACACAGCGGGTATCTGAATGCCGATCGTCTTGTTGTGGCGCCGAGCGGGTGACTCGGCCGCAATCGGCGCCACGCGGGTCGCTGATAAGATGGCGGCGGCACCGAGGCTCTTGGCGAAGTCCCTGCGAGTGATGCTCTGCTTCATAACATGGCTGCTCCCACTATGGGCGAGCCCGCGGCCCGCGGCCCGGTAGGGGATAGTCCTTGGCGACGTCGTCCAGGACCAGCACCCAGTCGCTGCCGAGGCCCTCGTACTGCGGGACGAACTCCTGCGTTCCCGAGTTCGCGAAGGTGCCGATGGGCATCACGTCGCCGTTGCGCGGGTTGAACCAGCAGGCGCATACATCCGCCAGATCGCGTGATTCCCGTATGCGAAACCGCACGCCCCGGCGAACACATGCCAGTAGGCGCGCTGGCGAACGTGGGCATCGGACGAGAAGCCGTTTTGGCGCGAGCCTCCCCGGAAGCCAATCGGATGATCCTCATAGAGCGGTTCGCCGTCAACCACGGGTTTCACCGGCTGCCGGTCGTAGTCGGCGCCGATCTTGGCCCACCCCTGGGTGGTGGCCGCTGGGCCATGGCTGGTCTGCTGCATGTTGAAGGAGAGCCAGGGATCGTTGTGAAACCAGGTGGATGACGAGTGCCCGCCACGGGGGTGAAAGCTCATCAGCACGGCATTGTAGTCCTCGTGCCCGACGACTCCGATGGCGATTCCCTTGGCCAACGCGCGCCATACGTCTTCGAAGCCATCGCCCGTGCGATCGCCCCCCAGCACCCAGACAATGCCCTGGTGACGATAGCGCCTGCCCAGGAACTCACCGTAGGACTGCGCGTTGCTCGCATTCACGATCTTCGGATCGTCGCCTTTGACGCCCAGCCAGCTACCCCACGTGGGCAGTAGGGCCACATAGAGCCCGCGCACGTTGGCCTGTTCGACGATGTAGTCCACGTGGTCCCAGTAGTCATACTCTTGAGGGCTTTGCGGGTTGGCGCCCGGGGTCACGGCCGGTTTGGTAGGGTCGTTGTCGACCAACGGCAGGTCGCCATACATGTTGGGGGTGCTCAGGCCGTCGACCTCAGCCAGCGCCACGGCCTGGATCACCGTGAACCCCTGCGAGGCACGCTTCTCCAAGTACTCCGCGGCCTGCCAGCGATCGGTCCGGTGAAACAGCTCCCAGGCCGTGTCGGCCAGGTAGAAGAAGGGCGTTCCGTCAGCCTGAACCAGGAAGCGGTGGTTCGCGCCGACCTTGAGTGGCTGCAAGGCCGCTGCCCAGACCGACGACGGTAGAGCGAACAGACCCATCAGCAGGGCGCCCGCGAGACGCCGGCCGTGCCGAGTTCCATTTGTCGTCATTGAACTTTCCTTATTTGTTTCAGATTCAGTATGCCATGATTCTCAGATTCGAATAGATCGGTCCGGCCACGGCCGACCCTTCCCCTGCGTCGAACTGGGTATCGCTGCCGATGTGAATATATTTGAAGCGGTCGATCGGATCGGCAACCGGGCTGTCCCAGGCCAGGTATTCCCTGCCATCGATGGAAAACACAATTCGGCCTTCCTTCCATTCCGCTTTGAAACGGTACGTGTGGTTCGGATCAAATCCGCCTTCTATCGGTGCCAGCGACTTTTCGTAACGGCAGGCGTCGTGCGTGTGGATTTTCAACTTGAACTGTGGGTAGTTGGAGCCAATGCGGAGTCCCCACTGATCCCGGTTCGGGTTTCCTTGGTCGTCGCCGTTTTTCCAGAGCGTTTCCCACATTCCCAGAAAGTTGCTTTTCTGGACTTTCGCCTGTTTCGGCGGATCGAAGTTCCGGATGTCGATCTCCAGGCAGCCGTCACCCATGGCCTCGGGAAGTTCCCACACGATACGGTCCTTGGGCCCGGCCGGCGTCCAGCCCCCGCCTTGCACGAACCTTCCGCCCTCCGCCTTGCCGGATGTTTTCCCGCTCAACGGATCGTTCAGCACGATTCTCTTTCTCGACGCATCCGGATCGCCGGTGGAAACCCAGTAGACCACCCAGTCCTGGGCATCCGGGAGCGAGAAAGTGCGGACGCCGCCTTTGAGCGACGGCAGGACGGTTTCCTCGCCGGTGCGCGGATCGAACCGTTTGGCTCGGTACGTGCCCGGCGCCACCTTGACGGAAAATGTCCCTTCCGCCGCGGCATATGCCACGTACTGCCTGCCGGGTTCGGCGAGAAGGTACACGCGATTCCCCGACCGGATCAGTCCGTTCTGGCTGGACATTTTCCAGTACGCCAGTCCTTTCGTCGTAAAGAATTTCACGAGCCGCTGGATGTCTTGATACTCGGCCGGGTCATGCCACCCGGTCTTTGATGACGCGCCGTACGGAGCACCGTCTTCATAGGTATATTTGTCTCCTGCGGAACCATACCCGCCCGCGATGTAAATGCCCCAGATGATGTTTCGGTGTTTGATACGGGTGAGCGTGTCGACGGGCACGGCGCTTTCGTCCCTGGGTTCGCCGATGTATCCGTACTCGTCGTTCACCACGGGCATGGCATGCCCCCGGTTGAAGAGAATTCCCGCGTTGCCCCACTCGTCGCCATGGCGGTACTTGGTCTTTCCCGTATTCTTCCATTCATCGTCCAGATCCTTGTCCTTGTTGCGCACACCGTACTGGATGATGGCGTGCACGGGCCAGCTCTGGTCGAAGAATTGAAAATTGATGCGTGTCTGCTGGTGTGTGGACAACGGTCGGAAAAACCCGGCTTCCTCCATCCAGGGATCCTCGCATCGGACGATCTGCCCCATCACGTTCCAGTAATTCCTTGGTTTGGGGCGGTAATTCCATTCATTGACGAGAGTCCACACAACATTGGGATAGGCGGCGTACCGAGCCAATACGTAACGCAGAAAGCGCTCGTCTTCGTCCTGAGTCCCGAAATTGTCGTCGAAGACAATGAGGTCAGCGATTATTCCTCCTGTGAGCATGTATTCAATGATCCGGTCGAATTTCCGGTAGCGTTCAAGGTCCGGCGTTGATCGATTGAAAACCGGAAGTGACTTGGTCTTCTTGTCGAGTTGCTCAGGCTCGACGTACATACGGATCTTGTTGATGCCACGACTTGCCGTACCGTCGATTGAAGCTTTCCAATTTGCCTCTGTCCTTCCCAATAGATTGTAATAAGTCTGACCGAACAGGAAAAACCTGGTTCCATCATCGTAAATAAAATGATAGGGATGCCGCAGATCGCGGCGCAGGAAGCCGTGGCAGCCGGCAGGCGGACCGCCGGCTTCGAACCCGCCGGACTTGGCGAGTCCGGTGTCCGCGGGGATGGACCGGACCGAATAGGTCCATTTTCCCTTGATGGTGGGCGTAAACCGGATCTTGAACGTCCAGCCTCCGTCCCAGAATCCCCGGACGATTTTACGGACGTTTCCCGGCCCGGTGAATTCGGCGGTGATTTCCACGTCCGTGTATGGATTGGCGTAGTGTGTTCGGGAATTGAGAACCATTTCAAGAACCGACCACCGGCGGACATTCTCCGTTTGCGCCGCTGCCGTATGGATCCCGATCACGAACAACATGAGGCCCGTTGCCGCAAAAAGTTGCCGCTTCATGCAAGCATCTCCTTTATTCGCCTCGTTGAACAACCACGATATCGCGCAGACTCCGGGTTGCGTCAGGGGGTTCACCCCCTGCAACCGGTTTCTCCTGCTTGGACACAATCAATTCCGCGGCCATCCGATAGGATCCCGTTTTGCCGGGCATTTTCACCCCGAATTCTACGATCTCCCTACCCAGGCTTTTCACGGTGCATGGACTTTCCAACCGCGACACCTCTTCGCCGATGCCGTCCACGATGGATAACCGCACGCTGCCTTGCCAGTCCTCATACAAATCGTTGATGACAAAAACGGGGACTTTGATGGCCGATCCCGGTTGCACCTGTCGATCCCAAAAATCGATCATGATGCCGACAGGGGCAAAGGCATCGCTCACGAACGTCTCGAAATTCGGTTCGCAGGTCAGCGCTTCCAGATCCAGGAAATGATCGCTGGTGGCGCCGGCCACCGGCCGCTGCAAACCGCCGGGACGCGAATACCCCAGGCCGCAAAAATGCAGAACGCCGGCGCATTTGCGGTGGCCGCGCCAGTACTCCGTGAGCGCGGCCAAAAAGCGTGCATAGCGGTATCGCATTTCGGGTATGGATGCCCCCACCCCCAGGAGGTTCTGGTAGATCTGACTCGTCAATGAAGTCGGCGTTCCATCGCGGTTGAGCCACAACCAGCCGTATTCGTTAATGACGATCGGATGGTCGTCGAAGTTTTCGTCCGTGCCGCTGCGGTCGGTGGGGCTGTTGCGGGGCACCCGGACTTCTTTCAACAAAGCGGCCAAAGGGCCGTTGGCATCGGGTTTTTTGTCGCGGAACCGCCCGAAAAGATAAGGATGGGATTCGATGCCATCGTCGTCGGCCTGCGGGGGCGACCAGCCGTTATCCCAGGGCCGGTTGGACAGGTCCAGATGGCGGACCATCTGAATGGCTTTGCCTGTTTCCGAGGTTACCGTTTCGTTCTGCGCGTCCCAGATCACCACGCACGGATGATTCCAGCGCTCCTTCATCCATTCCGCGTATTCGTTGGCAATCACCTCGGCGGTCACTTCCGCCGGATGGTTGTGGCCGTACCAGATGGGAAATTCGTCCTGGATCAAAAACCCTTCTTCATCGGCGACTTCGTACCAACTCTCGGGCGGGAACCCGATGCAATAACGTATCGAATTCCAGTTCATCCTTTTGAACTGCCGGTGCAGCCGGCGAACCCAATCTTTATGCCAGGGCTTGTAGCCCCGCGCACCATCCTCATAAAACCGGTACACGCACACGTTCGTGCCCCGCATGAAATACGGCTTTCCATTCAGGATGGCCCGGCCTGTTTGCCTGTCAAACCGGAACGTCCGCATGCCGAAACGGGTCTGCCAGCGATCCGAATCCGTTTCGATCGTCAATTCATACAAAAATGGATTTTCCGGAGTCCACAAGGTGCATCCGTTCATGGCAATGCCGATTTCAACCTTGTTCGGTTCACCGGCTTTTACCAAAATATTTTCCGACTCGACTTCCGCAACGGTTTTACCCGAACTTCTTTCCCGGATGCGGTAGGCCACTGTTGTTTGCCTGTCTTTTTCAACGGCTTCCAGCCAGGTTACGATTCGAACGTGCGAACGGTCCACGTCCGGCACAACCTGGGCGTTTACAACGGCCGGGGATTTCATCGCGATGATCTCCACGCCTCCGTCAATGCCGGGAATGTACCTGTATTTTTCAAAATCATAACCGGTGGGAATCGACTTGGGCACGGCACCGGGGCTTGCGCCTGTGCCGATGATGATTTCATTTTCCGCACCATTCCCCAGGACGGCGCCTTTCATTTTAAAATAACCGGGCGTGAAACAGGAAAGATGTTCGCCCACCGGCTTTCCGTTCAAATACACCCGGGTGCCGTATTTCGCCTGATGCACTTTCAAATAGACGATGTCCGGAACCGGACCGGCCATTTGGAAAGTCCGGCGGTACCAGAACGCCCGGGTTTCCGGCGCCGGGTATCCGACGCCGTCAAATTCCGGACGGGCCAGATCCATCAATCCCGGCACGGGAACCGTATGGGGGAATTCCTCTGGAACAGAATTCCAATCACCGTCGGCGACCTGCCACAAGCCGTTGAGGTTGATCACGGTTCTCTCGCCCGCGTGGACGAATGTCGAACCGACCCACAGGATCAATCCGATAACGAGATAACGTATTGCCATTTTCTCCTCACTAAAAACTTTACGTTCTCCGGGACCGCTTGGAATGCCGCTGGCGAAGGATTTCCGGGAAACCGTTTCGACACCGCTCACATGCCATTTTCCATTCCGCGGATTGGGTTTCTGCGGGTGGAAACTCAGGAGCGGATACACCGGGGCGCTTCCGTCGAGAAGGCCCCGGGCCATGGCGTCAAACACGGGCCTGTAGTCATGCCCGGGATAGACCCCGGCCACGTCTCCTCCGACCATCCAAATCACGTGGGCCTGGTT
>Ga0315277_10003910_pt1 | contig 20017 bp, 11 predicted proteins | sample YL17G05_15_MG_FD_203695 | JGI IMG/M metagenome (GOLD analysis project Ga0315277, IMG submission 203695) | Sediment microbial communities from Yellowstone Lake, YNP, Wyoming, USA - YL17G05_15 | ecosystem: Environmental > Aquatic > Freshwater > Lake > Sediment | place: USA: Wyoming | collected... | reverse complement strand
GTATTGTGAGCAGTAGGGTAGTCTTCTTCATCTGTTCCTCCTATCGTTTCTGCGCTAGTTCTGCCTTGAGCTGGTCTATCTCTGCCTGCTGCGCTTTGGCCACGGCCAGCAGGAACCCGATGGCGTCGCCGGTGCTAAGGGCATCGTGCTTGGCGGAGACCAGCACGTCCGGCGCATCCTCGGCTATGACCCCGACGTGCAGCTTGTCATCGTCCTGCAGTTTGTAGCGGAACCGCACGACCTCGAGGTCCTCTAGTTGAGCCGCCAGTTCACGCATCTCCTCCGGTGTCATCGCGGCGATGTCCTTCTTCAGCGCACGCGAACTGCCGTTGTGCCAGCCGCTCGCGTCGCAATATGAGCCACCGGTGACGTCGACGTAGTGGGTCGGGGTCTGGACGCCGACGCCCAGCTTGGTCGCCGCGCCCGAATGGTAGAACACGACCGCCCGCGGGACCGAAGTCGTGCAGCCCTCGCCGAACGCAAAGGTGTAATCGGCCCCGCTCCGGGCGCGCACGCTGCTGCCCGCAACCAGGGAGTAGGCGGCCGCGCAAGTGTCGTTGGCGCCACCGATGACGGTTGAGTAGTTGCCGCTGACGTTGCAGTAGTAGCCGCCGGTTGTGGTGGAATACGTCCCGCCGGCACTGTTGTGTAGTCCGCCGCCGACCACGGCGTAGGACGCCGCAGCCTTGTTGTGCTCGCCGCCGCCGACCACGGCATTGTTCGCGCTGGCAGTGTCGGCATAGCCACCGCCGACCGTGGCCTGCGTTCCGCTGGCGGTGTTGAGCCTGCCGCCGGCGATGGTCGAGAAGTTGTTGCTGGCGACATTCTGGTATCCACCGCCGACGGTATTGGACTTGCCAATCGCCCAGTTCTCAGCCCCGCCGCCGACCGTGGCCTCACTGTCACTCGCGGTGTTCGAGAACCCGCCGCCGACCACGGCGTCGACGCCCGACGCTACGTTGTAGTAGCCGCCGCCTACCGTTGCGTTGGTGCCGCTCGCCGTGTTGTCGTCCCCGCCGCCGACCGTTGCGCAAAGGTTGCTCGCGACATTCAGGCCCCCGCCGCCAACCGTGCAGTACCCAAAGTCCCACCCATTTGCTCCAGTGGTGCAGGCGATGCCGAAGTTGACGTGGGTGTTGCGGTAGCTCCCGTAGAGCATGTTGCTCGCCCCACCACGGGCGATGCCAAGGTTGTGAACCGTGTAGAGCACGCTATCCGGCGTGCCCCGCATCCATGCGTTGTCGCCGCCGCCCACGCTGTCATTGCGCGGCTGCCACGCCGGGCCTATCCATTTCATCACTTGGCCGGGCGTCGCGCCCATCTGGCCGAGGTCCACAGCCGCGACAGTACCGTCGACGATCATGGCGCTCGTTACCGAGCCCGTCTGGCCGGTCCGCACGAAGCCGGTCGTATCCTTGCCTTGCAGCAGGTCCGCATTCGCCGCCCGCGCGGTCAGGTAGGCATAGGCCGCGCTGGCTATCCGCAACCGGGGCGACAACTCCGGGTCAACCGCGACTTGCAAGCCCAGGTAAAGAGCGCCGCTGTCCGGCACCGAGCTGATCGGGGTCACTGAGCCGAGCAGCGCAGAGAAGAGCCCGCTCTTGACCAGTACCGTTTGACCCTCGGTCCAGAACGGGCTTCCGCCGCTGGGCGCCGTGTACAGTCGGAACGTCAACTGGTAGTTGCCGTTCGGGACCGGCTGTCCGAGCGTGTCGGTCAGCTTGCCCTGGTAGCTGAGCATCTGCGGAATCGTAATGGCCTCCGCCCCGTAGTTTGTGGTTTGTGGCCTGAAGCTTGTGGCCGGCCTTGGCGCGACCGCCACATCATCGGCAGCAAGTGCCACAAGGCACAGGACCACTGCCAGTAGTGCCGTTCTCTTCATCTCATCCTCCTAACGTTGTTCTGCTGCTTGTTTCATCTTCTCATACCGCTGCCGGCCGGCGGCAGTGCGGAAGTCGATGCCCTGCGCCTTGCCTTCGCGTACGAGCTGGTCCATGCAGCCGGCAAGGAAGTCATCGTCGAGCATCCTGCCGGCCAGCGGTCCGGTCTTGGGCTGTTCCACCGGCATCATCCTGCGCGTCGCCTCGGCCGACACGTCCTTCCGCTCGCCGGTAACCTGCCAATAGACCTTGGTGCCGGGCCTGCCGCCGATAACGAACCGGTTGTTGGATTCTTCCTGCGCCACATAGACGTCGGAACTGCCGACGCCGGTAAGCTGTATGCGCGGCGCCCGATTGAGGGCTTCGAAGTAGTCCGGCAGCGTGACGACCACCCGGCCCGAGGCCTCCAGCACCGCCTCGCCATCGTAGATGTTGCGCATCTCCGGGCCCTCGATGAAGTAGTGATTGAGTATCATGCCTTGCGGGTCGAGCGGGTGGTCAATGGTGAATGTGCCGGACGCTTTGGATAGGACTCCGACACGGGTCTGGTTCGACGCCGTAGCGGTCTGGCCATTGAACGCCGCCGCATTGTCGTAGGATGCCGGAACGACGGAGTTGCCGTTGGTCGCGAAGCTCATCTGCCCGGCGGCCGTGTCGCGCCATCCGCCCGGAACCGTGGCATAGTAGCTCGAGGCGCAGTTCGCATAACCGCCGCCGACCGTGGCAAGCTCCAGCGTCGCCGAGTTGAGCCACCCGCCCGCAATCACCGTGTACCCGAAAGACGCGTCATTGCCGATGCCGCCGCCAACGAAGGCGTACTTGGCGGTGGCTCGGTTCCCGGAGCCGCCCGCGACTGTTGCCGCGGTGTCAGCCGCCGCATCACCCGCAAGATTGTGGTGACCGGACAGGACACCGCCATAGAGCGCGGTCACGGTGTCTGCCCAACCGCCGCCGACTACGGCATAGTCTGCCGCGGCCCGATTCGCCAGCCCGCCCGCGACCGTCGCCCGAGTCCCTGATGCGTAGTTCTCCTCGCCGCCGGCAATGACCGAGGCATAGCCGCTCGCGAGGTTGTTGCGGCCGCCGCCGACCGCCGCGTACGCCGTGCTCGCGGTGTCGCTGTACCCGCCGCCGATTATGCTGTACGCGCCGGACGCCACGTTCGTGAAACCGCCGGCGACGGCGGCGTAGGACCCGCCGGCGGTATTCGCCAACCCGCCGCCCACAGTGGCGTAGGCGGCGCTCGCGGAATTGGTCTGTCCGCCCCCGACGCCGGCGGCTTCGCCCGCTGCCGTGTTGCTTGTGCCTCCGGCCACGGTCGAGTACGAACCACTTACGACGTTGTTCTTCCCGCCGCTGATGGTGCAGTGGAAACGGTCCTGTCCACTGAGGCCGGTCGTGCAGCGGAACCCGAAGTTCACGTGTGACCACGAGCTGGGGCCGAGGAGCGCATTTGCGCCGCCACCCTTGGCGAGGCCCAGCATACGCACGGTGTAGAGCACGCTGTCTCCGCCGTGCACCCACGGGCTCTCGCCGCCTGCACCGGCGAGCGCGTAGTTCGCAGTGTCGGACTTGTAGGCATACGCGGCGCTGACGATGCGTACGCGCGGCGCCAGCTCGGCCCCGCCGCCTACCGCCATCCCAAGGTACAGCGCGCCCGCGTCCGGTATTGAACCTATCGGCGTGACCGAGCCAAGCAGAACGCTGAACAGCCCGGACTTCGTCGTCACGCTCTGGGTCTCGGACCAGAACGGCGAACCGCCCGTAGGCACCGTGTACAGCTTGAACGCGACGCTGTAGTCGCCGTTCGGGACCGGCACGCCCGACGTGTCGGTCAGCTTTCCCTGGTACGAGAGCATCTGCGGAATCGTAATCGACTCCGCTCCGAAGGCCTTAGCTTGAGGCCTGTGGCTTGCGGCTGATTGCGGCGCAAGCTCCGCGTTGCTGGCGGCCAACGCCGCGAGGCAGACGGCCACTACCAGTATCAGAACTTGCTTCACGTCCTACCTCCCTGTGGGACTATTCCCTGGCGTCAGGCCAGTCGGGTCTGTTTTCCGGATGGTGGTCGGGTCGGAGGGCTGGGGCTGCGGCGCCGTGCCGCCATTCAGCGCAGCCAGCCGTTCGGTCTCGAGACGCTTGGCGCGAATCTCGGCCGGTATCTGCGGGTCGTTCGGGTTCGGGTAGAGTACCGGGTCGTTGTAGCCGGCCCGGACGACGTCGAGGCGCACGTCTTCGAAGCCCTTCCGCTTGGCCACGACGCGGTAGTCGAAGCTCGCGTCACTTCCGGTTGGGCCGACGACATCGAAACTCGCGCTACCCTTCTGTACGACGAGGTCGACCGGACTGCCCGAGGTCTGCTGCAGGAAGACCTTGATCCCGTGCCGGTTGTCAACGGTCACTGTTTCCAGGAACAGGGCGTCAAGGTCGACATGGGCGTGCCCGTTCACGAGCGTGCCGCTGCCGAAGTCCTCAAACCAGTTCTCCGGGCTTTCCTGGCAGTAGAGCGCGGTTGGGCCGCGGCTCGTGCGCATCACGCAGTTCTTGCTGCCGGAACCGGACAGACCGCCCGAGTAATAGACGCCGTAGCCGTAGGAACCGCGGCCACCCCACACGCCGGCGTAGCTCGTGATGGTGCCGCTGTAGTAGCCCGAGACGGCGTTGTCGTCTACGGCCTCGCCGCGCACCCCATTGTAGTACTTGGACCGGCCGTAAACACCATGGTACCGGGCCAAGCCGTAGACGCCGTAGGCCGCCACGTTCACGGTGTCGCCGAATCCTGCCACGCCCGCGCTGCCGACGGCGGTCATCGTGTTGTGCCCTTCCACCGCCGCATAGTGGGTTGAGGAATTCGCGCCATATACTGCCGGGTGCACGGTGGCAGAACCTTTGACACCGTACGTGGAGTCCGACGCTGCTACGCCATCAACGCCTGCGTAGTGATAGAGCGACGTGCCCAGGGCGTAGCCGTAGACGCCGTCGTCGTCGAGCGCGTAGCCGTAGACGCCCTTGTTATACTCGGACTTGCCGAGGATTGCCACGTTGCGAGCCCGGCCCAGCACGCCCATGCCGGCGGTTGACACCGTATCGCCGTACCCGGCAACGCCGAAGCCGGTGGCGGCACCATATCCACGCACACCCATGCCAACCGACCCCGTGCTGATACCCATCAAGGCCGCAGCGGAAGCCGTGGCCGTCGAGCAACGGCCGTGACCAGTGATGCGCCAACTTGCGGACTGATTGGCCGCGAACTGGTTCTGAATGTAGTTGGCGCTTCCCGACGCCGGGGCGAAGGCGGCGGCGTGGCTGCCGTCGACCAGGTCCGCATCCAGCCCGTTCCCAGTGCCGGTGTACAGCCGGTTGTTCGGTACCTTGGTGCTGGCATCAAGACCGCAATAGCCGCTCGCAACGTTCTTGTTGGCGACACGCTCATACCTGCCGTCGCCGTACGTCTGGTCAAACCCAACCGTGCCCGTCGTGGTAATCGGGTTCGGCGAGCAGACAACACCGGTCGCCTGGCTGACCGAAGTGACCGTGCCGCCGCTGGACTGCCCGACGCTGTCGTTCCTCGGCGCCCAGGCACTGCCGTTCCACTTCATCACCTGGCCCGAGGATGCACCCATCTGACTGAGGTCAACCGCCGCAATCGTGCCGTCCACCATCATGTTGCTCGTCACCGACGAGGCCTGTCCCTTGTTCACGTAGCGGGAGTCGAGCGCGGTCGTGTCCTTGCCCTGCAGCAGGTCCGCACTGGCGGCCCGCCCGGACAGATATGCGAACGCCGAGCTGACGATGCGGATACGCGGGGGCAACTCCGGCCCACCCGACACGGTCATCGCCAGATGGGCCGCACCGGCATCAGGCATCGAACCGATGGGCGTGACCGAACCAAGCAGCACCGAGAACAGCCCCTCCTTGGTAGTCACGCTTTGTGTCTCGGACCAGAACGGCGAGCCGCCCGAGGGTACGGCATAGAGCAGGAACATCATAGGGTAGCTGCCGTTGGGCACGGGCGTGCCCAGCGTGTCGGTCAGCTTGCCCTGGTAAGATAGCATCTGTGGAATAGTGATGGCCTCGGTACCGGTAACCGCCGGCGCAACCGACTTCACTGCCCCTGGCGCGAGCGCAGCGTCACTCGCTGCCCATGTGACGGCGCAGGCCAGTGTCAGCAGCAGGACTGTGACTCTCATCTTTCCTCCTTAGACCTTGAGATTTCCCGCTCTCGTGGCGACGGACGGCAAGCCGAAGCGCGGGACGCCACCCTCCCGCGCACCCAAGTTATAACTCCGGCTCTTCTGGTGTCAAGTTGTGTCAGTTGGCTATTCGCTCTCGGGAACAGAAAGCAGTGGCTGGCCTCCGCCCGCCCCACTGCCAACTCCTGACTACTACCTGCTAGCCTGTCCTACCTCTGCAGCACGAGCTTCTCAGTAGCGTGGCAGTCGCCGGCAGTGAACCGGCAGAAGTGGACGCCTCGGGCCAGCTCCCGGCCACGGTCATCGTGCCGCGAATCCTGTCATGCCCGGGTGCGTCTAATCACACATATCACACATTTCATACTTGTAGGAGACGACGATGAAGCCAAAAGCTGAGAAGCGGCAACGGCACGAAATGGTCTACGGCACCACGACCATCGGCGAGAAGGGCCAGGTCGTGATTCCGGCCGAGGCGCGCAAGGCGCTGAAACTGGTGCCGGGCGAGAAGCTGCTCGTTTTCGGCATGGGCCGGGAAATGCTGGCCCTGGCCAAGCTCTCGAATCTGGAGAGGTTCGCGGCTCACCTGGCCAGCCATGCGGAAGCCATTCGCCGGGCCATCCCCGAGTCGCAGAAGTAGCTCCCCGCAGACCGGAATTGAACCACCAAGACACCAAGGCACCAAGAGCCGAGCGAGGTCGGAAACCAGAATGCAGATGCCGGAAGATGGGATGGTCGGGCCAATCTTGCGCGCTGCCCTGGACCGGCTCTGCCTGAGAAGGGAACAATGAGCATCATAGAAGTCAAAGACCTGACCCGGAAGTTCAAGGATTTCGTCGCAGTGGACCACATCTCATTCTCGGTCGAAGCCCGGGAGATATTCGCCTTCCTCGGCCCGAACGGCGCGGGCAAGTCCACGACCATCAAGATGCTGACCACGCTGCTCCGTCCCAACTCGGGCAGCATGACGCTGAACGGGTTCGACCCGGTCAGGAACCCGAAGGCGGTACGAAACTCCTTCGGCATCGTGTTCCAGGACCCGAGCCTGGACGAGGAACTCACCGCGTCCGAGAACATGGAGTTGCACGGCGTACTCTACAACGTGCCCCGCCGTCTCCGCCGCGAGCGGACTGAGCAACTCCTGAAGTTCGTAGAGCTCTGGGACCGGAAGGGCAGCCTGGTCAAGCAATTCTCCGGCGGGATGAAGCGACGCCTTGAGATAGCCCGGGGCCTCCTTCATCACCCTAAGGTCATCTTCCTGGACGAGCCGACGCTCGGTCTCGACCCCCAGACCCGCAACCACGTCTGGACCTACCTGAAGGACCTCAACCAGTCCGAGGGCATAACCATTTTCTTCACGACCCATTACATGGACGAAGCCGACCGGGTCGCACAGCGCATCGCGATTATCGACCAGGGCAAGATAGTCGCATCAGGTACCCCGCAGGAACTCAGGGCCCAGACCGGTACGACCTCGCTTGAGGATGCATTCCTCGCCCTCACCGGCAAGACTATCCGCGAGGAAGAGGCCGGCAGCATGGAGCGCATGCGCATGATGCATCGCGCGCACGGAAGGCGGTGACGCATGAAGACCATCTACATTCTCTGGCTCAGGCAACTGAAGCGCTACTTCCGGTCCAAGTCCCGGATAATCGGCTCGCTCGGTCAGCCGCTGCTGTTCCTGCTCGCCCTCGGCTTCGGGTTCGGGCCGACGTTCCAGCGGGCCGGACAGGGCAACTACATGCAGTTCCTCGCCCCGGGCATCATCGTCATGAGCATCATCTTCACTGCGCTCTTCTCGGGTATCGAGATAATCTGGGACCGCCAATTCGGGTTCCTGAAGGAAACGCTGGTTGCCCCGGTATCGCGGATGAATATCATGATCGGCCGAACCCTGGGCGGGGCCACGGTCGCGACCCTGCAGGGCATTATCGTCCTCTTCATTTCGATGCTGGCCGGATTCCGACCAGTCAACTGGGCCGTGGCACCGCTGGCGGTTCTGGCCATGATCCTGACCGCGCTCCTGTTCTGCGCTCTCGGCACCGCCATCGCCTCGGCGCTGTCCGACATGCAGGGCTTCCAGCTCATCATGAACTTCCTGGTCATGCCCCTGTTCTTCCTGTCCGGCGCCCTCTTTCCGCTTCCGGCCAGGGGCGCGATGACCACGATCGCCCGGCTCAACCCGCTCTCCTACGGCGTCGACGCCTTGCGCGGCCTGCTGGTGAACATCGTCCACTTCGGCCTGCCGCTGGACTTCGGCGTGCTGGCCGCGGTAACACTGCTCTTTTTGTTGGTCGGTAGCTTCCTCTTCTCGAGGATTCAGGTCTGAGCTTCTCAAGCCCGGCTACAATCCGCGGTCGGCGTTATCCCTTTTTCTGGATCCTCGCCCATTCATCCCGCAAGGTCGCGGTCCGGTTGAACACCAGCCTCGGTTTCTCCCCGACCCCCGACCCCTGACCCCTGATCCCTTCCTGGGTGTCTGGGTCAACGCAGAAGTAGCCAAGCCGCTCGAACTGGAACCGGTCACCTGGTTTGGCGCCGGCCAGGCTCGGCTCGAGCTTGCATCCGGACAGAGTCTCCAGCGACTTCGGGTTCAGGTTCGACTTCCAGTCCATGCCCTCAGGCGCATCGTCCGGGTTCGGTTTCAGGAACAGGTGGTCGTACAGCCTGACCTCGGCTTCGACCGCGTGGGCCGCGGAAACCCAGTGAATCGTCGCCTTGACCTTGCGGCCGTCCGGTGCATCCCCACCGCGCGTAGCCGGGTCGTATGTGCACCGCAACTCGGTCACCACGCCGGTGCTCTCGTCTTTGACAACACCCACGCACTTGATGAAGTAGGCTGACCGCAAACGGACCTCTCGTCCAAGCGTGAGCCGGAAGTACTTGGGCGGTGGAACCTCTCGGAAGTCATCCTGCTCGATGTAGAGCATGCGTGAGAAAGGCACCTTGCGCGTTCCAGCGCTCGGGTCCTCAGGGTTGTTGACGGCGTCGAACTCCTCGGTCTTGCCTTCCGGGTAGTTCTCAACGACGACCTTGAGTGGTCGCAGCACTGCCATGACGCGCGGCACGCGTTTGTTCAAGTCCTCGCGCACGCAGTGTTCGAGCAGCTCGTAGTCAATCACGGTATCGGCCTTGGCCACGCCGACCCGCTTCAGGAACTCGCGGATTGCCTCGGGCGGGAACCCACGCCGCCGCATTCCGGAGAGTGTCGGCATCCGCGGGTCGTCCCAGCCACGCACCACGCCCTGTTCGACCATGTCGAGCAGCCGGCGCTTGCTCATGACGGTGTACGTGAGGTTGAGCCGGGCGAACTCAATCTGGCGCGAAGGAAAGATGCCGAGTTCGCGGATGAACCACTCGTAGAGCGGCCGGTGGTCTTCGAACTCGAGCGAGCAGAGTGAGTGGGTGATTCCTTCGAGCGAGTCGGACTGGCCATGCGCGTAGTCGTACGTAGGGTAGACGCACCACTTGTCGCCGGTCCGGTGATGGTGGGCCCGCATAATGCGGTACATCACCGGGTCGCGCATGTTCAGGTTAGGCGAGGCCATGTCTATCTTCGCCCGCAGCGTGCGCGAGCCATCCGGGAACTCGCCCGCGCGCATCCGCTCGAACAGGTCGAGGCTCTCCTCGGCCGCGCGCCAGCGGTTGGGCGACTCGCGGCCGGGCTCGGTAAGCGTGCCACGGTACTCCCTGACCTGGTCGGCATTCAGGTCGCAGACATAGGCCTTGCCCGCCTTGATGAGCTGGACCGCCCACTGGTAGAGCTGCTCGAAGTAGCCGGAGGCGTAGTACTCGCGGTCTTCCCAGTCGTAGCCGAGCCAGCGAATGTCCTCTTTGATGGCATCCACGTACTCGGTCTCCTCCTTGGTCGGGTTGGTGTCATCGAACCGGAGGTTGCACTTTCCGCGGAACTCCTCGGCCATGCCGAAGTTGATGCTGAATGCCTTGGCGTGGCCGATGTGCAGCCGGCCGTTCGGCTCGGGCGGGAACCGGGTGTGGACGTGGTCGAACCGACCTGAAGCCAGGTCCGCCTCAATCGCTTCCTCTATGAAGTGCTTGCCCGCCGGTCTTGTACCTGTGGTCTCTTCTTTCATTTGCCCGCCTCTTTCAGAGCGAAGTCGATCCTCGCTAGCACGCTCTCCCGGCCGAGTATCGCCATCGTTTCGTACAGCCCGAACCCCACGGTCTTGCCGGTGACGGCGATGCGGAGGGCGTGGATTATCTGCCCGACCTTGATGCCTCTCGCCGCCACGAACCGCTGCAGCAGTCCTTCAAGACTCGCGGCGTCGAATGGCTCCAGTTTCGCGAGCTGTCCCGCAAACTCCTCGAGCAACTCGGCCGCGCCGGGCTTGCCCAACTCCTTCTCAAAGCCCTTCTCGTCAAAGGCCAGCTCGTCGTCCGGCACAAAGAAGTCGGCGTAGTCAAGGACGTCGCCCGCCACCTTGACGCGGTCGCCGGCAGCCTCGACTATCTGCGCGACTTTGTGTCGGACCGCCGCATCCGACTCCAACTGGACCAAGCCCGCCCGTTGCAGAAACGGCAGGCAGAGCTCGACTCGCTTCTCGACCGGCAGGGCCAGCATGTGCCTGACCTCGAACGCCATCAGCTTTGCCGGGTCGAAACTCGCCGCCGACTTGTTCACCCGTTCGAGCGAGAAACTCCGTACCAGGTCGTCGCGCGTGAAATCCTCAGTCTTGTCGTCGAGCGCCCAGCCGAGCAGGGCCATGTAGTTCACTATCGCTTCGGGCACGAACCCGGTCTGGCGGTAGAAGTCCACGACCACCGGGCTGAACCTGTCCGGGCCGGTTTCGAGCTTGAGCGCGGCCGCTATCTTGTTCCCGCGCGCTACGAGGTCGGAGAAGTCGCGGTTCTTCATGTACTCGCGGATCTTCCGCTTGCTCAACTTGTTCCGGCTGCCCGGTTCAGCTACGAACGGCAGGTGGGCGAACCGTGGCAGTGCGGCACCAAGCGACTGGAGGATGAAGATCTGGCGTGGGGTATTTGACAGGTGTTCCTCGGCGCGGATGATGTGGGTGATACCCATCGCGTGGTCGTCCACGATGCTCGCAAGGTGATAGAGGTAGCTTCCGTCCGCCCGCTGGATGACGTGGTCCTGTTCGCGCAGCCACTCGAACTCGACCCGACCCCGGATCAGGTCATCGATGACAAGCGTCCCCTCGGAGGGCATCTTCAGCCGGACAAAGCCCTTCCTGCCCTCGGCCTCGAACCGGGCGCGGTCGGCCGGGGTCTCGGCCATCCAGCGCCTGCTGTAGCGGAACACGCCTTCCTTAGCGGCGGACGCAGCCTGCCGCTCGGCCGCAATCTCCTCGGTCGTCGCGTAGTCGTAGTACGCATGTCCCGACTCAACCAGGCGCGCCACCGCGGCCTTGTGGTCTTCGACCCGCTGCGACTGGAAGTAGGGCGCATTAGGCCCCTCGACTCCCGGGCCTTCGTCCCAGTCGAGCTCGAGCCAGCGCAGGCCGTCGAGAATCGGCTGCAGGGCTTCGGCCATGTTGCGTTGGGCGTCGGTGTCGTCGATCCTGAGGATGAACCGGCCGTGCTGCTGACGGGCGAACAACCAGTTATAGAGGGCGGTACGGACCAGCCCAAGATGGAGCGCGCCGGTCGGCGACGGCGCTATTCTGACTCTGACTTCGTTCATCTGGAAATCGTCACTGTCTTGGGGACAGTCCCCGTTCGGGGACAGTCCCCTCAAAACGGAGAGGGTGGGATTCGAACCCACGGTACAGTATTACCCGTACAACCGCTTAGCAAGCGATCGCCTTAGACCGCTCGGCCACCTCTCCTCGATCCAGAATAGGTCGCATGGGTCCTATTGGACCTATTCCGACAGCGGAGGGCGCAGGATTCGAACCCGCAAGACCCATCGCTGAGTCGGCAGATTTCAAGTCTGCTGCCTTACCAGTTAGGCTAGCCCTCCGGCTGATATCTCCAGGTTGCAAAGAGCGCCAGCCCTAATTTAAGGGAATTGCCCGGCCAAGTCAACAAACTGATGCCGCGCGCCGGCGGCATCTCGGTGTCGGCCAATTCTGGTTGACAGCCAGCAGCCAAATCCTATAATCTATTCGCTCGTGCCGAGTAAGGCTCGGCGCACATAATGAAGAAACAGAAGCCGAATACGACCGCGTATCTGAGAATGGCGGTCTCCCCGACAGTAATTCCTAATCTCGATAGGAGGCAGTGATGCGTAGATTGGTCATCGCAGTGGCCTTGCTGGTCACCGCATCCTTCGGTCAACAAGACACCCTGCTAACCCAGGACTTCAACGCCCCCACCTGGTTCACGAACCAACCGCCGACCGGGTGGCGGATATTCCACACCGGCGGTGGACCGATGGGCCGAGGGGACTTCGACCGGGACTCGGGAGTAGCGCCGTGGACCGGCCATCCGACCGTGTACGCCGGCATCCGGCCGGAACCAGCCATGGACAACCCGCCGGACTCGCTCATCTCGCCAATCATCGACTGCCGCGGCTACATGAATGTCACTCTGCGCTGCAGCGCCAGTTTCACCAACGTCGGGCCAAATCCGTACCAGGCGCAGATCCGGTACTCCATCGACAGCGGAGCGACATTCCCGTACGTCGCAAGGGACTACTACAATGTCACTACCGGGACGATATGTGAATCGCTGGTCCTGGACCAGGCGATGGACATGCCCGGCGTGCAAATCGCCTGGGTCTTCTTTGGCGACCTCAACAACATCCTCAACTGGTGCACAGACGACGTTGTTGTTACCGGCGAGCACCATCCGTACACGATCCTGCTGTACCAAGACTTCGATACTACCTGGAGCACGAACAACCCGCCGACCGGGTGGCGGATATTCCACACGCAACCTCCCGACTCCGGCCGTGACGACTGGCATCGGGAGAACGCCTTCGCCTCGTTCTGGAATAACCACCCGTCGCCGTACGCGGCCATCGGGCCGACGTCGAGTGCGGACGCGCCGCCGGACTCCCTCATCTCTCCGGCCATCAATTGCGCCGGGTTCCGGAACATAACTCTGATCTGCAGCACGCTCTTCAACTACTTTTCGAGCCAGCCATATACCGCTCAGCTCGTCTATTCGACCGACAACGGCGCAACCTGGCCGTACGTGCTGCACGACTACCGGTTCTATCACGATACCATGCCGATATGGGAATATCTCAAACTTCCCTATGCCAAGGGCAAGACCCAGGTCCGGCTGGCCTGGGTATACGACGGCGATATCAAGCTCATCAACTGGTGGTCGCTCGACGACGTTATGGTGGTCGGCGACTCGAGTCCGGCCCGCGACGTGGCGTGCGAGTCAATCGTTCGACCTGGAGACCGGGTTCCACCGGGGGCGTTCCAGCCGTCCGCTGTCTTCCGCAACATCGGAGACAGCACATTGACCAACGTGCCGGTGGTGTGCAGCCTGTACTCCAACGCGATGGTCGGTTTGAACCAGTGGACCAGCACTATTCCCAGCCTGATGCCGGACAGCGACGCGTTGGTGACCTTCGCGCCCTACCCCCTGCCGCTGGGCCAGTACTTCATCAAGTTCTACTCCAATCTCGGCTCTGACGCCGTGCGGAGCAACGATACGCTCTCTCGCTTCTTCGACGGGAGCATGTTGAACGAACTGGCATACGACGACGGCATGGCTACCGACATCAGGGCCTGGCCGGTCGGCCACAACGGCTGGGGCGCATATTTCGATGCGGGCACATCCCCGGTCTACATCGAATCGCTCAAAGTCCACCTCGCGACGCCGGCCAACCCCGCCTATTGCGGGTACCAGCTCGCCGTATTCCTTGACGACGGAGCCGGCCAGCCGGGCAAGCTCTATTTCAAGACTCCGGTCAAGTATGCTACGCCGGGCGTCAGCGCCTGGAATTCGGTCTTCGTCGATGGCGCCGGCCAGCAACTGGAGATACCGGACGGCAAGTTCTACGTCTTCTACCTGCAGGTCGGCGAATCCCCGGAATGCCCGGACCTGGAGACCGATGGTGCGCGCAACCCGCTCGCCAACTACTGGAAGTATCGCAGCGGCGTGATGACGCCCGACTCGACGCCCGGCGACTTCATGATCCGCGCGATGGTGAACATCGGCACGGTCGCTCATGCGCCCGTCGACCTCCGCACCCTGTACGTTGACCAGCCGCTCTACGACTTCGTCCAGCGGCCCTTCAACGCGCCGATAACGCCCAAGGGGCGGGTCGAGAACTTCGGCACCATGACGGTAGCACCGGTCAACGTCACATGCGAGATCATCGGCACCCTTGGCGGGCTGTACTACACCAACACCCAGACGATCTCCTCGCTCGCCCCAGGCCAGGACACGCTGGTGACCTTCCCGGACTGGACGCCGACCCAGGCGGAACGGTGCTCGGTCGTGATCAGGACATTGGCAGCCGGGGACTTGGTCCCGCAGAACGACGAGAAGCGCTTCGCGGTCGACGTGCTCAAGGGCGCTCACACCGGCTCGAGCCCGCTCCAATATGGCTGGATTGACTCCGACACTACCAGCGGGCCGACCTACTCCTGGATAGACACAACCGGGTTCATGAAAGTCGGCGAGCTTGGCGACAACAGGTACGTGATCGTCCCGTTCGAGCCCGGGATGCACTTCCCGTATTACGACAGCACCTATGATAACGTAGTCGTATCGGCTAACGGCTGGGTCTCGCTTGGCGCGACGAGTCCGGGCGGCGACCTCGACACGGTGGCCGACACAATCCCCACGCCGAATGTACCCAACCGCTGCGTATACGCGTGGTGGGACAACCTCGCCGTGGGAGAGAACTACGGACACGGCAACATCTACTACCGCCAGTTCGGCTACGCTCCTAACCGGTACCTGGTGATCGTGTACGAGGACGCCAACCGGGTCGGCGCCGACACCTCCAATGGCATCACGTTCGAGCTCATCTTCCACGAGAACGGAACCATCAACGTCCAGTACAAAGACGTCGAGACTGGTGACCTGAGCTTCGACAACGCGAGGAACGCCACGATCGGGCTCGAGAACAAGGACGGCTCCGACGGCCTCTGCTACCTGTACGCTGTGCCGCCGCTATCCGGCGATGTCAACGGCCTGGCGAACCGCCTGAGCCCGGGCCGGGCCATCATGTTCTTCCCGGAGCGGCGTGACGCAGCCGCGCGCGCCATCATCCGTCCGAACAGCTACGAGTTCGCGGGTTCGATTACGCCCCAGGCGAAGATCCAGAACGTCGGAACGGTTCCCGATTCAATCCGGGTCTTCATGACCATCGGCGCCTATAGCGACAACGTCCTCGTCACCGGACTGGCTGCCGGCGACAGCAACACAGTCAGCTTCGCTCCGTGGAACGCGGTGCTGGGGACCTACACCGCGGCCTGTTCCGTGCACATGTACGGCGACGTCGACCCATCCAACAACCTCATCACAAAGACCGTCCGCGTCGGCACCTGGGCCCGCCGGGCCGACATCCCGCCGCAATGGCGCAAGCGCAAGGTCAAGAGCGCGGCCATGGCCTACGCCACGACCACGCACAAGATCTATGCGATGAAGGGCAGCGGGACCACCGACTTCTGGGTATACGACCCCGCCTCCGACTCCTGGGACACTCTCGCGCCCATGCCGACCGGGCCGTCGGGCAAGAAGCCGACCGATGGCGTCCACTTCACCTTTGACCCGGACCATGGGACGCAGGGCTACATCTGGGCGATCAAAGGCAGCGGCAGGGCCGACTTCTACTACTACGACATCGCGAACAACACCTGGGTCATCAAGGCGAACATGGTCGTGACCTACAAAGACTGGCCCTACAGCAACCGGACCTACCGGTCGCCGAGGAGAGGTGCGGCGATCGCGTACGTAGCCACATCCGGCCCGCAGGGCTCGGTCTACGGCATGCCGGGCAACAACACGAACTACTTCTGGCGGTACGATATCGCCTCCAATTCCTGGTCCTACCCGCATGACTCGGTCTGGGACGAGAGCAGCAATCCCCCCCACTGGAAATGGATACCCTTGGACATCCCGTACGGCCCACTCGGCATCCGGTGCAAGTACGGCTCCGACATGGCCTTCCTCAACGGCGAGATCTACGTACTCAAAGGCACGAACACGGTCGAGGCCTACGGCTTCAGAGTCATCCCTCCCTTCGCGTGGAACGATACCCTTGACATGAACTCCTTCTACGGAATGGGCAACCGCCGCGTCAAGAACGGCGGGGCGCTCACTGCCAGCGGCGCCTATCTGTACGCGCTCAAGGGCGGCAACACCCAGCAGTTCTGGCACTACAACTTCGCATCCGACTCCTGGAAGCGGAACACCGACGTACCGCTGGCCGCCAGCGGGCGCCGAGTCAAGATAAAGAAGGGCGCGGCCCTGGAAGGAGCCGATTCCACCATCTTCTGCCTGAAGGGTTCGAGCTCCTACGAGTTCTGGGAGTACTGCCCGGCCGCCGACACCGTCCCGCTCGTTACCGAATCCCAGCCGGATCGCGAAGGCGTGATGGCTGAGGTCACCGGGCTTGACCTGTCGAAGCCCTGGCTCACGGCCTACCCGAACCCGACCCGACTCGGCCTGAACATCAGCTACAACATAACCAGCGCTGCCTCGACTCGTCTTCGCATCTACGACGCGGCCGGCAAGGTCGTCACGGATCTCTGGGACGCCACCCGGTCGCGCGGCCAGTATGTCACGCACTGGAGCGGGTTGGCGGCGAACGGCAGACAGGTACCGGCGGGAATCTACTTCGTCAAACTCGAGAGCGGCGATACCCGCCTGACTCAGAAGCTCGTCATCCAGCGCTAGCCGCTGGCAACAAGAGACCGGGGCGGGCAATTTGCCCGCCCCGGTTCTTCTTGTGCAAACTCCTAACTGCTAACCGCTAACTCCTAACTCCGCCTAAAACTTGTACCACAGATAGACCGCCAGCACCACAAGCAATACGGCAACCGTCGTCACCGCGAATGACAACCCGAACGTGAGGGTAGCGAAACCGAGGTTCAGAGTGACAGTGGGGATGCCGACGGCGAGCGACTTGAAGAAGAAGTCACGCACCGGCCCGTGCGGAAAGACCCCGGCCATGAAGTACGAAACAACGCTCCCGACGATGCCGGCGAGGATTACTACGAGCACCAAAAGCCCGACCGACCGCCCTCCTGCGTGCAACGGCCGGCTGTTTAATGCCATGACCCGTATGATACCGGCTGAACCATATCAATCAAGAATGACCAAGCACCAGGCGTCAATGGCCAATCAATCATCAATGGCCAAATCCCAATTGGGAATTCCGACATTTCCTCGTTGAATGGTCATTGCGGCTTGGTCATTGGGACTTCACCCTTTGGTCATTGGGATTTGGGAATTGGTGCTTCAGGCCAGCACGAAGTCTGCCGGGCGTCCGCAGTTGGCGCACCTCTTGTCCTTGATGCCGACGATGCGCCCGGCGTAGTTGCTCCGCTCGACCAGCCGGTTCCGGCACTTCGGGCAGAATGTATCCCCGTCCTCAGGCCGGGTTGCGACGTTGCCCAGGTACACGTAGTCGAGCTTCTTCCGGGCGATCGCGGCCGCTTCGACGAGCTTCTCGGTCGGGGTCGGCGGTTCGGTCTCCTCGTGCCGCGGGAAGTAGCGCGAGAAGTGAAGCACTGTTCCGCGCCCGAGGCTCGCAACGAATTCCACCAGCTCGGTGATTTCCGCCAACGAATCGTTCCGCCCCGGTATCAACAGGTTGGTCAGCTCGACATGGCAGGCCTTGGCCGCGGTCCGGATGGTGTTGAGCACGGTGTCCAAGTCACCCTGAACGTAGTCGTGGTAGAACTCAGGCCGGATGGACTTCAGGTCGATGTTCATCGCCGAGACTAGCGGCAACAGCTCGGCCAGCGGCTCGGGATTCAGCATCCCGTTGGTCACGAGCACGTTCCTGATTCCTGCCCCCTGCATCAGCTTGCCCGCGTCCATCAGGTACTCGAACCAGATGCACGGCTCGTTGTAGGTGTAGGCAAGTGAAGGCGTGCCGTGGCGCTTGGCCAGAGCCAGAAGCTCGTCCGGCTCGACGTGCCGCGACGACGTTACCTGCTGCGATATTTCCGCGTTCTGGCAGAACGGACAGCGGAGGTTGCACCCATAGGTTGCGACCGAAAGGATTTCGCTTCCCGGCAGAAAGTGGTACAGCGGCTTCTTCTCAATCGGGTCGACGGCGATGGAAACGACCTCTCCGTAGCTTGCGGCCACAAGCTCGCCGCGGACGTTCTTGCGGCCGAGGCACCGCCCGGCCTTCCCCTCGGCAATCACGCACTCATGCGGACAGAGAACACACACGACCCGCCCTGCCACTTTCTCGTCGTGCTTCCAGTGTCTAGCCTGCTTCACAACCAATCATAGGTCTGCGCGATGACCCGGTCAAGACAGTAGAATGACCAAACCGGAAGCCCCAATTACCATTCAAACGGGCAAAGCCCCAATGCCCGAATCCCAAAGACCGTCTGCTCTGGTTGATGGCGCTTGGTCATTTCCTTGTTGACTGGTCATTGGGAATTGGTCACTGGTCATTGCTAGGCATGAAATCCCCCTGTTGACTTCAGCCGTGGCGGACTATACTAGTGGTAGCAACGCCGAGTGCGGCGACTTAAAGGGAAGCCGCCGCGCGGGTCCTACCGGCGCCAGGCAGTACAAGGTCCCGTTCCTTTTGGGAGGTGCGCTATGTTGCGCTACTTCGTCAGTGGTCCGTACAACCGGGCCGCGCGACCCGTGGCAGTGCTGTTGGCAGTCTGCTGCTGCCTGTCGGTGGCCGGTGCCCAACAGACTCTCACAGCGACTCAGCCCTCTGTCATGCCTCAACGCGGCTTCGACCCGACGGATGTGGCTCGGCAAGTGGGTGCTGCCCGTCTCGGACCGTCGGCCGTCAGCCGTGAGCCGTCAGCCCTTGACGGTGGCGAGTTCTTGATTGATACCAGTATCACATATGTCGGAGCGCTGGGGGTGGAACCAGCCGTTGCCTTTGACGGTGAGAACTTCCTCCTGGTCTGGGAAATGTGCACGTACTCGGCCAATTGGGATGACATCTACGGGGCGCGGGTGACGCCCGGGGGCTCCGTGCTTGACCCGGCAGGAATCAGAATCTCCACTAAGGCCTACGCATCGGAGCCAGCCGTTGCGTTCGATGGCACGGACTTCCTTGTGGTGTGGGCAGATGTCGACGGTGCGGGCATCCACGGGGCGCGGGTGACGTCCGAAGGGGCAGTGCTCGATTCTGTAGGCATCGCCATCGCGACCGCAACCGCACAGTGGAGCGTATTCAGTCCGGCCGTTGCCTCTGACGGTGAGAACTCCGTCGTGGTCTGGGCGGACCGACGCAGCGGCACATTCGACATCTACGGTTCGCGGGTGACGACCGCAGGAGTCGTACTGGATCCTGCGGGCATCGCCATCACAACCGCAGCGAAGGACCAAATGATGCCGTCCGTTGCCTTTGACGGCACGAATTACCTTGTGGTCTGGGACAGCGTCGACAGATTCGCGGACACCGCCGCCGACATCCACGGGGCGCGGGTGACGCCCGCAGGGGTCGTACTGGACACTACGGATATCGCCATAGCAACCGGCGTGGGCGACCAACCGTCACCTGTCGTTGGCTTTGGCCGTGAGGACTTCCTCGTGGCCTGGGCCAACTCCTGCGGTTGGGACTCATTGCACAACATGCCCCTGTTCGACCTCTGCGGAGCGCGGGTGACGTCTGACGGAGTGGTGCTCGACACCGCAGGCATCGCCATCTCTCCCTCAGCGAGCATCCTGCTGGGGCATCCTGACATAGACTCTGACAGCGAGAACTTCCTTGTGGTCTGGGAGGACAGCGGCAACATCTACGGGGCGCGGGTGACGCCCGCCGGAGTCGTGCTTGACACCACCGGCTTCGACCTAGCAACCGGAGCGGGCAAGCAATGGAATCCTGCCTTTGCCTTTGACGGCGAG
>Ga0315277_10003909_pt1 | contig 20018 bp, 24 predicted proteins | sample YL17G05_15_MG_FD_203695 | JGI IMG/M metagenome (GOLD analysis project Ga0315277, IMG submission 203695) | Sediment microbial communities from Yellowstone Lake, YNP, Wyoming, USA - YL17G05_15 | ecosystem: Environmental > Aquatic > Freshwater > Lake > Sediment | place: USA: Wyoming | collected... | reverse complement strand
CACAATATGACGGTCGTTGATGATCGACAACAGCGTCTGACCGCCGAGTGAGATACGGCAACGCCCGAAGGGCTTGCCGAGGAACGAAGGCGGAACGGGATTATAAGGGCGGAGCCCTTATTTCATTTTATCACCGTAATATTTATTCTGACTTAAACATCCCAAAATATGTTAATCATTGGTATAGAAAAAATATGCAATGCAAAAAAAAATATATAATCCTAAATAAGAATTTGTAAAAAAAATATTTAATATTGAAATAAAAAATTTATTAATAATTTTCATGAGAGGACGACATTACTTATAAGGTAATAGTTGTGAGACTTTCTTTTGGTACATAATATAACTCTATAAAATGATCCGGATGGTAAGATAGTTTAGCCTTCCGTAACCCCGAGATGCCGATATCTTCTTCACGATTAATATAAGAAATAAAATGTCGAACTCGTCGCGCTGTTTCCATATTTATCGCTTTATAGATTCCATCAAAATCAGGTGATCCTTTTTCAAAATGAACAACGATCATGTCCTTATTCATTTTTTCATAAACTGTGATAGCCTGAATTGTTCCACTGATTCGTAATGCAAGTCCATTCAGACCTAAATCCGCAAAATGTGACATCGAATAGATAATTGCTTTCCGCTCATTTTCTAACAATTCATCAGATTCACAGTCCTTCCAAAGACACCATCGTTTCAGGAATTCGTTTACCTCATCCATATTTTTCTCTGAAATCTGCTCAGTTGTATATTTAAAATTTTTGTTAAATTTGTTTAGTCGATTCCGTATCTTTGCATACTTTGTTCCAGGTAATTCAGCTAAATCAGATGCGCGGTATACATAATCAAAAAAATCTCTCTCTTCTATAAACGTCAATGAAGGAAAGTGTGTTGAAAGGAGATTTTTCTCTGTTTTTTTAATAAATCCGAAGATTATGTTTTCCTTAATCGCAAGGTGTATAACCTGTTTTATGAGATCGATATTGAATTTCCCTGATGGGAAATGGAGGACTATTTGATTACTTGCGTTACTTAAAATAATGAGATTGTTTTCAATAAATGCATAGCTGTATTCGATGTAATCTCCCCAGCTGACCATAGTTGTAAATAATTCACCACTATGATTTGGGGGAAATTCTTGGTAATGTTTATCAAAAAGAGGTTTATCAGTTAGATCGATTTTTTTAAAATCATCAATAGTTAACATGAGTTATTTCTCCATTGTATAAAGCATGGGAATATAATCTTTCATTGATTTGAAACCAAGGGTGGTATAGAACTGGTTACTTCCTGGTTCGGCGATCAATCCTATCCATTGAATTCCTTTTGATATACAAAAGTCGATGAGGGTTTTTACTATTTTTTTCCCCAGATTCTGACCTCGATACTGTTGAAGAACCACGACATCCTGAATGTATGCATCAGAGGTGCCGTCAGATAAAACACGACCCATTCCGATTGATTTTCCGGTTTTTTGGTCGATAGCTATAGCAAACGCGAAACTCCCTATGATTAATTGAGGGATTTCTGATTTATTATATGTGTCTTTCCACCAACTTGCAGCTTTATATAATAGAACGATTTCGTCTTCTGGCCAAGATTTAACCAGACGTATTTCTATCTGTTTTTTCTGCATATCAGATCTACTGTTATTTAATGAATTAACAGGAGCTATGCTCAATCGCAGTATAGGGGCAAGCGTTGACACAAGCGCAGCATTCGATACATTCAGCAACGTTTTTTACGACTGCTTTTCCGTTGGCCAGCTCAAATATTTCAACTGGACATGCGGTTACACATTCACCTGAGCCTTTGCATTTATCATAATCAACGGTGATAGTGATGGTTCCTTCTTTGAATTCTTTTTTCATAAGATGATTACCTCCTTCGTATTACATTTCGGTAACGACTCCTATTATTTTAGAGTTCTTATTGTTTTTAATTCTGAAAAATTTCAAGGTTCTTTTATTTGAAAAAGATGCCTTGAGAAACCAAAAGACTAATCATCCTGTTTTATATTTCTTCATGTACGAGGGTTCTCTTTGATTCAACGAGCTAATGAGGTGGCAGCTATCATAAGAAGTTCTAAAGAAATTCATATCGTTACACATATTGATGCTGATGGGATTGCTGCGGGAGCTATAGCATCAGAGACTCTTCGGAGACTTGGAAAGGAATATTCTCTTGAATGTGTGAAGCAGCTCGATGAAGTTGTTCTTAATAAGTTACTGTCTGTAAATCATGAGTTGGTTTGGTTCACTGATCTGGGGAGTGGGATTAGTACTCAATATCCAGAGATACAAAAAGTTATTACTGATCACCATGAATGTCCCCCTAATTCTGATGCATCGTTTCATTTGAATCCACACTTGTCTGGTCGTGATGGGTCCTTTGAATTAAGTGGAGCGGGGGCGACATATCTAGTCTCAAGGGCGCTTGATTGTACAAATAAGGATTTGTCTGCTCTTGCTATTGTTGGGGCGATTGGTGATCTTCAGGATAGGAAGTTCTGTGAGTTGCGGGGGATGAACGTTGAAATTGTTAATGATGGGAATGAGGTAGGTGTGCTGAAGACTCTTAAGGATATTAGGTATTTTGGTAAGGAAACCAGGCCTCTGAGTAAACTTCTTCAATATGCGAGTGACCCGCTTATACCTGGGATTAGTGGTCGTGAAGATGCTTGTCTTGCGTTGCTTCAGGAGCAAAAGATTCGATTGAAGGAGGGTGATCATTGGCGAACTTGGGTTGATCTTGAGAAAGAGGAAAAACGAAGAATTATTTCTACTATTGTTCAGATGTTGTTGTCGAAAGGTTTCGGGTATCAGACCGCAAATCGTGTTCTTGGTGAGACCTATCTTCTTTGTAAAGAAGAGCAGGGAACGGAGCTGCATGATGCGAAGGAGTTTGCTACTCTGTTAAATTCGACAGCACGATATGGTCAATATGAGGTTGGTTTGCAGGTCTGCTTAGGGAATCGGGGGAAATGGTTGAAAGAGGCGTTAAGTCTGTTGAGTGGTCATCGTCATAACTTGGTTGAAGGCTTACAATATGCTAGAGAAGAAAAACTTCAGAAACGTACGCATTTACAATATTTCCATGCGGGGGACGGTATCCGTGACACCATTATCGGGATTGTTACGAATATGATGTTAAGCGGTGAGAATATTGACAAGGAACTACCCTTGATTGGTTTTGCTCATACAGAAAATGGGGCGGTGAAAGTTTCTGCGCGGGCAACACAGAATTTGGTGGATCGTGGGCTTGATTTAGCTTCTGCTCTTACTACGGCGGCAAAGGAGTTACATGGGTTTGGTGGTGGTCATAACATTGCTGCTGGTGCGACGATTCCTAAAGGAAAAGAAGAAGAGTTTTTACGGATCGTAGAACGTGAGATAGAACTTCAGCTTGTCTCTTGAGAGGTTTTATACACCTTTTCTAGGGTGACTTCAAATGTTAATGATTCTCCAGCGAGTGGTTCTAGGCTATATCCTGCGTTCTGAATATCTTGTGCATAGAAATAGGAGATATACGTGGAGGGGATATCTTTGTATATTCGCGAGAGGACATAGGTTCTATTAAATGTTAAGGTTTTGTATATATCAAGATATGTTGGCTCTGTGTTTTGGTCATTGGTTATGGTGACATTGATTTTATCATCGACGATATTATTTATCAATATCGTTACATTTACCATTCCTGTGTATCCTTGTGTCTGGAAGGTGTAATTATGGCCTATTTGTGGTGAGCATACGACTGTTATTGTTGTATCCGTCCAGGATGCGGTGGTTACGTTTGGGAAAATCAGCATTTGTTTTTCCCCGTCTCGTACATCTGTTATAATATCTGTGAGATTCGTGGTTTTTGTTGGTGTTGTTTTCACGATTACGGTTGTGTCTGTGATGTTAATGATTGATGTGGAATTTTTCCAGATGTAGTAAGGGGGTGGGTATAATACCATCTCAGTTTCATTTTCGCTTTGTAGATTTTTGATGACTAATTGAGGCATCGTAAAATTACCAAGATTCTCCATTTGTATCCATTTTAGGCTAAGATTTTCATTTGTATAATTCGTAACTGTTACGGTTTGATTCATCCCGAAAGCAAGGTATTGGGTCGTAAAAATCGCGCCTTTTGTTAATTTCTTTGCTCCATAAGCTTTTTCTGGTGGAATGGGGCCAATTATTTTTGTTTGACCTTCTTGCATCCCAATAAGTCCTTCTCTAAATCCTTCGATTAATTCAGCGGAGTATCCTGTTTTAGGGGATGTTGCATTTGTATCGTTGCTCATGAAGATTTTTAATGGGGTTCCACCTGATTTATTTTCAGCGTATTTGTAGGATGTATCAAAAATCGTGTTATTCGATGCGTACTTCCCGATATAATTGACATCGGCGCAATCTCCTTCTGTAAGAATTACTTTATCTTTGAAGAGGTTTTCGAAAATGTCAGTACTAGTTGCTGCTACAAAGACTGAGAGTGCAGCGACGATGATAATTACTAGCGCAATTAGAGCAATTTTATCCTTTTGCATAAGCGAGCTGAATGAAATGGGTGTATATTAATCTAAGCTTCTTTATTTCTCCATATTCCATTGATGCAGGTTTGTATTAATTTTGCTGCAAGAATAGCTGTTTGCCCATGGTCGTATGAAGGGCAGACTTCTACTAGATCACAGCCGATAAGGTTTGGTGAAAATGCGTCGATGATTTCTATAACATCCATGGGGGTGAGTCCTAATGGTTCGGGTGTACTTGTTCCTGGTGCATATGCAGGGTCAACAACGTCGATATCCAAGGTCAGATAGATTTGTTTTCCTTTCAGGTGGGTTTTGGTGTGTTCGATAGTCTTTTTTATCCCGGTTTTTTTTATGGAAAATGCATCCCGGAAAAAAAGATCTTGCTTTTGCGCTTGTTCGTATTCTTCTTTTTCAGCGGATCGTAGACCTAATATCGCTATGTTCTGAGGTGGAATATGATCGGTAACTCTGCGGATCACACATGCGTGATTATAGAAATCGTTTTTATATATTTGACGGAAATCCATATGGGCATCAAGGGAAATCACTGCGATATCTTTTGGAAACGCTGTAATGATACCGGGGGTGATTGAATGGTCTCCTCCGATAGCTATCGGGATTTTTTGTTGTGCTAGTATCGTTGAGGTAAACTTTTTTGTTGTGGTAAATACTTCTTTTGATGTGAGGTTCTGGACATCCAGATCTCCATAGTCATGGACAAGGATTTGTTCAAAATTAGTGCCGGTTCGAAGATCATATCGTTCAAAATTCCAGCTTGCTTGTCTTATTTCGTAGGGTGCTTTCTCGGCTCCATGGCGGAATGATGAGGTTTTTTCATAGGGGATGCCAAAAAGGATGAATGGTGCATCATTAAAGCTTGATTCTGCATCTGCAAAATAGTTTGGGAAATCCATAATGATCGTAGCTTATATACTCTGGAGTTAGTAGGTTTTATACTCGGGTTATTTTTCGTTTTCCCATGGCTTGTAAGTACAGGATTTCTTTTCCTGGTACCAGCTGATCTTTCAGGTCTTCAGGGATGGGCATATCAAATGTCTCGTAGGTTTCCATATCCATTAGTTGTACGACTTCAGTTCCTATTAACGCTAGTATTTGTGCGCTGCGTTTGTCGATGATAGGGATTCCAACTTTATGTTTTACTGGATGTACTACACTGCGTTTTGTTTCGTCGAAGATACCGACAGCCTCAATCCTTGCTTTTGCTTCACCATGCTTTCCTGGTTTTGAGGTAGAAATACTCATAATTTTGCATGGTTCTTCATCTATCAATACGTATCTGCCTACTTTTAACTCTCGTACTTCAGCCATTTCTTTCATGCTATTTCACCCTTAGGTATTTTATAGACAATGTCATGTTCGCGAACCTTGTCTTTTACCTTGATTCCAATTGCATCGCCTGTTTTTGCTATTTCAACAGGTATTCGATTGATTTCCATGTGGTCAATAGTGTGAGTAAAATCTGTATGGGCGCCGACGAAATGAATCGTATCTCCAATTTTTAGCTCTGCATCGGTGATTTTGATTGCAGCGACGTTAATATTTGTGAAGAAATGTTCAACAATCCCGATTTTTTCTTCAACCATAGGAATTCACAAAGCCCTTAATAGTAAAAGGTATACTTATATGTTTCAAAATCTGCTAATGAAAATTCAAATAAAACATGTATTTTTGATATTTTGTTATGTGGAGGGAACAAAACATTAATATATTGAAGTAGATTTAGATTATGTAGATAGGGGGTAGATATTTGAAGAAAAAAGGATTTGTTTTTCTAAGTAGTATTCTTATTGTTATGATTATGGTTGTTGGGAGTATTCAGGTTGGAAGTATGGAGGTGCAGAAGCCTAGTCCATTATTATCTCAAACAAAAACGATTTCGTATCATTTTTCATTTCAGTCTTTTACAGAAGTTAAAGGGGTGCTGACTCTACAGGGCAATGAGGCGACTGAATATCGAAACGTCCCAGGAGAACCCTTACTTCCTGTTCTTATGAAAACATTTGAATTTCCATTTGGAACTCAAATTATTAATATAGATTATAGCAGTGGTGGTGTACATGATATTCAACTTACTTCGAAAATCCCCCCAGCTGCATCTCCTGTCATAGATCTAAATCAACACCAAACGGTAATTGAAAATACAGAAATCTATGCTACAAATCAGCTCTTTCCTGATGCCTGGTACTCCTATCGGCTTACTGGTGGGTTGAATAGAGATAATATTCTGACGACGTTTCTCACTATTGAGATTAACCCTGTTCGTTATAATCCTGTTGAAAACCGTATTCGATCTCTTGACACGTTTACTATCGATGTCACCTATGAGGAGCCACTTCATCCCTTTGCTCCTCTCAACGATGCGTATGATATGATTATCATCTGTTTTGATGATTATGCATCTCTTTTAGAACCACTTGTTGTGCATAAAAATAGCCATGGTATTAGTACAAAGCTGGTGACTCTTACGGAAATCACGGATGGTACGTATTTCCTTGTAGAGGGTCGTGATACCCAAGAAAAAACAAAATACTTTATTAAAAACGCGAAAGAAACTTGGAACATCACTTATGTTATGCTCGTTGGAAACTATGCCCAAGTACCGATTCGATATAGTTTTTTAGAGACAGATAAAGGATCGACTTATGAAGAATTAAAATTTGCCTCGGACCTCTATTATGCCGATCTATACAATGCAGACGGAAGTTTTTGCAGCTGGGATACCGATAAAGATGGTATCTATGCTGAATGGCCGTATCCCCAGCAGCCAGAAGATAAGATTGACCTCGCACCAGATGTCTATGTCGGTAGATTAGCATGCATGTTTAAATCTGAAGTAAAAACCATGGTTAATAAAATCATTACTTATGAAGACACGACAGCAGGAACTGACTGGTTTAACAGAATAGTTATTGCAGGTGGTGATACTTACGATAAAACCATTGAAGGGGGAACCGATTATAACGAAGGGGAAATTGTTACTGGGAAAGCACTTGAGATTATGTCACAGTTCACTCCAGTAACTCTCTGGACATCTCTTGGAAACCTCTCTACGAATAATTTACTCAATGAAATTAGTAAGGGATGTGGATTTCTGTTCTTCGCAGGACATGGAAGTCCGAGAAATTGGGCAACCCATAACAATGGTGATTACTCCAACTGGATTGGAGAATTCGGCAACAAAGCAATGGGGAAACTGTCCAATGAAAATATGTATCCGATTGTTTTAGTTGGTGGTTGTCATAATAGCGAGATTGATGTTGCACCAATTAATTTGATTAAAGGTTTTCTAGAAGAAGGATTTCATTTTTTCTCTTCTAAAGCAGGAGATTTTGGTTCTTATTATTTATATAAATGGGTTCTAGAATGCTGGAGCTGGGCGTTTGTTAAAGAACAAGGTGGGGCAATCGCGTCAATAGGCAGCTGCGGATATGGTTGTGATGAAGTCGGAGATTTTGATCAAGATGGAATCCCAGATTGCACTGAATATTATGACGGTTGGTTAGAACTTGAATTCTTCCGATTATACAATCAACAAAATATCACGATACTTGGACAAACCTATTACCAAGACGTTACTGGCTATATCAATAATTTCCCTGTTAATACGAATCGATATGATGCAAAGGTTATTCAAACGCATGTTCTTCTTGGTGATCCAAGCTTGAAAATCGGTGGGTACGAATAAAAAAATTGTATACATCAAGTGAGAGAATATCGATATTCATATACATACAATGTATACTTTTTGTTGTCTTTTTTATTATCTTGTGACTAGTTCGTAGATTGCTTTTTTCCCATGTTTGGTACACGTGAATGCTTCCCATTTGTCATCCCAAAGCATCTCGTTTTTACATTCAGGACAAGCCAAGCTCTCAATGATTTTCCGTTGACTTCTAACGGTTGTTTTGACAACTTGAACTAGTATTTTCTTTCCTGGGTCTAATGAATCAATGACATACACAATGCCGTCGGATGGTAAATACGGATTACTGTCATTTTTCATTCTTTTCTTCCGATAGGCTTTCATTTGTATCTTATATTTTTCCATCATTGTTTGTCTGCGGCCCATATCTTTCACCACAAGTTTTTAATTAAAGACATAACATGTTTCTTTATTAAGCTCTTTCTCTATTGCGAGAATAGGTATGAAAATTAATCAATTCTCGCTAGATCCTCAGATTCAGGATATTTTAACACATCAGGGGATAACAGAATTATATCCTCCTCAGGCAGAGGCCCTCCCGTATGTATTACAGGGAGAGCATCTTGTTCTTTCCATTCCAACTGCTGCAGGAAAAAGCCTGGTTGCATATCTCGCGATTGTTCAGCGGTTACGTCAGGAGGGTGGAAAAGCTTTATATATTGTTCCACTTCGGGCGCTTGCTCGCGAAAAATATGAGGATTTGAAAGTGTTTGAGACCCTTGGGTTGAAGGTTGGTCTTTCTACCGGGGATTTAGATGAGTCTGATGTCCGTCTTTCGAAATATGATATCATTGTCTGTACTTCTGAAAAAGCAGATTCTCTTCTTCGACATGGGTTACATTGGCTTGGTAAAATAAAGGTTTTGGTTATTGATGAGATTCATTTGATTCATGATCCTGCGAGAGGTCCGACTCTGGAGGTTATTATTGCTCAAATTAAGGCGCTCAATCCAGCTACCCAACTGATTGCTCTTTCTGCAACAATACAAAATGCAGTGGAGCTTGCAGACTGGCTTGGTGGAAAGCTTATTCAATCTGACTGGCGGCCGGTGGTTTTGAGAGAGGGTGTGTTTTTTCATAATATGATAAAATTTAACGATGGTTCAACCAAAAACATAGCTGGTGATGTTAAACTAGCATTAGAGTTATTAGTTGAAGATGCTTTGAAAGATGGTGGGCAGACTCTGATTTTTGTGAATAATCGGAAGTCCACGGTGTCGCTTGCTATCCGTTTATCTAGTGTTGTTGGGGATCTTCTGACGGAGGCGGAAATAAAGGAGTTAAAAAAAATTTTTGTTTCAATGCGACATGGACAAACTGAGAGTATCAGTATTGAACAACCACTCGTTAAATGTATTGAGAAGGGTGTTGCGTTTCATCATGCTGGTTTGGAAAGCAGTCAGCGGCGGTTGGTTGAGCAAGGATTTAAGGACCATCGGATCAAGTGTATCGTTGCGACGCCGACGCTTGCTGCGGGAGTAAATATCCCTGCGCGTCGAGTGATTATCCGTGATTTATGGAGGTATGATGAGAATTTCGGGATGACTCCTATTCCGATTCTTGAGTATAAACAACAGGCAGGTCGTGCCGGAAGACCCCGCTATGATACAGTGGGGGATGCTATTACCATTGCGAAAGATAGTAATCAACGAGATCAAATTTTTTATCATTATATTTTAGGTGATACTGAGCCTATTTATTCAAAATTAGGCAGTCAATCGTCTTTACGTATGCATCTTCTTGCGGCAATCGCGACCCAATTTGTTCATAATGTAAAGGATATGTACACGTTTATTGAAAGTACTTTTTATGCGTATCAAACGGATGAATCTACCATTAAAAAAGAAGTCGATATAGCAGTAGAATTTCTTCTAAGTAATCAACTCATTGAGCAGATGAATACTGGTTATGTTTCTACGTTGTTCGGCAGTCGAACATCGTCGCTGTACATCGATCCGTTGTCGGCGATTCAATTAAAAATCGCACTTGAACGGTCTGTTGATAAAGAGACAACACCGTTATCGTTTTTTCATGCGATCTGTTCGACACCGGATATCCGGTCATTGTATCTTCGTGGAACAGATTCCTGGGTTGAGGAAAAAGTCGAACATATTCAGCATTCCTTACTTCTGGATGTCCCGGTTAAATCAAGCGATGAGTATGAATGGTTTTTAAGTGATTTAAAAACTGCTTTTCTCTTAGAAGACTGGATCGCAGAAAAACCATATGATGCGCTTGTTCTCAAGTATAATATCTGGCCAGGAGATGTTCATACCATCGTTGAGATGGCAGAGTGGTTGCTGCATGCGGCCAGAGAGTTCGCACGTATGTATAATTTTTCGTGTGTCTCAGATGTAAACAATGTTTTACTTCGATTACAAAATGGATGTAAAGAAGAATTGCTCAATCTGGTTTCATTACAGGGTATTGGTCGAGTACGTGCACGTGCCTTGTATCAAGAAGGATTTAAAAACGTGAATGAGTTACGAAATGTTCCCGTGGAGCGTCTTGCGAAAATTAAGACGATTGGAAAAGCTGTTGCCTTGAATATAAAACAACAAATCGGTGAAAACGCGTCACAGGGGAATAGACCACTGAGGGGTTCTAAACGATGATTATCATCTTTGGTGCGTGCGGAACGATTAAAGATACAGATTCGTTTGTCCAGCATCTTCTTCTGTTGTCGAAGAAAGAAAACCTTGTTATCCAGGTGTTTGATGCATCAGCTATTTATGGAAAAGATCATTTGATTTCTGCGACAATTCATGCTCAGAGAGCGTTTGAACAAGGAAGAAATTCAACTAACTCTCTCGCCTTAGAAATCTTGTTGTATGCTGCTGGTGAGCGACAGATTCACAAAGCCATTAAGAAAATTGGGGTGAAGAAAGGGAAACAACAGATTGCTTTTCTTTTGACGAATGATATGACTCAGAAAACAAACAAACCCATTAATAAGGCAGTGATTCAAAAACTCCTGGAGACGTTTGATTTCATATTAGATGATAAGGTACTCGAAGGCAATAGAGACACGCTGAAAAGATTTGGTATTTCTGAGCAAGAGTTATTGACCATTCCTGAGAGGCATTACGGTGATCTCATTCTTGAGAAAGTAGCATTAGTGGATGTAATTAAATAATAATTATTTCGCTTCGTAGCCTTCATTTTTCTCAGTGTATTAATGCCTTTTACTAATTTAATGGTATTTTTAGGAACGAATTTATGTGTTTTTGTCCAAGAATAAATATGGAAATGATTATTTATCGTATTGTTTAAGAAAATCCAAGAATGCAATTGCAGAATGGATATGTATACGTTCTTTCTTGTTCTATTACCTTTTTTCCTTTTTTTTTAATTTGAGTTTTCAAACTTTCGTTTTTGAAGGATATGTTTTTATAGAAGAAAATACTATAAAATCCTAACTTTGTGTGTGATTGATATGGATCGGATTACGAATAAGCAGATAATGGTGAAATTAAAAATTATAGAGAACGATTTATCTAATAAGGAAATTTTAAACAAAGTAGATACTACGCTTCATACTGTGCAGAATATTCAGAAGACTATTGTTGATAGAGAAATGATCAAAAAGTTATCTTATGATATTAAAAAATCTGTTATTATTGTTTATACAGGGCTCTCTATTGCCTATCTTGGTATAGGATTATCTTTGTTATTAGCTTCTTTGGGGCTCATTGCTATTCAATATAGTATTATTTTTGGGGTGTTCTTTGGGGGAAGTATCGTTCTTGCATTATTAGCGTATGTACGGAAAAAAGAATTATAACAATCCGATACTCGTTAGTATAAAATATTTGTTTGCAATATATTTTTTTTGGTAATCATTACTTGAGAACTGACAAACATAAATGATTGAAAGAATATGTTTTTAAAGATGAAATAATTATAAACTATTACAATGGAGACAACAGGTATGCGGAAAAAACTCATGATTGTTATGGCGATGTTTACGCTTGTTTCAGGATTGTTAGGTGGATGTACACAAGATTCTAACAATGGTTTAGATCACAGCGAAAATATACAATATTTTATTGGCACATGGGTTAATGTTACCAATTCGGTGAATTCTTCAGGAGTCAACCAGTCTCTAATGCGGATTTATAATTTCACTGAGCATATCTTTAACTATAGTGCTTTTGCTGTAATTGGATCTAACAATTCTTATCGTTTTTCTGAAGGGACATATGAACTAGATAATGGGAATCTCATCCTATCCAATACCATTGCAGTTCCTCCTAAAAAAGCTACTTTTCGCTATTCTTTCTCTTATAATTATACAGCTCTTACGCTTACAGATGAATCTGAGCACTCAATAATGTATATTAAATTTCTGTTCTCTGATGGATGATTGAAAATGTAGATTGGATCAATGAAAGGTATGAAACAACAACTTCTAATGATAGGAATCATTGTGATTATTGTTACAGTTTGGTTAAGTGGATGCAATCAAGTGAGTAATACGATGACTCCTGAAAAAACTAGATTTATAGGGACATGGCAAAATACAACAAGGAATATTACCAGAACAATTATTTTATTTTCTAATGATTCCTGTTCAGTATCAATATTAAATGAAACGGGAACGTGGGATGTACAGGATAGTAAGTTGGTTATGAAATTCCCAGTTAGACAAATAACTTATACGTTTTATTATGCATTTTCTAATAATGATAGAAATCTATCCCTTACTTCCGCTGTTAGTACGAGTACAACCACAGTGTTTACGAAACAATAAGGAATGGAATAGTGAAATCAAGGAAGAAAAAGCATAGTATTTTTAGGATATATCTTATAAAACGCAGGAGAAAACAATTGAACCCTTTGATCTCATTTAAGGAGTATTTTTTTTATTCGCACAAAACGTAATGTTGTGTTAAAGAATAATCGTTAAGAATCATATCGTTCATATTATTTATAGGACAAAAGTTACATATAACTACTTTAACTTCTTTCAATGAGACTGAGAATAAACCATTTTACTTATATAAAATGATAATGTTTATCTACTAGTTCATCATATATTATTATGGGGGTCTGGTCTTTGGGAAAAAATTTTACATTTACAACCTTTCCTCCCTCCTATAATCTTTTAATATAAACAGACCCCCCCTTTCCTCCCAAACGAAAAAAACGTATTATATAGATGTTTTCACGGTAAACACTCCAAAAATCGATTATCTGTATTGTGAACAATGGTTTCCGAAATTGACAAATGAATAATATAGAGATAGTGCAGATCTTGATATCCTGAAATGGATTAGCTTACCCAAATGGGGCATATTTATTAACGGATTGAAAAGTGTACTATATTTTAAATCTCCTTTTTGTAAGATGAAAATACTGCAAGGTTGGGATTGTACAAAAAAATGAATTAAAATCGTTTTTTATGTTTGCATTAAATACTTTCCATTTTTTACTTATGACTTTTAATTAAAAAGCATAATGCAACTGTCATTGCTTTTTGTAAAGCAACTTTTGGGTTCATCCCTTCCTGTATGTTTTCAGCATACGTTTCAAGAAAGATTTTTTCTGCTAACCCATTTTTTTCTTTATCATCCTTTTTGTTGGAACTTCTTAGATATTCTCCAAACAATTCGAGATTTGGAAGTTTGCGGTTGTTTGAGGAAGGACTTTCCGACATCAATGTTATACTCTGTATATTCAAGTATTTAAAGATGCTTAGGCATTTTTTCAAAATGATAAAATACCATGACAATTTCTCGGAGTCTTCATTTTCCTTTGGATAGAATCTCTATCTTTTTTTCTTTCCTTTTTTCACATAAAAAATATAAGTAAAAATCACGCTATTACTGCTTATTTGATAAGGAAGCGGGGAGTCGGGAGGAAAGGAAGATTAAGAAGGGGAAAACCTTCCGGAGAAAGGCGTACCTTATTTATCTTTGACTCCCCATTACTCATTATCTTTGTATTGCTTAAAGAAATGTTTGTCATGTTTTATGGATATATTCTACTTTTTTAGTATTTTTTTTGTCATTCGTCCAAAAATTTAATCACAAGACTGTTTTATTATTCGTGTTCAAAACTGATGTTACGTCTTAATCGTTAGGAAACAGCTACTATTTCAATGAATTATTTAATCATAAATCCTAATAACCTTATAATAGTCTCTGACTGTTCTTTTTCTTGCTTCAACAATTGCTTCTGCTTCGCTGTTTGTTTCAACCTCAGCAATGACTTCATCTGGTTTTATAAATACCCAATCCAATCCAAAAAGAGGCCCACCATTATAACAAGATACCTTATATTTCATCATATAATATAAGAAAATCTGTATTATAAATATTTGTTTTACAATTGTTAAGAATCAAAAATTATCATGAATTCCAAAACTTTTTATCCAATTATATTATTTATGATAATAATGACACTGACCACTAAACAAGAAATGAGCAAGTCATTATGCGGAAACTGTAAAAATTATTTGCTCGAACCTGACGATAAGTATGGATCATGGTGCGTATTTTATAGGGATATTTTCCAGGCAATACAGGATGAGAAAATTATAGTTGAACGGAAGAGTGGACCAATAGATCGTTCAGTTCGTTATAATATTTATGGTCTTGTGTACTGTGAAGGTTATAAGCCAAAATAATTCATTTAATTAACTCTAAATTGCATAAGAAATCAACTATTTTTTCTCCTATCACGTGTCATTTTTTATCTGTTTCAAATATTTAAATGAATTCAGATGATCACAATCCTTGACCTATTTTAAACAGCTAATTTTTTTTATGTAAATTTCTAAAGATATGTTTTTAAAGATGAAAATGTTTTGATATTAAAACATGGAGTGAAAAATTACGCGTAAACAAGTAGTAATCATAGGGATTGTTGCTTTGCTTCTTTGCATTGAATTATGTGGTTGTAATCAAATTAGTAATATCTTTCTTACCGATGAAGATAAACTAGTTGGAACATGGAATGGTGAAGGAATATGGTTGGATGGACCCACGGTCCTAGAGTTTTTCTCCAACGGTACATTTAAATTAGAAATTGAAATGGGACCTCCCTTACCAATTGATTTTTCTTCAAGTAAAGGGAAATGGGATATGAATGATGGGATACTCATGATGGAAATTGTTGATTTAATTCCCTCAGCTAATTATACCTATCATTTCTCAGAGGACAGTAGAACAATTACGATTACTGATATTGATACCAGTGATTCATATCTATTAACAAAACAATAGGGGAATTGTAGGTTAATTAATAAAATAACTGTGGTAGTTATTCCCCTAAGCTAAATGTTTTATGTGTATGTCCAATAGTTGACTGATAAAAAACACATATAGTCTTGAAACCTTGAATTTTCTGATAAACACTATTGTCAATAGCTTTCTTATTATATCTGCATCCTTTTTCTTCTATCATCGAATATTTCGATTTGCTCGATATTCGTCAAAAATTATCTCACCAATTTATTTTTAATATTGTGCATTCTTGTATAAGATGTCGTATAGCAAATTTTTATACAATACGTTTTAGTATTCATTACAACTTTTTATCATTGTACACTTATTTTTAAAAAGGCGATTTTCTTTTATATGATTCATTTACTAAACAGGGAAAACCTGAGTTATTTCGGTAAGCATATTGCATGATCTTAACATATAAAAAAAATTAAAATTTTTTCCAACTTGATTCCATAGAAATTGGAGGAAAGGAAAAAATAAGATAATTTTGGGGATAATATGAAGAACGTTAAACGTCCTTTCCTCCTTCCTACGATCAAATAATACAAAGCCTTATATTTATAATTTTCTACAATTTATGCAACATTTGTAACGAATATGATTATTTTCCTTATCATATATATTTTTATGTACTCCTATTCAATTCAAAAGATAGGTTCTGGGGGAAGCATATACCTTTGCCTTTACCGTATTTCGTATTCTTCCATTCTCTCTGAGTGTTAAACATCATAGTCTATTTATAGTGCATTTATTATTTATGTTGATTCTTATAGTACTCTTTTGGATTAGCATTGTTTTCATGTCTGAATTTAAACTATTTTTTGTTGATCGTATAAAAGATAAAGTGTTAAAAAGAATAGAGAACATAATACAAGCATGATGGAACTAGTTATCATCGTTTCAACCACTGATAAAATATCATAAATAACTTGTGAATCGGTATACCAAGTAAATCCTGAACAACTGTACGATACACAAAATAAGCTTGGCACTGCTAATGTTGATATTCTCCCAAAACGTTCGATAAAAAACATCGTATTACTACAAATGCTTTCATGTAATACATCAAACCAACTTAAAATAAAGAGTAATAGAGGTAATCCAATTATGAATTTTATGAAATTATTAATAGGAAAATCTCCTTCTATCAAGAAATTTACAAATTCTGTATTTGATTCATTATTAACAAAAATCTCAGTCTGATTTAAAAAATAATTGTATGATAAAGTTAAATCTACAACAGCACAAAATAATAATACCGAATACATAATTAGAGATATCTTTATTGTTCTTTTTTCCGTTTATTTACCTCCGATATATTATATTGCTTTCTACCTATTAAAAACTAATCTTTAATGTTACTTTTATTAACTTTGTTGATAGGAAACATAGGTGTACGCACGCACTGAGTAATCCCATACACCGACTATACAGCACTAGATAATCTCTTCTTGACTATATCTTTCATTTCTTATATAAAATAATTACAGTCGTTAAATAATACGTGTTATATACGGAAAAAAGGAAAATCGAAATCGAAAAAACCTCTTGTATTTACCCAAAGCAAAAAAATATAATGTCATCCTCAGTTTCTTCCTCGAAATCAAACTCAGAGAATTCTTTCCTTTCATCGAAGGAGACAAAGAAATATACGTAACATAAAGGATGCATACACGCGGTAAAGACAACCACGATAATAATCATCTGGTCGGACAATTGAGTTATATCGAGAAATGCCCGTATGGGGTAGCTTGGATATCCTCGAGGCCTGCGGAGCCTCAGACCTGGGTTCGAATCCCAGTGCGGGCGTAGTTTTACTGGTAAACTATTTATACGAATCCTGACAAAAAATACCTCGCGTTGTGATTAAGTTCCAATTGTAGTTTGAGGGAAGAAAAAATAGATGAAAAACTGTGTTAATGTTTTTGTTTCTAAGGATACATTTTTAAAGAAAAAATTGGGGATAAATTTGGGACTGAATTGATATCAATTTGTAAAAAATGGTTATTAATTGAATCATATTATCTAGTATTATGGGAAAAATAGGGAATGTTGAACCATTTTCATATTCTTTCCTCTCTATATATTTCATTTGCCTCCACATTTCCTACTTTCCCCTTTTCCCCCTGTTTTAGATGGTATAGTTTTTTAAAGAAAGAATTGTTACAAAACCACAGAGTGGAGGCAATAAATTGTGACTGATAAAGAAATAAAAGGAAAAATAAAAGAAATTGTTGACAACCCCGGAAATGCCATTGAAATAGGTTTAAAGAAGAGTTGGGATAATACCAAAAACTTTGGAAAAGATATAAAGAACACCATAACAAAAAAAGTAAAAGAAAAGGAAGAAAGGGTAGAAGAAAATTATGAACATAAACGTCCCAGAACTCTTATGATGTCCCAAAAAGGGATGAAATAGTAGGAAAATACCAAGATAAAAATAACTAGGGGTAATTAATCCCTATTACACTTTTCTTTTAAGGAATGATTTTTAAAGAAAGAATTGTTACAAATTGGTAGAGTGGAGGCATAAGACAATATGAAAAAACAGGTACTAATTATTGGAATAACGCTGGTTCTGATAACAGTTGGTTTGTGTGGTTGTGAATCAGAACCACCAGAAAAAGAGCATAATGTTGCATATTTAGTAAAAGGGTATGGTCCGAATGTTACGATTAAATATTCCGATATATCTGGTAATCTTGTAATTCTTGAAAATGAGAGTTTACCTTGGGAACTTATTCTATCTCCATTTCATCAATTTGAAAGTCCAATGGTGACTGCTATAGCTACTCAAGTTGGCAATACAAATCTCAAGGTTGAAATTTGGGTTGATGGTATATTAAAGGCTAATGATTCCATTCAGAATAGCTTGGAATATGCAAAGGCATACTATGTAATTCCAGTAGATTCAGATAAATAATTGTAGATTGAAGGATCGTTAGGGTGACATAGTTTTTTAAAGAAAGAATTGTTACAAATCGGTAACGTGGAGTGAAAGATTATGCGAATTAACGCAAAACAATTTTCTATCGTTGTTTTTGTAATAATCTTTTTGTTACAAATATTTGTTTTATTTTCATCTGCATCTATAAACACTATAAAGTTGTACCCTATAGCAGACACGTATATAGACGCATATGATCCTGATAGGAATTTTGGTGATGCAGATAGGTTTGAAGTAAAGGAAGAATATTATAATTCATACAATAATACTCATGGGGGAGCTAACGCTTATTTAAAATTCGATGCGTCTAATATAACTGATGGAGTAACAATAGTTAATGCGGATTTATCAGTTTATCTATGGATGATGCAAGGTGGACAAAATAATTGTAGTGTAAGTGTTCATTATTGTAGTGATAATTTCTGGAATGAAGAATTAATAACATGGAATAATGCTCCTAATTTTGAACAACAAGCTATTAACACAAATAATCTTATTGCATTTGATGATAAACGATATTCTTGGGATGTAACAGACGTTATAGCTGACATTCTTGTTAATAATAAATTATCTTTGGTATTAAAAGCGATTGATGTTCCCGCATCCAGTTTAAAATTTTGGTCAAAAGAATACAGTCAAGCTGAAGCACCAATTTTATATATAAATTATACTTATGAACAACCAAATATTTCACCAACCGCTGATTTTTCATATTCTCTGTCAAATCCTACAATAGATGATACTATCCAATTCACAGATACATCCTCTGATTCTGATGGAACGATAGCTTCGTGGTCATGGAATTTCGGTGATGGTACAAGTTCAATAAGCAAAAATCCTATACATAAATACACCAGCAGTGGCACATATACAGTCAGTCTACAAGTAACTGACAACGATAGTGTAACAAACACCAAAACCATAACTATACCTGTCAGTAGCGGAACAAATAATAAAGGAACACCTGGTTTTGAACTCGTGTTTGTTATCGGTGCAATAGCATTATTACTCTGGACTCGAAAAAGAAAAGAATGAATAGTTATGAAAAAACAGCTCGTAATCATAGGAATCATTGCTCTTCTTTTTACTGTTGGGTTTAGTGGATGTTCGACAAAAAACAATAATGATAATCAAGATAATAATACAATAAATCCTGAAAAAAGCAGGTTTGTAGGAACATGGAAAAATACAACTTCTTATATGACTTTAAATTTGTTCTCAGATGGAACATGTTCAATGTGGAGTTATACTGGAACATGGGATTTAAAGGATGGAAAATTAGTTATTGATTTACCAAGTGTTGGTATCCCTTTTACTTACACTTACATTTATATATTTTTTAACAATGAAAAAACATTAAAACTTATTCCAACGAAATCTACTACTGGTACAGGTTATGTATTATACAAGCAATAGAATAGTAAATTGAGATATGAAATTGTAAATTGAAGAATCATGAGGAATCAATTATTTTTTTTCTAAGGATATATTTTTAAAGGGGTAAATGTTTTTATATTTCAGATTGAAGGGATGCAAAGATGATAAAAACAGGAACAATTGAAGAGGATAAAATGAATGAAGGTGTAACTGATCTTGTACC
>Ga0315277_10003908_pt1 | contig 20021 bp, 13 predicted proteins | sample YL17G05_15_MG_FD_203695 | JGI IMG/M metagenome (GOLD analysis project Ga0315277, IMG submission 203695) | Sediment microbial communities from Yellowstone Lake, YNP, Wyoming, USA - YL17G05_15 | ecosystem: Environmental > Aquatic > Freshwater > Lake > Sediment | place: USA: Wyoming | collected... | reverse complement strand
CATCGCCAACCCCGCGGGGTTGCTGAACTGCCCATCCTGGCGCCCGTCGATCCCCCACATCATCACGAACTTGCCCGCGCCGTTGAACTTGTGCACGCGGTTGTTGTTGAAGTCGGAGACGTAGATGAAGCCCTGCGAATCCACCGCCACCCCATAGGGGTAGACGAACTTCCCCGGCGCCTCATCATACCCCCAGGGTCCCCCCTTCCCGCCGAAAGCCATCGCGAACTCCCCGGAAGGGGAAAACTTCTCGATCCGGTGGTTCCAGCAATCCACCACATAGATATTGCCCCGCCGGTCGGTAGTGACCGCCCGCGGCCGCAGCAGCTCCCCCTTCCCCTGGCCGCTCTTGCCGAACGCGGAAACCGGTTTCCCCTCCTCGTTGCAGCGCAGGATGCGGTCGTTCCAGGTGTCGGCCACCAGGAGATGGCCATCCTTGTCCACGCCCAAGCCTTCCGGATGGTTGATCTCGCCCACCGGCGAACCAGCCCCGTTCCACTGCGCCGTGAACCCCGGCGCCTGCAGCGTGGGACCTCCGCACCCAACCACCAGCAATGCGGCAACCGCGGTGACCGCGGCTACCCCCATCCACAGGGCCTTCATCAGCTTTCCTCCGCCCACCGGACTCATGCCGTGCCGGGAGCTGCTATCGCGTCTCTTGCATTGCCGCTATGGCCGGAATGCAAGAGACGGCGCGCAAACGTCCCGCACAACGCCTCTGTGGACATCCCTTCCATCGCCATAACACAAGAGACTCTGTACCCCAGGCCAGCAGCCCAGCCGATTATAGTCTCCCTCTTTCGGCGCCGTCAACCAAACCGCCTGCCAAGCGCCGGCGCGGATCAGGGGCGATTGTGCCAGACGCCCCTGAGGACGCCCGCGGCCGGCGCCCAACCACACGCCTGTCTAGCGAAGGTGGGTCCTGGTGGTCGCACTCGCCCCGGTGATCACATCGGCAACTCGCAGGGTGTAGTCCCCGGGCGGGTCGTTGAGGGCCGAAGGCAGCACCACCGTGCCCGCGTTGCCCTCCATGAGCACGTTCCTCGCATAGGCGGGCAGCAGCCTCCCGTCCGGCGCCAGGAAATGGCACCGCACCACCATCCTCCCCGGCCTGGAAGCCTTGATGGTGAACTCGGGGTGATCCCCGAGGGAGGCGGCCTCCGGTCCCGTCACCGTTAGCCGGTTCTCGGACTCGCTCAGGCCTAACACCAGCGCGCCCCCGAGGGCGACGGTGGCCTTCACCGTATCGGTGCGGCCCAGCGCCTCGCCGGTGCGCGCGTTGGCCACGTAGCACTCCCGCGGCAGGCGAATCGTGACGTCCTGAAGGGCGATGTCCCCCAACTTCTCGTCATGGTAGATGGTGACGCCGTCCCTACCCTCGACCGCTCTGGCATCTGCGTTCTCGGTTACGATGGCGAGGGCCTCATCGCTCCCGAACCGGTAGCGCACCACCTGGGCGCGAAGCGGCTCGCCGCTGGCATCGAGCACCTGCACCTCCGGCCGCACATCCAGATGTGCCAGCACACTCCCCACCAGGGCGCGATAGCTGGGACCGGTGTCGGGGGGAGGGGCTTCCCCTTCGGGTCGCCGCCGGCGTCGTCCCCCGCGCCCGTAGCGGTCCACACCGGCGTTGAGGTAGATCGCCCAGCCATTTGCCACCTTTCGGACGACCACCGCGCTGGCGTCGCCGACTTTGACCAGGGCCTGGCCGGTGGTAACGGTGATGGGCTCGACCGCATCCACGCCCTCCAGCGCCTCCGCCTTCAGACCCCAGGCCGCACCCTCGGGAGTCACCGTCACGGCGCCTGGCACGTGCGCCAGGAGCCGCTGTTCCGAGGCGGCCGTGGCGATCCCGAAGAAGTCGTTCAGCTCGCCTCCCTCCACCCAGGCGCAGTGATCGTCCATCATCCCCGCGCCCGCGTCCGCGATCACGACGCCTCCGCTCTCCGCGAAGGCCTTGATCGCCTCCACCTCCTCGGGCGAGAGCGCCACCGACAGCGGCATGATGAACACGCGGTACTTGCCGCTGGCGAGGGCGCCCTTCTCGATCTGATCGTAGGAGACGAAGTCGAACTGCATTCCCAGATCATTGGTCATCTGCACCCAGCCGTTGCGAGCGCCCGAGAGCTGCCGCAGCTCCCTCGCCTGATCCGGGTGCTGCTCCTGGTAGATGGTGGTTCCATGCACGGAGGGCATGGAGAAGTGAATGGCGATGCCGTCCTGCTCGCGCTCGGACTCGGCGAACAGCCGGCCCACCCCCTCCAGGCTCAGCGCCTTGAACGCCTCTCCCATATCGCGGGCAGACTTCGAGTACGTGAAATCGGGGTTCAGGTACGAGTACATCCAGAAGATGTTGGGATAGAGCACGTCGTGGATGGCGGCATTCCAGATCGCATTCTGGACGCCGAGGCCGGAAGACCCGTAGCCGGTCCAGAACCCGAGCATCGCCCCGGGCTTCGCAAAGCAGCGGTGCAGGTCCCACTGATTCCCGCCGCCATAGGAGAGAAAGTCATCAATCACCTGGTCCAGCCGGTACCAGTCACACCCGTTGTAGGCGGTGGTGCCTTGCGTGCCGGAGACGGCGATGTGGCCGTCAGGGTCAGCCGCGACCACGCCCTCGCGCGCGGTCTGGTATGCGCGGGCGAACACCACCTCCATGTAGGTGCGGTGGTCGGCCCACGGCGCGAAGTTGCCGCTCGCGGCCGCCTCCTCGGTGGTCAACGGAACGACTGACGACCACTCCTTGAACTCAGTCTTCCACTCTCTGTTCAGCGCTTCGAGGGAGCCATACTCTCCCTTCAGCCACTCCCGGAAGCCGGCCAGCGTGTGCGGCCCCCAGCAGAAATCGAAGGCGTCGCCATAGGAGGTGAGGGAGCCCTCGTCACCTACGAAGTAGTAGTCCATGTTGAACCCGGCCTTCTGTTTGGCGGAGGCGTAGCAGCGGTCGTACAGGTCCTTCAGGATCGCCGGGTCATCGAAGCAGGGCGTGCGCTCCAGAAACTTCCTGTCCTTGGTGCGGTGGAACAGCTCGACCTTGGTATTGTAGGCGAGAGAGGCAAAATCGCCCGTGTGCTGGTAGTCGGCGATGGCCGCCTCCAGCGCCTCGGGGGTAGTGGGCCCGCGGCGGTACCAGTACACGCCGAAGTAGCCCTTGGGGATGTCGAGGCCGTTGTCCACGCCCTCGGTCCAGGTGGTGCCCGCCTGGACGCCGGCCGCGTTCATCAACTGCAAGCGAAGGGCGCTGAAGTAGGGCCGGATGCTGCTGAAGCCAAGGCTGGCGCGGTACTCGCGATCGCGCCGCTGGGCCGGGGCGACGTATACCGGGGTGGCGCAGAGTTGGTCCACAACGGCGCCGCTGTCATCTACGAGTTCAACGGATGCCGTGGCGTAACGGCCGAGGAAGTCGGCGAGGGAATACGAGAAAGTCGCCCTTGCCGCCGCACGCTCGGTGCGGGCGCAGAGCAGCCGCTCCAGATCGTCAGTGACCTTGAAACGGGCGGAGAGCCCAGTGAGATCGCCCGCCGCGCGGACGGAAGCGGTGAAGGTGTCCCCTCGCTCGTATGCTGGCTTATCCAGCCTCAGGTCGGAGAGCGTAGCCTGCTTGGGGAGGTCGAAAGTGGCGGCCGCCCAATCGAGGGTCACGCCCGCGTCGTCGCGGACGATGAGACTGAGCATGTTCCTGCCCGGGGCCGGCTTGAACACAGGCTGGCTGATCCGGTTCAGTCCGGGCGCGAGTTGCACTTGGTACTCGTGCTGGCGTGCGGGCCGGTCGATCTTCGTTCGGTCCTCCATGAAGAGGCGGACGGCGCAGGCCTGCTCTGCGGAGAGGGTGAGCTTCATGCCCTGCGGCCCAGCTGTGATGGAAGTGACTGCGACCGATGGCTCGCGCCCCGCCGCCCACAGCACGCACCGCGCCAGCAACGCATACTGGTACTCCCAATAGTCCCAGTAGATGCGCGTCGCCACCGGGTCCGCAGGCTCGGGCATGAACCCCTGCTCCACATAGGCGAGGGCGACCACGCGGCCCTTGCCGTACTGCTTCACCGCGATGACCGGGTAGTCGCCGGACTCCACCAGCACGTCGCCGGCGGCGCGGTACTTGTAGAACCTGCCACCCACCAGGCCCTCGGGAAGGAGATCCAGAGGAATGCCCTGGGTGATGAAGTGCGGCCTGGAGATCTCCCACTTGCCGGTGGTGATCGCCGCCAGGTTCAGCTCGGGATAGCCGTCGTCCTTCACGGTATCATCGGGGCAGTCAACAAGCGGCGAGATCTCCCACAGCCGGGCATCGCCCTCCGGCTCGTCGCCGGCGAAGGCGTGGCCCTTCACATCGCCGATGAAGGGATGGATCAGCACCAACCCGGCGCCCTCCTCGACGCGTCGCAGGATCGCGTCGCGCGAGGCGCGGGTCATGCGCGACCAGCCATTGAGCCCGGGGATGACCATGACATCGAAGTGCTCCGGCCCGGTCAGGTCCTTCTCGACATACCCGTAGACGACCTGGAAGTCGTCCCGGTCACCGCGTTCCCTGTGGCCGTAGTAGTCGCCGATGCCCCAGCAGTTGATATCCCACTCGCGGTCAATGGAGACGGTGGTGGGGGCGAGGCCGAGACGCTCCATCAACTCCACCATGTCGCGGCCGTACTGCACGGAAGGGATGAAGAAGCCCTTGATGGGACCGCCGGGGAGCTTGGTCGCCCAGGCGACGTGCGGTGTCACCACCTCCGTGGAGTAGGTGATGTCGTTCTTGTGGAAAGAGCTCCCACCGACTGGATCGGTGGGCTCCGGCGGGCTGGGCCGCGGCGACCTGACGCGGGTGAGCGTCAGGGGGAAGCGGTCCGCCCCGCGGCCCGTCTGGCCCTCGATGGTGTTGCCGTCCGCGCTGAGCGTGCCCTCGATCACCGCGTCGTACGCCTTCAGCTCCAGGCGCAGCACGCCGTCGGCGAAGGTGACGACATCCGCTGGCGTCGCGCCGGCGTCCGGGTCGCCCATCGCCACCGTGGCGGAGAGCGCGCCGTCGGCCCCTCGCGTCACCCGCACGTACAGCGTGAACGGGCCCTCCGCCTCCGGGATGTCCACTGCGCCCGACCACAGCCCCGTGATGTCCGGCGCCCTCTGGGCCAGGCCGGGTCCGGCGAGAACGCAGACCAGCGCCACCAAGGCGATCGAGAGAAACGCCACTGCCAACCTACCCATCATCTACCTGCTCCCTTGCCGGCAGAGGCAAGCAACGTCTCCGCCAGCTCATTCACGTACTCCTCGATGGCCGTGTATCCCGACTTCATCACCTTCGCCGAGTCATCCTTTGCCGGATCGAGGCCGTGCGCCTTCTCCCACTCATCCGGCATCCCATCCCCATCCGAGTCCTTCGGCGGCGGGCCCGGCTTCAGCCCCTCCATCAGATCCGGCTGGTCCTTTCGTCCCCACGAGCCGGTCCCGCTCTTCACCTCCGCCACCACCCGCTTCGTCACCGCATCCCGCGGGAAGCAGCCGGCCTTGGCGAGGACCAGGGCATAGGCCTCCTGCGGGCCCACCGTGGTCACGGGCGGGACCGGGGTCTCTGTCTCCTGCTTCACCCCATACCCCGCGTAGTACTGCAGCCCCTGGAGCTTGTCCGCCTCCTTCCACGGGTCCTGGATCATCCCCACCCCCTCCACGTAGTTGTCTCTCAGGTAGTACGGCACCTGGTCCTCGAAGCAGAACGGGAAGATGTCGGGATCGCTCGGCCCACGCTCATAGTAGTTGCCGATGATGTTGAAGCCCGGCCGCCGGTAGTTGCCCTCGTGGGAGAACCCGTCGCGGAAGTTGTACACCACATTGTTCCGGAAGTCGGCCGGCCCGCTGCCGAAGGCCGGGTTGCGCCGCTTGTTGTGCACGAACAGATTGTGGTGCACCGAGATGCGGCCGCTCTCCGGCCCGGTGATGATCCCGTAGTTGTGCCCCCCGCCGCGCTCCTCGGTAGTGGAGGGTTCCTCGATAGTGGACCACTGCACGGTGACATCATGGGCGTCGGAGAACAGGTCTATGGTCTCGTCCTCCGCCCAGGAGCAGGAGACGTGGTCAATCACGGCATTGCTCACGATCGAAAACTGGATGCAGTCCCCCTGATTCCCTAGCCCGGGAACCGCCCGCACCCGCAGGAACCGCACCACCACATCGTGCACCGGGTTCTCCCGCCGGTAGGCGGTAAGCAGCCGGCCCTCGATGGTGATCCCTGCCCCCGGCGCCGTCTGCCCGGCGATAGTGATGTTCGGCTCGGTGATCACCACATCTCCCCTGATCACCCCGGAGACATCGAACACCACCATGCGGGGTCCCGTCGTGCTGCACGCCTCCTGGAGGCTGCCCGGCCCGGAGGCGTTGAAATTAATGACGTGGATGACCTTGCCGCCCCGGCCTCCGGGCGTGTCCGCCCCGAATCCCTCCGCGCCGGGAAACGCCGGCAAACTGCCCGGCCCCGCCGCCGGCCCGCTCACCTTCTGGTTCGGCCCGGCCGGGGAGGTGGCCTCCGTGCTGCACCCGGCGAGCATCGCCAGAGATAGACTCCAGCCAAGCAACATGACACGCGAACTCATGATCTGACTCCGATCCCGTCGGGCAATCGCCACAAGGACTGCTCGAACAACCGACACCGTCCGCTTCACCGTCCGTCTCCGCGGTCCTCCAACACCCGTCGCCCAGGAAACGCGGGTTATCCGGCGTATCTGACCATGGTCAGCTCAAGAAGAAGGAACGGTGACTGTGAGCAACCATTTGCTGGTCGTGTTGGCGGGAACGGTCGCGCTGTGGACCTCAATTGGGGCCGCCGGCGCGGCGACCCACAAAGTGGCCGATCTGGAGACGCTCCACCGCCTCTGCGCGGAGGAGGCGAACCCCGGCGATGTCATCGAGATCCAGCCGGGAACCTACTACCTCGAAGCCACGCACATCCCGGTGCTGCGGAGCGGCGATCCGGACAAGCCCATCATCATCCGGGGCGTGGTCAAGGAGGGGAAGGTGCCAGTCATTGACGCCAGCAAGGTGAACGTGAAGCGCGGCATCTTCCGCACCGAAGAGCAGACCCATGACGTCGTCTTCGAGGACTTGGAGCTGTGCAACGCCCAGGGCTCCCGCTTCCCCGATCGCGAGACCTACTCCCACAACGCCGGCGCCATCTACTTCCAGGGCCAGAACCTGACCGCCCGGCGCGTCCACTCCCACCACAACGAAGACGGCTGGTTCGCCACCCACAGCGCCGACAACATCCTCGTCGAGAACTGCGAGATTGACCACAACGGCACCCTCTTCGAGGGCCCGCACAACGCCACCCACAACTTCTACTTCTGCGCCCACCGCCAGACCGTCCGCAACTGCTACATCCATCACTCCGGGGAAGCCCAGAACTTCGAGAGCCGCGGCTTCCACACCATCTTCGCCTACAACTGGGTCGAAGAAGACGCCGGCTACAGCGTGGAGGTGGCCAGCGGAAACGAGGGCAACACCCTCTGGATTGGCAATGTCATCATCAAGCGCACCACCCGCGAGCGGCCCCAGCGCCGCCTTCTCGGGGTCGGCGACGGCACCGGCGTCGCAAGGGGACCCTCACCATGATCAACAACACCTTCATCTCCAGCTTCGAGGACGACCTCTACCTCTTCACCGAGGCCTCCTCCACCTGCCACCTCCTGCTCGTCAACAATGTCTTCGCGGGCCCCTCCCGGCGCTTCCTCGAGCGGAACGGCCAGGGAACCATCACCGGCTCCCACAACTGGTTCCCCACCGGCACGGCGGTGCCGGACACGCTCACGGATAGCACCTTCGGGGACGATCCCGGCTTCGTGGACCTGAAAGCCCACGACTTCCATCTACGGCCGGATTCCCCGCTCATCAACGCCGGCCTCGCCGCGCCTGAGTACCTGGGGGAATCCGGGCAACCCGTGGCGGTGATCCCCGAGTACGAGCCCACACGCGAGTCCGCCTGGCCAGGGCTTGCCGCCCCGACCAAGCGGGCACGCTGCGGTCCCCTCGACATTGGAGCCTTCGAGCACGTCTTCACCGAGTGACGGCGCGCCGGTCTTTGGCGCGTCGCTCTCGCCTACGGGGCTGCTTCTGGACCGCGCCGACCGCCCCCTCCGCCACCTTCAGTACCCCCTGGCCGGGAACGCCTGCCCATCATCCCGATGCCGTTGTCCAGGATGCCCACGGCCAGGCATCTGGCCTGGCTGCGCACGGAGAGCTTCGCCACCAGCGCCTTGTCCTGGGTCTCGACCACGCCTCGGTACTTCGCCAGCGCCTTCTCGTAGGTGCCGACAGCCTGCTTGAGGCCCTCATCGGTGACCTTGGTATCCTCGGTTGCCGCGCGCAGGTCGCCGAGCGCCGTTATCAGATCCCGACGCGCCTCCAGCTTCTTCGTGACCGCCGCTTCCGCGGCGGTCCGCTCGGCCCCGATCAGTCGCGCATCGGTGAGCATCGCGCCCAGCCGTTCCAGGTCCCGTGCACTGCTGTCCGGGGGCCCGGCGGCGCCTCCTGTTCCAGCCCGTCCTCCCTGGCCGGGCGTGCCCCCTGTCTGGGCAAGCAGCAGGCCCCCCACCAGCACCAGCATTCCAGCCGCCACCAGCATCGCCACAACACCGAACCGTCCCATGGCACTTCCTCCTTTTCGCACAACCTTGGGCAGAAGCTACCTCCTGCTCACCTGGCTATGACGACCCATCGGGCAAGTCCATCCCCCCGGTTGAAGGCCGTTGCTCACCGACGCGCCCCTCCCCGCCTCTACTCCGCCCTCAGCGCCTCCATGGGCTCGATGGAAGCGGCGCGGACCGCCGGATACAGCCCGAAGATCAGGCCCACCGACACTGACACCCCCAGCGAGAGCGCCACCGCGGTGCCCGCAACCACCGTCTTCCATCCCGCATACTGGGAGATCGCCTGCGCCGCCCCTATCCCCCCGCCCACGCCCAGCACCCCGCCGATCATGGTGATCACCAGGCACTCCACCAGGAACTGGCGCACGATGTCGCCGCGCTTGGCCCCGATACACCGCCTGATGCCGATCTCCCGCGCCCGTTGGGTGACGGTGGCCAGCATGATGTTCATGATCCCGATCCCGCCCACCAGCAGCGAGATGCTGGCGATCGCCCCCATCACGATGTTGAAGATGCGCTGCGTGTGCTGCCGCTGCCGCAGTAGCTCGATGGGAATCACGATCTCGAAGTCCGCCACATTCCCGTGGCGCTGATCCAGAATCTGCTTCACCACCTGCGCCGCCGGCACGGTCATGTCGGAGTCTTTGATCTGCACCGCGATCTCGCTGATGGGCCGGCGGACCAGCGGCGGCCGCTCGAACATGGACCCCACCAGTCCGATCACCGCCTCCGGGTTCATGGGGATCGCCTTTTCTATATAGAGCTGGAAATCCTCCATGGCGACCGTGATCGGAATGTACACGTCCTGGTTCAGGTCGCGCAGGGCGAGGGTGGTCTCCGCCGTCTCCAACACCCGCTCCTGCATCACCCCGATCACCCGGAAGTTGTTCAGGCCGATCTTGATCAACTTCCCCACGGGATTCTCGAAGGCAAAGGCGGACCGCTTCACCTCCGCCCCCAGCACGCACACGTGCGCGCGGCGCGCCACATCCTCATCGTCAATGAACCGTCCGTCGGCAACGTTGAGGCGCAGGGTGCTTACGTAGTCCGGTGAGGTGCCGAAGACGCGGGCGTCCACCGCCTTGCCCCCGGCCGACACCTCCCCGAAGATACGACACGAGGGTACCACCCGGCTGGCGAAGTCGCACAGCTCCCCAAGCGCCAGCGCGTCTCCATAGTTCAGCCCGAACGGAGACTTCTTCGCCGCCTGGTTCTCCATTTCGCCGGCCAGCGCCACCCGGCGCACGTGCAGCACGTCAATCCCCAACTGCTGGATCGCCTGCAGCGTCTCCTGGCGCGCCCCCTCGCCGATCGAGACCATGGCGATCACCGCAGACACACCGAAGATCACCCCGAACATTGTCAGCAGCGACCGGAGCTTGTGGCTCCACAGCTCCCGGAAGCCCGTCTTCACCGGCGCAGTCAGCGACGCCAGGTTCAGCCTCATGGTTGCCGCTCCTGCGGCTGGGCTGTGTTCGCCTCTCCGGTGGTGCCCAGGTCATTGAGCGCGATCCGTTCGCCCTCCTCGAGACCATGGGTGATGGCGGTGTAATCCGTGTTGGACGCCCCGGTGGTCACAGAAACCGGGACGAACTTGCCCTTGCGCTGCGCGAACACGATGGAGCCCCCGTCGCGGCGGAAGATGCACCCGGTCGGCACCACAATCACCTTCTCCACCCGCTGGGCGACAATGCGAACGGTGGCGTGCATGCCGGGCCGGATCATGGCCGATCCCGTTGGGGGCAGGTCCACGGTGACTGGGAAGGTGGCCGTGGATGACGTCCCCATCCACCCTTGGATGGGCGGCCGGCGCGCCGTCTGTCCGATCGCCGTCACCTTCCCCTTCAGCACCTGCCGCGGCATCGCCTCCAGGGTCACCTCCGCAGGCTGTCCCATGCTTACTTTGGTAATCTGCGACTGGTCGAGCTCCAGCGCCACCTGCAGGCGATCCAGGCTCACGATCTGTGCTACCTCCCGACCTTGGGACACCCAGTCGCCCGGGCGCGGCAGACGGGATTCGCCTCTCCACCCGCCCTGCGAGGACAGCACCACCAGCCCCCCCACCGGCGCGGTCAGCGTGGTCCGCGCCAGGTCCTCATGCGCCCGCTGCACCTGCACATCCAGGTTCTCCACCTGGTTCCCGCTCATCCGCACTTCCCGTTCCGACCGGCTGCGGCCCCGGGACGCGCCTCGCATCGCCCAGTCCACATTCCGTCTCCGGTCGATAGTGTCGGAAGCCGCCTTCGATGCCTTCAATGCCTGGTCCGTCTGCGCCCGCTGCACCGAGAACTCCGCTGCCTTCAGCGAGGCCGCCTGCCGCTCCGCCTCCGTCTCCGGCACATAGCCCTTGCTCGCCAGCCTCTCCTTCGCCTCTGCGTCCTCCCGCTTGTACTTCAGCTCCGCCGCGTCGAAACCGATGGCGTCGGATGACTGCTTCAGCGTCTCCTCCTGTTGCCGCTCGAACGCAGCCGCCTCATTCTCAGCCTGTTGCAGGTGCAGACGGTTCTCCTCGTTGCGGGCCTTGCCCACGGCATCTGCCTGCGCCTGCTGTCGCTTCGCCTCCTCGTAGCGCACGTTGAGATCGGTCAGCGCTTCCTGCATCTGGGTCGGATCGAGGCGCAAGATCGTGTCCCCCTTGGAGACGACGATGCCGTTGGCGCACGCCCACTGGACTCGCCCCGATATCTCAGGAATCACCGGGGTGGAGTTCTTGGCCGCCACCACACCCGTCTGCGTCACTGTCACCAGCAGGTCCTGGCGCTTGGCGGTGGTGGTCACCACCAGTGCCGCGCTCGCCTCCGAGCTCTGTGCTGTACGCACGCGCGCGCGCACTCCCAACCACCCCAGAGTGGCGACGACCACAGTCAGGCCCAACGCCGCGCCTTTGTGAACGGGTGTCATGATCGTGCCTCCCCATTCCCGGCCCCCGGTGCGGGAGGCCGCTCCAGCGCCACCCTGTCGCCCGCGCTTACGCCGCTGCGCACCTCCACGAACAGGTCATTGCGGGCCCCGATGGTGACGGGTACGCGCTCGAAGGCTTGCGCGCCGTTCGTGCGGCCGGCTTGCCCGGCCGCCGCTCCCCCGCGCGCCCGGTAGACCACGGCCTTGCCGTTCTCAGTGAACACCGCCCGGATTGGCGCCAGCGTGGCTTCCGGCAGGCGATCCAGCACCACCTCCAGGTCAACCGTCATGCCGGGCCGCAACCGGGCGGGATCGGTCTCCTCCAGGGTGACGAGCACCCCGAACACTTTCTTGCCGGGCGTGCCGCCCTGCCAGACATTGGATTCCTGCGCCAGCTCCTCCACCAGCGCCAGCTTGCCTCGATATCGTTTCCCTCCCTTGTCTGACACCACAAAGGCCTCCTGGCCCTGGTGCACGCGGGAGATATCCATCTCTCCGATCTGGCACCGCGCCTGCATCCTGGTGAGGTCGTAGATCGTCACCGGCGAGGCCCCCGATTCCACCTCATCCCCCAGCCGGTAGGGCCGCCGCTCAGGCCAGTTGTTGGAGTTGGTCTGGATTACCGCCAGCCCTGCCGTCGGAGCGGCCACCCGGCACTGGGCGATCTTTGCCTCCACCTCCGCCAGCCTGCGCTCCGCCTCCGCCACGTGAATCCGGTCGCCCTCCACTTCCGCTTGCGCGTCCGCCTTCGCCGTGTCCAGCGAATGCAAGGCCAGCGCCAGCGAAGTCTCCTGATCCTGCACCTGCTCCGCGGTCCGCTGCTCCACCTCCGCCTCTTGCGCCCGCTGTTGATCGAGATCGAACTGCTTCCCCCGGTAGTCCTTCTCCACCTGGCGAAGCCTGGTGCCGGGGATGTAGTTCAACTCCGCCAGCCGTTGATATCGCTTCAGCTCTTGCTCCGCCCGCGCCAGCTCCCCCTGGGTATAGGCCACCTGAGCCGCCATCTTCTCCCGCTCCGCCTGCGCACTCTCCTGCGCCAGATCCAGTGATTCCCGCGCCGTCAGCGCGTCGCTCTCGGCCTGTGCGATCCTCGTCAGCATGTCAGCCTGAGTGCTGCTGAGCCCCTCCTCTGCGTCAGCCAGGGATCCTGCGCGATCCTCCCGCTGCGCGGTTAGGTCCTCGGTGTCGAGTTGGAAGATGAAGTCCCCCGGCTGCACCGGGCTGTTGTCCTGGCAGATGTCAACCAGCACCCCGGCGATCTCCCCGCGCACCGGCGTCTCCTCCGCCGACTCGAGCGTGCCGGTGATGGGAAGGGTGATCGCCAGCGGGCCGCGGGTGATCTCCGCGGTCGGGATGCGCGACCTCGCGGCCGCCCGATCCGCCCTGGTGGAATGCAGTCTCCACCCACCGATAATCAGCAGCAGGGCCACCAGCGCCAGCGCAAAGGCTCTCCTCATAGCGCCTCCTCGCTCTCCGCCAGCATTCCCGCCAGCACCGCCCGTGCCTCCAGTGGCTGCGCCACCCGTCTGTCGCTCGCCACCCGGCCGTCCATCAGCCGCACGATTCGCTGGGCGTGCTCGGCCACTTGCTCCTCGTGGGTGACCAGCACGATGGTGATCCCGTCCCGATGCAGGTCCTGGAACAAGGCCAGCACCTCCTGGCCGCGCCGGGTGTCCAGGTTCCCGGTGGGCTCGTCGGCGAGGATGATGGAGGGGTTGTTGATGAGGGCGCGCGCGATCGCCACCCGCTGCTGCTCGCCCCCCGAAAGCTGGCTCGGCCGGTGATGGGCTCGCCCGTCAAGCCCCACCCGCGCCAGCGCCTCCTGGGCGCGGCGCGTCGCGTCGGGGACCCCGCTGTAGACGGTGGGGAGCAGCACGTTGTCCACCGCCGACATGCCCGGCAGCAGGTTGTAAGACTGGAACACGAAACCGAGCCGCCGCAGCCGCAGCGACGAGCGCTGGGCGTCGTTCAGTTTCGCCACCTCCTCCCCAGCCAGCACATAGCGGCCGCTGGTTGGCTTCTCCACACAGCCCAGGATGTTCAGCAGCGTAGTCTTGCCCGATCCCGACCGACCCATGATGGCGACGAATTCACCCTCCTCCATCTCCAGGTCCAGACCCCGCAGGGCCTCCACAGGCACGTCCCCGGCGTGGTAGACCTTGGTGATACCACTCACCTCCACTAGCCTTGCCCGCCGGCCGTCTGGCGGGCTTGTCGGCCCGCCCTCTATCGGTCCTATCCTCCCGTCGTCTGGCGGCCTCATGGCGCTTTCCTCACCGTTGCCTCTGGCGCCCGGGTGGGGTCCGACAAGGCCACCATCTCCCCTGCAGAGAGCCCCTTGTGCACTACCACCCCGGTTTCATTCCGTTCCCCCACCTCCACCTCCCGACGGACGAAGCTATCGCCCTGCTTGACATAGGCATAGCTCTTCCCTTCTCGATCGAACACCGCCTCCAGCGGCACGTACACTACCTCCGGCAGTCGCTTGACCACGATCCGCGCCCGTGCGTTGAGGCCCGGCTTCAGGCCCTCCGCCGACCCGCCCTCGCCGGGCTCGCCCGCACCGGGGCCTCCGCGGGAAGGCGCCTGCTTCACCTTCACCAGCACATCGAAGACCCGTTGATTCGCCTCCGCCGTCGGGTCCTCCCACACCCACACCTCCCGGGCCACCGCGCCAACCGAGGACACCACCCCGGGGAACGTGCGCCCCACCAGCGCGTCGAACTCTATCTCCGCCTCCTGCCCGGCGTGCATCAGCCCGATGTCGCTCTCTTTCACGCGGCCGCGCACGGACATGTTCCGGCTGCCGGAGATGCTCCCCAGCGGCGTGCCCGAGGACACCTGATCGCCCTCCCGCCAGGACCGCCGCTCCCCGCCCCGGAAGGTCGAGAACAGAGACACCGTGCCCGAGATGGGAGCCTTGATGGTGGTGTCGGCGAGGGAGGTCACGATCTGATCCAGCTCCCTCTTCGCCACCTCCGACCGGCGCTCCGCGTGCGAAACCTGCTCCTGAATGCGCCCCTTGAAGATCTCGGTCCGTCGCTGGGAGGCGGTCACCTGGCTCTGCTTCTGACGCCGTTCCGCGTCGATCTGGCGACGATTCAGGTCCAGGTCTTTGCTGCTCTGCTCCACTTTGAACTGCTGCGCCTCATAGGCCGCCTTGGCGATCTCCGCCTCCGCCCCCGCCTGGTACCCCTTGTCGGCCATCCGCTGGGACCGCTCATACTCCAGTCGCAGCCGTTCCGCCTCCGCCCGGTCGAACGCAAGCTGGTCCTCCGCCTGCTTGGTCCGCATAGTTACCGATTCCTCCCATACCTGGAGGTCCTTCGCCGACTGGTCGAGCGAGCGCTGTTCTGTGTCGAGACGCTCCTGCGCGTTATCGCGGGCGGTGGCAATCTCCTCCAGCGACTGCTTATAGGTCAACTGTGCATCCGCCTGCTTCCGCAGGAGATCCCGGGCCTCGATGCGGCAGAAGACATCCCCCGCCCGCACCACCGTCCCATCGGGCACGATCATGGTGAGCTCGCCCGGCGCCTTGCCCGTGCTCACCGTCATCGAGTCATCGCTCTGCAGAGTGCCCTCCGTGAGCAGGCTGACCACGAACTCCCCCCGCTTCACCTCCGCCACGGCAATCCGCGCCTGCGTCGGGCGCCGGCCCAGGGACCGCCAGGCCCATCCGCCGCCGGCCACCGCCAGCACCAGCACTATCGTGATCGCGTACCGCCTCAACACTGCCTGTCTGCTCCGTTCTACTCCGGCAGGCCCTGGGTGATGTCTTCACCTACGCTCCGCCGCAGCTGCACCGTGGTCAGGAAGTACTGCACCTGCTCCTGCAGCAGCGAGCGCTCCGCCTCCACCAGCCGGTCGTCCGCGTCCAGCACACGCAGGTAGTCGCTCAGTCCTTCATCATACATGCCCTGGGCCGCCTCCCGGCTCTTCTGCGCCAGCGCCACCGACTTGATGCCGATGTCAATCCTCGCCCGAGAGCTGGTGGCCGCTCGGACCTGGCGCTGCACTTCCTGTGTCACCTGGTCGCGGGTTGCCACCATCCGCTGCTCCAGCACCGTCAGGGCGCGCCCCGCGCGGGACACGCTCTCCCCACGCCGGCGGTCGAACAGTGGAAAGTCGGCCCGCACACTGCCATACCAGCCCGTGCCGGGGCTGGTTTCGCTCGCGGTCTCGCCCGGATTCGTGACCCCCACCGCCGCGATCACATCGGGACGGTCCTCGCTGCGAGCGATTCGCACAGCCGCCACCGCATCTTGCCGGCTCAGCTCCAGCCGCCCCAGCTCCGTGCTGTTGGCGAGGGCCGTCTGCGTCAGCTCAGCCTGATCGAACTCCTGTGGGGAGTAGGCGATCGCGGTTGCCAGCTCGGGGGTGGCGCCGGGAAGCAACCCCATGTCCAGCAGCAGCCGGTCCATGGCATCGCGGTAGGCCTGCTGTCTGCTGATGAGCTGCTGCTGGGACCGCTCCCAGCTCAGGCGCGCCTGATCCACGTCAATCTCCGCCACCTGGCTCACCCACTCCTCTCCCGGCTGCGCCAGGCCCTCCCCGCTGAACTTGGCGTAGTTGATATCGTAAAGCTGTTTCGCGCGGTCCGCCGAGCGCGTGGCGATCTCCACCTCGCCCCGCGCCACCAGCACCGCGCAGTAGTCGTCAATGATCCGCTGCGCCAGCCCCTCATAGGCGTCGTAGAACGACAGCTCCTCGGCCGTCAGCGCGGTGCGGGCGCTGCGGACGCGCTCAGCCGTCGAGGAGGCCAGGCCAACCCCGCGCATCAGCGGCTGCTCGTAGTCAACGGTCACGGAAGGCTCCTGCGACAGCACATCGCCGAACGCGTCCTGCGTGCCGCTGCTCGCGTTCACCCCCAGCGTGCCCCCGCCCATCGCCTCCCAGTCGGCCCCGATGCTCGCGGAGACTGCCGTCCCCGCCTCCTCGCCCGGGTCCTTCGATCGCGCCGCTTGGGAGGAGAGGGTGGGGAAGAGACGCTGCTCCGCCGTCCACAGGCCTCGCCGAGCGTTGACCAGCCGCTCCAGATCCCCGCGGAAGTCCGAGCTGTAGTACACGGAGAGGGCAATGCACTCCTTGAGCGTGAGGGCGGCAGCAGCCTCGGGCGAAGGGGTCGGAGTCAGGTCCACCACGGCCGGCTGCACCCCCCGCACCCGCGCCCACATCTCCGGCGGCAGCCCTGCCAGGGTAGGCGTCACACGGCCCGCGGGCGCGGCCGCCGCCTCGGCGGCGGCCAGTGGGCCGGCAAACGCCAGCAGCGTTGCGATGACTGAGCAAAGTTTCATAGCTCTCCGATCATGCCTCTCATCCCGGGGAGAGGGATTCCGCACGCGCCGCCACCGGCGCGGCTACCGCCCGCCGGCGGCGGACTCGCACCCGCGCGCCCGCGGCCGCCATCCTCCGCGCGCTTCGGGGGAGACGCCATGGGATAAGACGAAACTGCGGGCGACCCCATTCCCCCACCGCGCACGGCATTTCGCCCGCGGCAGGCCACAGCCCTCACTTCGCCCTGGGCCCGCCGGAACCTTGGCGGGCGGCCTGTCATTCGCCTTGGACTCACCCTTGCTGTGAACGGGGCGTGCCCAGACAGGCCCCGGATGTGCTACAATCTCCGGCCGAAGAAGGTACAGGTTACCAAATAGTCGGGAGGGCGAGTTCGTGTCCGTCATCTCCGGGTATCATGTGGACGAGTACTGCGTGCAGGCGTTCAGGGAGGCAGTCCAGGTGCTGCAGGAGCGCTTCGCGGCGGAGAAGGTGACGGACTTCGCGGATATTGCGCCGGGGGATCTCATCGCACGCGTGCCCCCCAAGATCATCGGAGACCAGCACGCGCGCGGCCCCAGGCCGGTGCCCGTCTACTGCATCCTGGCGGCCGGAGACGACTTCGACGAGAACGGACAGCTCATCTCCACCGGCCAGTCCGACTACCTCTACTTCCAGGCGGATTGCTGCTACCTGCTGGATGTGAGCGCTGGGGAACCGCGTCTCGAGCAATCGGGCGAGCACGACCCCGGCCTCATTGACTGCTTCGACGCGCGAGATGTGGGCCGCGTCAAGGACCAACACGCACATCTCGAGGACGACCTGAAGGGAATCCTGTACAAGCTCCCGCGCTCCGTCGCCGAGGCTGTGGAGCGTCAGCGGCCGGAGAGCGCGGAAGGGATCGCCGGCGAAGGATGATCAGCGGACCCATGACTGGTTCGGCGCGCGCTCCGGGGACACGCGGGTATCGGCCTGCAGGGCTGGTGTTCCTGCTCAGCTTGCTGCTCTCCATCGCCGCCTTCGGCGGCACCCGTCACGCAGAGAACAGGCGCAGAAAGAGCGAGTTCAAGGAGCTCGCCGCCAGGCCCGCCGCCGCGGTGCAAGAGCGCATCGGCCTCTACCTCCAGGAGATCGAGTCCATCGGGAAGTTCTACGCGGCCTCGCACTTCGTGGAACGGAGAGAGTTCCGGGGGTTCGTGCAGGGCAGCCTGTCGCGGAGGCAGGCGATTGACGTGCTGGCGTGGGCGCCCCGGCTGACGCAGGCCGAGCGAGCCGCCTTCGAGGCGGCGACGCAGAAGGAGTTGGGGGGAAGCTTCCGGGTCGTGGATCTGGGCGAGAACGGGCGTCAGGTTCCCGCCGCCGCGCGCCCCACCTACTACCCGGTATGGTATGCCGAGCCGGCGGAGGAGAGCGAGCTGCCCCTGGGGGTTGACCTGGAGTCCACTCCCGTCTACCTGGAAGCTTTCAGCAAGGCCCGCGATCAACACGCGATCGCCGCCACCCGACCATTCGTGCTCACTTACAACGGGGAGAACCAGGTGGGCGTGGCGGTGATGCTGCCGATCTACTACGGAGATGTGTTGGACAGCGGACCGACCGCACCGAATGCCCACGAGCTGTATGGGGTGGTGGTGGGGCTGTTCCGCATCAATGACCTGGTGGACGAGGCCCTGGAAAGCGCCAGGGCGAGGAGAGCCAGGATCCGGCTCTACGATGCAGGGCCGGGGAAGGGCAGACACCTGCTCTACGCACGCCCGCGCCTGGCCGGGGCTGGGGTGAACGAGGAAGAGGTCGAGGAGGAGGCCTCTGCCAACGGGCTGGGCTACTCCGCCGCGGTCGAGGTGGCCGACCGCAGGTGGGTGATAGAGTGCACGCCGACTGCGGAATACCTGGCGGCCACCGCGAGCTGGACGCCGTGGGTGGTGCTGGGGGTCGGGCTGCTGTTCACGGGCCTGCTGACGGCGTACGTGGTGAGCGTGCTGGGCCGCGCCGCGTGGGCCGGGCAGTTGGTGGCGGAGCGCACCGCCGAGCTGTCGGAGACGAATACCCGCTTGCAGGATGAAATCGCAGAGCGCCGGCGCGCGGAGGAGGCGCTGACGGCGAGGAATCGCGAGCTGGAGAGCTTCGTGTACACCGCCTCCCACGACCTGCGCACCCCGCTGGTCAGCATCGAGGGATTCGCTCGGCTGCTGGAGGAGGAGTACGCGGACCGGCTGGACACGGAGGGGAGGGAATATCTGGGGCGGGTGCGCGCCAACGCCACCAACATGAACGCTCTCCTGAGCGATCTTCTGGAGCTGTCCCGCGTCACCCGCAGCGGGGAGCCGAAGGAGCGGGTGGCGGTGGGGGAGGTGGTGGCGAAGGCGCTGCAGGAGCTGGAGCCGTTCATCGCGGAGTCGGGGGCGGAGGTGAAGGCGCCGGAGGAGTTCCCCACCGTCTCGGCCGGTCCCACCAGGCTGCGGCAGGTGTTCACGAACCTGATCTCCAATGCCCTCAAGTTCGCCCGCGAGGGCGCGCCTCCACGGGTGGAGATCGCGTGGGAGAGACTGCGGGACGGGTACCGGTTCGAGATCAGGGACAACGGGATCGGGATTCCGGAGGAGTACCGGGAGCAGATCTTCGACCTCTTCAGCCGCCTGAAGGAGAAGGACGTGCCGGGAACCGGCATCGGCCTCGCCATCGTCAAGCGGATCGTGGAGGGCCACGGCGGGAAGATCGGGGTGGAAAGCAAAGTGGGGGAGGGGAGCAGGTTCTGGTTCACGCTGCCGGAGGGGTAGAGGGCGCTTCAGACAGGTTTCTTACTAGCCTAGAGCTATCTCCGCGTCAAAGCCGGGTCCGAATGCTTCACATGAAGCAATTTTAGGTTGGCCTAAACATGGCCATGTATACAGGTAGGCCCGGAGCGTGGGTGGAGAAGGGCAGGCGGGCGAGGGTATGTACACCATACAAGGAGGGGGTTGTCTGGCAGCAAGGCGCTCGAGGGAGCCGAGGGCCGGGGGGAACGGGCAGGCGGACAGGACGGCCAGCTGCTCGTCGGCAGCAGCACCGAAGTCTTCGACATCGTCCCACTCGGAAACCATCCCGCCCTGCGCGACGTAACCCTCGACTATCGCTTCTGTGCGGTCGTAGCGCGGGGGTTGGGGTAGCGCGAGCGGGGACGGGACAGAAGGGGCGACGCTGCCGGTTCAGATGGTTGGGGGACGCCGGAGGCGGGGAAGAGCTAGT
>Ga0315277_10003904_pt1 | contig 20032 bp, 8 predicted proteins | sample YL17G05_15_MG_FD_203695 | JGI IMG/M metagenome (GOLD analysis project Ga0315277, IMG submission 203695) | Sediment microbial communities from Yellowstone Lake, YNP, Wyoming, USA - YL17G05_15 | ecosystem: Environmental > Aquatic > Freshwater > Lake > Sediment | place: USA: Wyoming | collected... | reverse complement strand
TCGGATACGAGGAAGGCGGCCAACTTTCCGAGAAAATCCGCCGCAAGCCATATAGCGTGGTGCTGCTGGACGAGATCGAGAAGGCGCACCCGGACGTGTTCGGCATCCTCCTGCAGGTGCTGGATGAGGGGCGGCTGACCGATTCCTGGGGCCACATCGTGGATTTCCGCAACACGGTCCTCATCCTCACCAGCAACATCGGCACCAAGCTGCTCAAGAAGGGCACGATGGGTTTCAACGCCAAAGACTCGATGATGGACTACGAGAAACTCAAGAACCAGATCTTTGCGGAGATGAAGAAGGTCTTCAACCCGGAGCTCATCAACCGCTTTGATGAGACGCTTGTGTTCCACTCGCTCGCCCCGGACGACATCCGGAAGATCATTGACATCCTGCTCGGGCGCACCAACGCGCGCCTCGCCGAACGCAACATCCAGCTGCAACTCTCCCCCCCGGTTCGCGACTTCCTGGTCGAAAAGGGATACGACAGCGAATACGGCGCGCGGCCCCTCCGCCGCGCCCTGCAACTGTACGTGGAGGATCCCCTGAGCACGCTGCTCCTCGAGAAGAAGATCCAGCCGGGCGACCGCATCGAGGCGGTCATCAACGACGGCGGGCTTATCACCTTCGAGATCCGTTCCCACGAGGACGTCGAGAAACCCGAGACCCCGCACGAAACCCCCGTCGGCTCCTCGGCTTCACCAGCCAAGTGACGCGAAAAACTCCTACCACGGAATACACGGAACACACGGAAGGGAAACTCTTCTGTGTGTTCCGTGTATTCCGTGGTTCAAATTTTCACTTCCCGGGCGCGGTTTCCTGAGCGCCTCCCTCTTGCTGGACAAAAATGATACGTTTGGCCTCGCTGCCGGGCCGCTCCTTCCGGACGGCGCCCACGAACGCGCCCAATTCCGGTATCAGGACCGATGACTCCGCCGTCCCCACCTTGCCCTGGTAGGCTTCATAGAGATCCGTAATGTCCTTGCGCGGTTCCTTGCTCACCAGGATCAGAATGCCTTCCTTCACCGTCAAGCCTTCCGGCGCGGCCTCCAGGGTGAAACCCACACCCTGAGTGGACGCCTCGGCGGGAATCCGGACGGCTTTGCCCGCCGCAACGGGATTCTGCATTTCCGGACCTTGTCCCTCGACGGGGAACAACTGCGTCAGGCTCAAGAGGGTATTGTATCGGAACACATACAGATAAGCCGCCTCGCTGAATTCAAACTCGAACCGGAAGGAGTCCCCGCCGCGCAAGGGTGGAACAAACGCGGACCCCACTTGTTCCCACGGAATGGAAACCGGATCTTTTCCCGAAGTCTGATAAGTCCATTTCCCAGTTTTCACCAAGGACGCGGGGAGTTTGGGCGCTTCGGCAATCGGGACGCGGGGTTCTTCTTTCTTCCCCGTTGTTTGGGCGGTCAGGGTACTGGTGGTTTTCTGAAGCTCCGCCGCCGTTTTGCCCGGAGTGCGCGGTTCCCCGGCTTCGATACGGAACCCTGCGTCCATCTTGCTCTTGGTGTCGGTGGCGCCCCAAGCGGATTTGATATGCACCCGCACCACGCCTGCCTCGCACGTGTCGCCCGCTTGGATCGTGTAACTCCCCTTGTAGAGGCCGGCCTGAGATCTCTCCTCCTGCATCGGCAAGTCCTTGACATCGTTGGAGATCTCGAAGGTACACGTCTGGCCCTGGGTCCCGAGCGCCTCTACCTGCAGCACGTCGCCGGGTTTTAGAACCGCGGAAGGCGCCGCCACCCGGATCTCGTCTATCCCCACCGGCTTGCCCTCCGAACTCAGATGCGCGGGGAACTCTTGCGCCAAACGCTTGCCAAACTCCTCGACGGTGGCCTTGACCTCCGTGTCGCGCAAGTGCCAAACCACCATGAACAGCGATTCCCCAATCCCTCCCAGCGAAGTGGGAATGGTGATGCGCCGGTTGTGGATAGTCGCCACGTCGCTGTAGATAGTTTGACCGGACTTCGTGTCGTACCAGATCACCTTCACCCGCATCATGATGTGAGAGTAGAGGGGGAGAAGGAACTTCGACACTTTTTCGATGTCGGCGTACAGAAGACTGTCCGCCAGGCGCCCGTCCCTGAAAGCCGCCGGAGGAACTCTGTCCCACCTGACTTTCATCTGGCTGGCGGCGTCGCTGACTGCCTCGTTGATCTTTTCGAGTTCCACGTCCTGGTATTCGAGCGGGGAAAGGGAACGATAGAGTTCATGCCTCAGCGCCTCGTCCATCCCGGCTTTTTTGCTGTTGTTGACAATCGGCATGATAGCCATGGAATAGCCGCTGGGGATGTTTTTGAGGGTCTCAGTCTCGACGGGTTCTTCTTTGAACGAGTAGAAGCTGCACGCCTGGAGCAGCAATGCGAGCGGGGCACAGCAGCATAAGATGCCGAAGCGAAGAACTGTTTTCCTGGCAATCATGCTCTTCCTCCACCTTTGAAATCGCCCCCATCACGAAGCGGCGCCCAACACGATACTGTGCCCTGATGATAGGGCATCTAGAGGCGAAAAGAAAAGAGAAAAGTTGCTCTCTGCGTTTGTCCTTGTTCTCATCCGTGTCCGTCCGTGTTTGGATAAACTCAGACGCTCTCTTTCTTCTGAGCTCTCATCCGTGTGCGTCCGTGTCCGTCCGTGTTTCCCCTTCAGAATGGAAGAAACGATACACCGCTTGCGCGGCCGCTTCCGTCATCTTGGGCGTGGCCCGAAGGTCCTCCAGCGAAGCTTCCCGGACTCGCGTCAAGCTCCCGAAATGCCGCAGCAGGATTTGCGCCCGCCGGGGACCAATACCCGGAACATCGCGCAGGGGCGAAACGAGATTGCTCTTGCGCCGCAGCTTCACGTGGTAGGTGTTCACGAACCGGTGCGCCTCGTCCCGCAGCCGCTGCAACAGGTAGAACGAGGCCGCCCGCGGAGGAAACACCACCGGATTCTTCCGCCCCGGCAACAGCAGATACTCCGAGGTCCGGGTTTTCTGATCGGACCTCTCGGACGTGTCGGACAAGTCGGGCCGGTCTGACCGATCCGACCGGTCCGCCCGATCCGCCCGATCCGCCCGATCCGCCCGGTCCGCCCGATCCGACCGGTCCGCCCGATCCGACCGATCCGCCCGATCCGACCGATCCGACCGATCCGACGGGTCAGACCACTCCGCCGGGGCGGGGGCGCTCGCGCCGGGGAGCGAGGTTGCCGGTGGGGCGGGGGCCCTCGCGCCTGGGAGCGGAGTTGCCGGCGGGGCCGTAGCCTTTCCTAGGGTTCGCGCCGCCGGCTTCAGGTGCTCCTTCACCAGCGCGGCCAGGCCCACCCCCTCGATCCCCAGATCCTTCAAGGTCCTCTCCGCCACGGCGAGTTGCCCCTTGCCGCCGTCCACCACCACAAGGTCCGGCAGGTCCTCCTGCTTCTCCACTGCCCGCTGGAAGCGCCGCGTCAGCACCTCCCGCATCATGGCAAAATCATCCTGCCCTTCCACCGAACGGATCTTGTAGAGCCGGTAGCCCGACTTGTGGGGTTCGCCGTCCACAAACTCCACCTTCGAGCCCGCGCTGTTCGTCCCTTGCAGCGTGGCGATGTCGTAACATTCTATCGTGCGCGGCGGGCTGGACAGCCCAAGCCGGCGCGCCAGGTCCGCCAGCGCGGCCTCGATCCCCTGCCGCCCCGTCAGCTTCCGCGTCAGGGCCTCCCGCGCATTGATCTCCGCCAGCCGGATCAACCGCAGCTTCTCGCCACGTTGAGGCGCGAGAATCTCCGTCCGCCCTCCCCGCAGATCACTCAGCCATTCCGCTATCACCGCCGCATCCTCCGGATCGGCGGGCAGCAGCACCTCTTCCGGCACCAGCCGCGTCTCGTCGTAGTACTGCCCCAGGAACTGCGCCAGCGTGTGGGCGACCGGTTCGCCGTGCACCGGCAACGTCCAGGTCAGCTTGTCTATGAGCTGCCCCCCGCGGAAAAAGAGAATCGCCACCCCGGCCTGCCCATGTTCCTCCTGATAGCCGATCACATCGCGGTTGCCCGTCTCGTGCGAAGCGACGCGCTGGGCCTCCGTCGAGGACTCTATGGCCGCGATCTGGTCGCGCAACACGGCCGCCTTCTCGAAGTCCATCTTCCCGCTGCTCTCCCCCATCCGCCGCCTCAGACTCTCGATCAACTGCGACGTGTGGCCCTTGAGAAACGCAACGGTATTGCGCACGTTCTCCGCGTAGGCCTCCGGAGTGATCCTGCCCACGCACGGCGCGCCGCAGCGCCCGATCTCGTGCTGGATGCAGGGCCGCGAGCGGTTGCGGAACACCGCGTCGGAGCACGAGCGCAACGGGAAGATCCGCCGCAGTAGATTGAGCGTCTGCCGGATGCCGAAAGCGTTGGTGTAGGGACCGAAATACAGCGCCTTGTCGAGCTTGCGAGCGCGCGTGACGGCCGCCTTGGGCCAGGCCTCGCGCGGGTCAATCCGCACCGACACGTACGTCTTGTCGTCGCGCAGCCGCACGTTGTATCGCGGCCGGTGACGCTTGATCAGCGTGTTCTCCAGGAGAAACGCCTCCTTTTCGTTGCTCGTGAGGATCGTCTCGATGTGATGCACCGCCCCGGCGATGAGCGGCGCCGAAACCCGCTCGTCGCCGCCGCGAACGAAGTACTGCCGCACACGAGCCCGCAGGTTCACCGCCTTCCCCACGTAGATCATGCGGCTCTTGGCGTCGAACATCATGTACACGCCCGGCGCGCGAGGGATCTCGTCTATCTCCGCCGGACGAAAACTGCCCGTTCTGCTCGCCCGCGTGTCTTCAGCGCCGGCAGCCTTCCCTCTGAAATCTGGAATATCGCGCCGCATATCCGCCCATCCCAAAACCGTGCCCACGAAATGCGAGAAAACCTCCTCTCGCCGGGCTCTTTGCCCGCTTCCGTTTATAAGTCTCTTTCGCTTTCTCCCAAGAGTCAACCCACAAATGCCGTCTTGGAACAGGGATAACAGGGGCATGAGCCTCCCCACAACTCCGCGGCTCCACCCCAGTTCCCCGCTTGCCCCCCTTCCCCCTTCTACCAGAGAATAGGGGGGTACCATGTACCTGTGCTTTACCTTGCCCGGCGAAAGAATGATTTGACATGGCCTATAAGATCGGCTACTTTACTCACAGGCTGCGTGTTGGTGCTTGTTTGTCTGCGTGATTTGCTTGGCTTTTCCAAAGGGTACGGTGGAGAATCTCCGCCGCAGGTTTCGTCGGGTGGCCGGGCCGCCACGCGGAACACTTTGCGGTTTCCGAGCAGAAAATCATGTGTTTTTCCCGAGGGAGCCTTTACGTGATCCAGCGTGACGGTGCGGAGTCGCCCCGCGAGGTGAGTGGGATGTGTGAGGGGGTGGGATACTTCCGCCTTTTCTCTCCTCCTCTTTTCGCCTTCATTCCCGGGGATCAACAAGACCGGGTTACCGCGGCCTGGCTGTAAGATGAGCAAGAGGCGCCCCCCCGGCGTTAAGATGACCCCAAGGAGGACGCGGAGTATGGTTGCTCGCAATCTTCCAGTTGTTCTTGCGGGGACTCTATTCTTTCTGGCAAGTATCGCTCAAGTGCCCGCGGAAGAAGCGGAGCTGGCCCGCTTCAAGGACTACACGCTTTCCCAAAAGGATCTGCTGGCGATCATTGAATCTCGCGGCGGATTCTACGGATCGCGATACCGGGATCCGTCGGAGGCAAAGCGGCTGGTGGACGAGGTGGTGGCGAACGAGCTTCTGGCGCGGGCGGCGCGGGACCGCGCGCTGGACCAGCAACCCGACGTCCGCAGCGCGATTAACAGTCTTCTGGTGCAGAAACTCCTGTCCAGCGCCATTGACAGCGAGATAGAGAAGAATCCGCCCACCGAAAAGGAAATGCGGGAGTATTACGAAGGGCACCGATCGGACTTTGGCACGCCGGAAACAAGACGGACGATGCTTATCCAACTGAACTGGACGGATGAGGAATCACGCAGGAAGGGGGAGGAACAGGCCACTTCTATCCTTCAGCAGGCGAAGTCCTCGCCAAACCGGAACTTGCTCTTTGGCAATCTGGCCAAGACCTTCTCGATGCACGAGTCGGCCAAACGGGGAGGAGACCTGCGCTGGCTGACGCGCGAGACCGCGGCGAAGAGTCTTCCCCGGAGCGTCGCCGAAGCGGTTTTTGCCATTCCCCAAGAGGGCGAGGTAGCGGGACCTGTGAGGGCCGACAAGTGCCTGTATCTCCTGTACCTAAGCAGCCTGCGCCCGGCGAAGACCCGTGGTTTTGACCTGTGCAGGGCCGAGATCCGCAACCGCTTGTACAAGCAGAAGCGCAATCTTCTCTATGAGAATCTCCTGGCGCAGCTCAAGAAAGAGTACGACGTCAAGATTCACTACGAACTGATTCCCCAGATCAAGATACCTGAGCCGGAAAAGGTTCAAGGCGGGGGCCCGCCGAAGTTTCCCGTGGAATAAGAGCGAACGGCATCAACGAAGCAGAATAGGCGTCGTTTCCCCCGACGGACAATCTTTGTAGAAACAGGGGTCCAACATGCGTCGCAAGATTCCCTTCCGAACGATCCTCATCATGGGCATAGGTCTGATTCTTTGCGCTCAGACAAGCTTCGCCGAGGTGACAACTCAGACCATCCATTTGAGCAACGGGTGGAATCTGATCTCCATCCAGGTCGCCTTGCCCGATCCCTCCACGGCCGCGTTCTGCGATCGTTTCCCAGGCATATTATCTATCTGGGGGTGGAATGCGGCGGGCAAGTACTGGCGATCCTACCGTCCCGGATTTCCGGATTTGAATGGCCTCGGCGAGCGCACACTGTCGGTGATCGAGCCCAACTGCGGCTATTGGATCGAGACCGGCAAGGAAGGCGATCTCGTGTGCGCCGGCACAATCGCGCCGGGCGGGATGACGCTGTACCCGGGCTGGAACCTGGTTGGCTTCCCCGGGCTCAGACGGGCGGAATTGGAGGTGAACGACATCGCCAGCGTGTTCGGAGACGCTAACCGCCTGGTCAAGCAGATCTGGACTTTTGACAGCAGTCCCACGGCACAGAGCTTTGTCGGGTACGACACGGCATCGAATCCGCCTTTATACGACATCTACGATCTCCAGCCGGGGGGGGGCTACTGGGTTTTTGTAGAGGAAACGGCGACATCGGTGTCTTTGGCGCCAGCCGCGCGTCTTCTGGTACCGCAGGATTACGACATGCCTTCCACCGCCACGGGCGAGCTGAACCCTCTGGCGCCCTTTGATCCCGAAGACCTCGACCCGAACAACACGGGCGTCAACGTGGCAGGGTTCGACTACGCCAGGTATGCGGGCAGCGAGGTGCGGTGGAGAGGGCCGGAGGATCTCGATCAAGACCTGAACGGGAATGGTATTCTGGACAGTTCGGAAACCCAGGACACGATTCTCATGGGGAAATCCGTGTCCCAGGTGACCCTGACGGTGGTGAACAACGGCCGCGGCGTCACGGGCTACGCGGTTGCGAGTTCGCAGCCGTGGCTGGTGGTGGACAACTCCACGGGTTCCATCAGTTCGGAGCAGGATCTGGTTCGCCTTACCGTCCTCCGCGACAACTTGCCCGAAGGGGAATACGCGGGGACGCTGACCTTCACCACGGACGAGGGATATGCCAAGGCTTTCCGGGTCACCATGGAAGTGGCGGACATGAGCGGCGACTACAAGGGAAAGGCGGTGGTGAAGAAGATCAACGGTCAGAACATTGACACCCTTCCGGCGATAGACCTTTACCTGAGTCTGTATAAGACGAAGAGTTCCGCCAATGGGGACGAGCACAACAAACTGCAGGGTGTCGTCAGCAGCGAGGAAAGTTTGCTTTTCCCCGTGGATTTTGACCTGGACGGCTTCAACTTCATCACGGACTCGAACGCGTTTGCCGTTGCCGGGGGCTACATTCTCCCCCTCACCGCCCAGAATTACCCCCCGTACGACACGTTTGACACATCCAAGGAGGATTTTGAACTCGACGATGAGGGAAACCGCGTAACCACCGTCAGCCCCAAGGGAAACATCAACCCGTTCCCCTTTCAACTCAGCCGCTCGGTGTTTCTGAATGGGAGCCGTCCGCACTACGACCAGTTGACGGGCGAGTACTTCGAGACGATTCGCAACGCAATCAAGGACGAGCCGATTTTCCTGGAGGGGACGTTCACGCTCGACCGCGTCAGTCACGAGATCACGCAGCGCGAGCCGCGGGCAATCCCGCCGGTCGTTGAAACGCGGACCATACCGGACGACGGCTCCATCGTGATCACAAGGACGGTCGAGGAGGCCATTGGGATTCAAAGCCTCGCCACGGTCATCAAGGTGATGCACCAGCGCCCGACGGATCTGAAAATCACGATGGTGGCTCCGGCAGAAGCGGGAAAGCCCCCCGTTTCCGTCGTGCTGTTTGACACGACGAAGGACAATCCCCCCAGCGCCAACATCGAGAGGAGCTGGTCCTTCGACTCGATCGAGGGAACCGGCTGGGTTCAGGACCTGGCCGAGGGAGCCAACAGGAAGGACAACCATCTGGAACTGTTTGTGGATGTCAACAGTTATGGCCAGTGGACACTGATCATCGAGGACACGAAGCCCGGCGAGGTGGGGCAGTTCATCTCCTGGGAACTGCGAGTCGGCGGGAAGCCGGCATACATCCTGGCGGGAACCGTCAGAGAGTTCAGCTCGGTAACCCCGATTGCGGGAGCCGACGTCTTCCTTTCGGGGAGCCAGGGTACTCGGTATATCCGCACGGTGGGCAACGGGCGGTTTCTGTTCGAGAATCTCCCCCCTCAGACGCACGCGATCACGGTTCAGAAGGCGGGTTACGAGACGTATCACAAGGAGATAGCGGTGCTCGAACCGTATTCGGAGATGAGCGTAGAGTTGCAGCGAGTTGAGCGCGGAGATGATGAGGCGGACTTCGACCTTCTTCCCACGTCAGGCCAGGCGCCGCTCACCCTCACCGCGGTGGCCCGGATCGGTTCCGACTATACCTCGGGAACCTTCGAGTCCTATCGCTGGCATCTGGAAACTTATCCGGAGCGCCACCCGATCCAAATCCCCGTGTATTCTTTCGACCCGGCGGTTACCCTCACCTTCCCCGAGCCGGGGGCCTACCATGTCTGGCTCGAGTACTACGACTACCAGACTACGCGGATATTGACCGTGCCGGCTACGATCACACCCCAGACCGCCCGCCTCGTTCTGGTTTACCCTCGCGCCGACGGGAAGTTGCCCGCCGGTCTGTATGCCTTTGATCCGGCCTTTTCCGGCGGCGGCGCCGCGTTCCTCTGGCAGAGGGTCAGCGGCAGCGAAACCAGTGTCCGAAAACTGCATGGCGTGGTGCTGAATGAGAACTTCGCCGATATGGCCAACTTCGACATCAACCGTCCCCTGTTCGCCCTGAAGGAATTTGAATTCACCCAGATCGGCCTGGACACCGATTTCGGAATACTCAGGAACAACCACTCCCCCTTCGACTTGAAACAAAGCGGAGTTCCCGGCCAGAGCGATCTTCCCGATCCCGACGTGGGTTTCCAGCGGCGCGGGTCGCAAGACCGCGACGGCAGAGAAACGCCAAGCGACGATCCCCGGCGATTGCGGATGGTCGTCAACATGGGTGGCCCGCTGAATGGCTTCTCGGCGGCCGGAGAGTTTCAACTAAGGATCGGGGGCACGCCGTAGAAAACAGGATAGCCCGCGGCGGCAAGAGCACGGTCCAGGAGCGATTGGATCTCAAGAAATCCGGAGGTTGACAAATGCAAGCGAAACGGATGGCAGTCTTCGGGCTGGCGATATGCGGATTTCTCTTCACCGCGGCGGCCGGGGCGCAGGTTCCCCAGCACGAACTCTGGCGGAGAATACACTTCCAGGCCCATCTGACCGACGAGAATAACCGGCCTGTCCACGACGTCGTCACCAGCATGACATTCCGGCTCTACGCCGACCCCGTCACCACCCAGCCGCTTTGGACGGAGACTCATTCGGCGGTCGCCGTCACGTCCGGTCTGCTCAACGTCATGCTGGGAAGCGGGAAGATAAGAAGTTTCGACGACGTCGCCGCCGGCCGGCCGCAGGGGACGGCACACTACTGGTCCACCTTTCAGAACCCGCTCTACCTGGGGCTGTCGGTTGGCGACCGAGAGGAACAAAGCCCGCGCTGGCAGATTGCCCCCACCGTTTATGCCTATGACGCGCTGCATGCGAGAGTTGCCGACCGAGGCCCCAACCTGTGTCCCGTGGCGGTTCTCCAGGTAATTGTTGCCGGCCGCACGTGGAACCCGCAGTCTGGAGTCTATACCACGGAAACGCTTATTCTGGATGCTTCCCGGTCTTACCTGCCGTCCGCTATCTATGATCCCGAGAAACATCAGGCAAATCCCACACTCTACCACCTCAAGCGGAGAGAGCTGGAGTTCGCTTGGGATATTCCCGGGGACGGCAGGTGGGACGATGTGCGTTGGGAGGACGCGGCGACTTCTGCCCCGTTCATAAAGAAGGTGAACGCCGGTGAAGTTTTCGGCAGGCCGGGAAGGTTCTTTCCAACCGTGCGAGTGCGAAGAAAAGGGGATACTAAGGACTCCCTGATCAGTGAAGCGAAAGTCCTGGTTCGGGTGAAAGAGTAATCCGTTGTCGAACGAGGCGCGCGGCGTGCCGGGAAGGTACGCGGGCGCACCCGTTCTCGATCTTATCCGGGAGAACAAAGGGAATGAGAATACAACACACATGCCATTGGGCTGCCGCGGTTTTTGCCGTAAGCGCCCTTCTTGCCTTAGGCGCTGCGCCCGCATCCGCCGCCGAGCCCTTTCACGAGGGAGGCAAGCGCACGATCCATTTTCGAGCGCGTGTGACCGGTCAGGAGGACGAGCGGGTCGCCAACGGCATGAAGACTCTTGTCTTCCGGCTCTACGAGTTCCCCGTAGGCGGCGAGGCGCTCTGGACGGAAGTGCATCCCTCCGTGAACGTCACGGGGGGCTATGCCGACGTGGTTCTGGGCGCCATCACACCGTTTGACAGCGTGGTGCAATTCGCTCCGGACACGGAGCGCGGCCTGAAGCCCTGGAAGAAGCACTGGTCCACCTTTGAGAAACCCCTCTACGTCGGAGTCAGTGTTGATATAGATGGTATCCCGGACAACCCGGCGGTCAAGGGCAGCCCCGAGGCGGAGCTTCTACCTCGCCAGGAGCTCCTGCCGGGCGTTTTTGCCTTGGACGCTTTTGCGGCAAAGGAGAGCGATAGCCTATCGCATCAGCCGCCGATTACCAAGCTGACCGCCGCCCCGCTCAGGGAGTTCTGGCTTGATCCAACCGTCGTGTTGAATGCCTCCGGATCTATTTCGCCGCGGGGTGAGCTACTCGAGTTCGGCTGGGACCTGGATGGCGATGGCTTGCCGGCCGCATACTCTCCGGAGGCCACCGCCATAGTGCCCCGTGATCCCGCTCCCGGGGCAGCGGTGCTGGCGCGCGTGTTTGCCCGCGACGAAAAGGGCTTGGTATCGCCCTCGGCACCCGTGCTCATAGGCAATTCACCCTACAGGACTTTGACGACGTTGCTCACCTCCAGCACGTTTGTGGCGCAACCTTCCCTTGCCATTATCAACAACCGCCCCGCAGTGGCCTTCGTCAACCAAGACGGCGACTTGATCTACATGGCCTCGTCTACAAAGGAGGGAGGCGGCGCCTGGACTCTGCGCACCCTGGCACCGGGTGTCGTCCCACCCGGCATGAACTCCCCCGTTTCCCTCCAGGCGCTGGCGGACGGTTCTCCCGCCATCACCTACTGCGACCGGACGGCTACCCCCACGCTCGGATACGTCCGAGCCGCCTCCCCGGGGGCAGAGCCCTGGATGGCCCCCTTGATTATCCCCAACACTGGCAATGCCGGACCCTACCTTTCGATGGCCGTTGTGGCCGGAAAACCCACTATCGCCTATTCCAATGATAGCCTTACGAGTCTTTTGTGTGTCCGGGCAACCGACGCCGCCGGAACATCCTGGGCGGCGCCCAGCGTGATTGAAGCCAAATCTCCCGCGCATCCGGAGACTGTGGATCTCGGGCTTTACGTTTCGCTGGCGGAGGTGGGAGGAACCCCCGCCGTTGCCTACAAAGAGACGATATGGGACGGTGGATGCAGGCTGAAATTCAACCGGGCCACGAATCCGGACGGCAGCGATTGGCAGGATTCGCCCCAAGTCTTGTACGAACGGTTCTCGCGTCCCGTCGCGGGAATCTCGATGTCCCTGGTAGCCGGCCAGCCGGCCATCGCCTACGTGCGTTCCCACTGGTATCCCGCGAAGCAGCAGGAACTGCTGTACTTGCGATCCGATGACACGCAAGGCTTGGCGTGGGGAGCGGAAGAACTTGTTGATACGACGCCGTCTATCTCTTCCTTCTACTCCGTCCCCGGATCCGTCTCCCTGGCGGAGGTCGGCGGCAGCCCCGTGATTGGGTACTACGCCTCCCAAGACAGAGACCTGAAATGCGCGGTCCGAAACGGCAATGATCCCGGGGGCGCCTGGACTTGCGTTAAGGTGGACAGCGACAACGATGCCGGACTGGCGCCCAGCCTTCGCCAAGTGGACGGACGGGCCGGGATTGTTTACTTGGACATGACGGCTGGAACACTGAAGTACACGGCGTTTCCCACGCAGCTTCCCCTGCTGTGGCCATGATGCGCGGGAGCGGAGATGGAACGGAAGGCGGGGTGTGTTTTAGCGGGTTGCCCCGGAAACAGAAAAGGATTGTGAGGAAGTGTCCCATGGTACGGAGCAAAGTATCGCACTGCGGCCTGATTGCGCTGCTGGCCCTCGGGCTGATGAGGACTCTGGCATTCGGCCAGGCCGATCCGCCACGGCTGATTCCTTTCTCCGCCGCGATGACGGATCAGACCGGGAAACCGGTAACCACCGGAACGCACGATTTCACGTTTCGCCTCTATCGAACGCCGGTCGGAGGTACAGCGGTCTGGACCGAGCGGCATCCAAACATCCAGGTGACGGACGGCCTTGTCCGCGTGATGCTAGGCGGGATAACGCCGTTCGAGACCATTCCGGGAGACGAGCCGGCGGGATTGAGTGAGTATCATGGCGGGTTCGAGAAAACCTATTGCCTTGGCGTGACCATTGACAACGATCCGGAAATGCTCCCACGGACGCAGCTCGCGCCGGCTGTTTTCGCGGCGGACGCCCGACGCGTCAAGTTCGCCGACCGCATCAACAGTCTCCCGCCCACGGCGCTCCTGAAAGGGCCAACCGGATTCTACCTTCCGGGAGACAAGATCCGGTTCGATGCCTCGGAATCGAGGGATTCCACCGATCCCGCGAACGGCCAACTCGAATACGCCTGGGACCTGAAGGGAGACGGGGTGTATTCAAGTTACGCCGCCAGTCCGGAGCTCCAGACCACCGCGACTCTTCAAGACGTTTCCGTGTCGGTAAAGGTCCGAAGCAAAACCACCCTGACGCAGTCCACGGCCAGATGCTACATAAAGCCGTGGAGACTCGTGAGCTCCTCGCTAAGCCCATACCCATACGTTTCCCGCCTGGCTGGGCTTCTCGAGGTGAACGGATATCCCGCCATGGCCTGGCAAGCCGGCGCCCTTGTCAGATACGCGATCAGCCCATCCGCGAGCGGCTTGTCCGGATCGTGGCAGATCGCTGACGTCGTTACCAGCGCAAACCCCGATTCTCCCAGCAAGCCGGGTTTTGCGGTGGTGGATGGCCGCCCCGCTGTATCCTGGCAAACATGGCTTGAATCAGGGCTGACCCTGAAATACGCGATCAGCCGCACCCCGAACGGACTGCAACAGCCCTGGGACGCCGTTTCCGTGGACGGCACGAACATCCTCTGGGATACCGACTCGTCGCTGGTGGTGGTGAGCGGACGCCCCGCCGTTTCCTACTGCGCGTCCAATGGGCTCAAGTACGCAATCGCCCGCACCCCGGACGGCCTGCAACAGGCTTGGGACATTGTCTTCGTGGACCCCGAAGGCGCGGGACCTGAGGTGTCTTCCCCCATCTCGTTGGCCGCGGTGAACGGCCGCCCCGCGGTGGCGTATTTCGACTACCACGTTGGGCTCCGGTACGCCGTCAGCCGGACCCAGGACGGCCTGCAGCAACCCTGGGACCTGGTCACGATTGATAGCCAGGTGTACTGCTATTCCGTGTCGTTGGCGGTGGTGAATGGCCGGCCCGCGATTGCCTACGCCGCCTCGGACCCCGAGGGTTGGTTTGCTGCCCGCTATGCGATCAGCAACTCCGCCGATGGCTTGGGCCCATGGACGAAACGCTTCGTAGATATCCAGGGAACCGAGTATCCGGACGTATCATTGGCCGTAGTGGGGGATCGCCCTGCCATTGCCCACGCATGGTCTCACACGTACTATGACTCTGGCACCAAACTGCTGCTTTGCCAGACGCCCGATGGACTGGGGGAATGGACAAAACTAGATATCAACAACTCCGCATGGACGGAGGATATTCTGTCAGCCATCGTGACGAGCATCGGCGGTGTACCCGCCGTCGGCTATTGCGACCAAAACAGCAGCACCTTCAGTTTCGCAACCTTTGACCGGCATTAGGAAACGGACGTCGAGATGTCTCGTGTGATTCCCAGGTCCCGATCCTGTCTGCTTCTTGCGCTGCTATCTCTGGTGGCGTTCGGCGGGGAAGCGGCCCGCGGGCAAATCACGTTCTCCCCCCAGGAGATCGTCGAGGGGGACATCGCTTTCCTGGACTATCGGACGGATGAGACCGTTTCGCATTGGACTTGGGATTTCGGAGATGGATCGTCTCCCGAAAGCGGACCTGTGGACGAGAACGACGGGATTATCACCCAGCATCAGTATGGCACGCTTGGCGACTACGTCGTGACGCTGACTGCGGATGACAAGAGGTGCTCCGCCACCTTGACGGTTCGCCGGCGCGGAATCCCCGAGTTCACGGGCGTGAAGTTCGGCGTCTCACCCCGCCTGGCCTACCTCGATCAGCTGACGACCACGACGCTGGTGACGCTTTCAAACGCGAGCGAACTGGAGGCGCCGGGGCGCTCGGATTTCCTGGTGAAACAGCTCGAGTGGGCGATCCTCCGGGCGGACGGGGCGCCCGCGGTTTCCCCCTCGCCCACCACGACGCGTCCGACGCTCGACGTGGAACTCGACTACGGCGGCATGCCGCTTCCGCCGGAGGGCGAGCCCCTCGACGTAACGCTAACGCTCTACTACGACTACAAGGATTCCCAAGGTGTGCGCCGCACGGATGGCGTGGCAAACGCCACGCAGCGCGGAATTCTGACGGTGGCACCTTATTCCGGCGCGGATGGCAGGACCAACCTGGCGAGCGCCCAGAAGATTCTGTCCGACGGGCGATTCTACAAGAAGGGATTCCCGCACGAGTTGGGGTGGGACGACATCCTGGAGGCGTACAGGGCCAAGGGGCCGGCGCCGCGCAGCGACCAGTACGTGTACTACCATCTCTTATCCGGCGATGCGGCGGGTGTGGGGGAATCCGCGAGGAAGGGCGCCTTGGGACTGTTCCTCGGGGTCGTGATGGACCAGGAGAGCGAGGAATCCGGCTCGACCTCGGACCAGGAGGAGACGGAGGCGGAGCGGGGTCTGGCGGAAACGGTGAACGAGATCGTTTCCGGGCAGTTGCTGATCGGCAACAAGCGCCTGATCGAGAGCCTGAGGGTGCGATACCCGCGAATCGCGGACTTCGATCCCAACAACCCGCCGGAGCGTCTGCCCGCGCCCCCCGAAGCCCGCCAGGAAACCGCGGAGCTCGAGGTCGCGCTGCTGGACCTGAGCGCGGGTCTGCGTCCTGCGTTCAGGGCAATCCGGCTGTTCTCGAAAGTGCTTCGCACGTTTGATCCCTACGGTCCATTCGCCGAGTACGGATTTCCGCAGTATATCACGTTCGAAGACGCAGTCCTGGCGCAACAACCCATCCCGATGCTGAACGAGTACGCGCAAGTCTCGCGCTGTCTGCAGCGGCGGGGACTGGGCGGCGTTGAACTCGGCAAGAAGCTGTTCAATCTATCCATCAATGATGCCGAGGCCCGCGGCGAGGCCAAACGCGTCCTTAAGGAAACCGCGCACGAAGTCTTTGTGGGCGCCTGCATTCTCGCCGCCGCGCAAGGCGCCGAAGGCTACAAGGTCAACGATGGCGCCCAACTGCGGGCGGAGATACAGAACGCGCGCGATCTCTTCCAGAAGATCAATCTGGGTCTGAACCCCCTGGGCAACCGCGGCGAGTTCATCCCCAACGAATCCTTCGCCGCCATCTACCAGGACGCGCAGGACTCGGTGGCGGACGCCCGCGAGGCCGAGATTGAGGCCCGCCAGGAGCGCCGTCTCCTCGACCAGAACCAAGCCGCGCTCCGCAACGAACTTCAGGACCAACGCGCGAGCTATATCACTCCCCTTCAGCAGCTCACCGGAGTGGACCCGGCGAGCTACAACAATCTCAAGACCAAGCCGGATCAGGACAACTACAGGGAGGAGGTAATCTCCAGGCAGACGAGGGCGATGCAGGCTTACGTGGAGGCGGCGCGGGACGGTATCGTGACCATCGAGGAATTGCAGGAGTTTGTCAACACCATGGACGTCGCCGGCACCGGCCAGATGGGGTCGCAGCTCCAGAACATCGTCCTGGCGATCCTCAACGGCATGACAGCCAAGACGGAGATGGACAACCTGCTCAAGCAGATTGAGACAAAGCGCCAGACGGCGCGGATGGTCTTCCTGATGCGGTCGGCAAATGCCGCCGCTTTGTCTGCCCTGGACGTCAGCCGCACCCTCCTCTCGAACATGACGATGAGCGTGGGAACCCAGATAGTTGCCGGCGTTCCCCCGATCACCCCCGTTTGCGAATTCGGCGGGCTGGACCCCAGCGGGGCGGCGATCCTGTCGGCGGCGGCAGGTGGAGCGGGTTCCATGGCGCAGTTCATGGCCGAGGCGCTCATTTCGGACGTCGAAACCGAGGGCGAGATCCGCACCATGATGCTGAATATCGCGAAGTTCAACACGCAGATCGCCCAGAGCAGAATCCTCCTGGCACAAGAACAAAACCGGTTGCAGACCCTGGTGGGGCAGATGGACCGGCTGATCGAGGACTTGGCCCACACGCGCGCGACGGCGTCGGAATTGTACTTCATGGACCCTTCCTACCGGCTTTTCATGACACAGACCCAGCGCCGCGCCGAGGCCAAACTCGAGTACGCCGTGGACAAGCTCTACCGTCTGGCAAAAACCCTCGAATGGGAATGGACCGAGAAGTACCGGAATCCCGTGACCATTCCCTCGGCTTGCCAGGAGCCGGCGTCCCTTGAGAACACCCTTTTCGACAAGTTCGGCTTCCTGGAGGACGTGTTTGGCATTCGGATGGCGGACGAAGCCAAGGACTACCTGGACGCGCTGAAGGCCTGGGACTCGAAGTTGAGGCGCTACAATGTGACCAGCGTGCGCGGACCCAACCACCAGGGCCCATTCAGCGTGCCGGCGATCAGCATGCGCGAGCAGATACTGGGGTACCGTTCCACCGGCCCCGGCGCCCCCTACACGGTGGAGGAAAGCCTGCTGGCGTTCCGGGACTTCCTGGAGAACTCACGTAGCGAGAACCCCTATCGGCCGGGCGTTCCCAATGTCGAGTTCGAGTTCTCCACCACTATCGAGACCGCGCGCTTCTTCCCCATTCTCGGAGGCCAGTGGAACGCTCGAATCCACTCCATAGCCATTGATGTCCTCACCGAGACCGGTTTCAGTCCCAATGCCACCTGCAACGCGCAGTTGATCCAGGCCGGCATGGTCACCGTGCGCGAGTTCTGGGCGCGCCCGCCGCAGGAGGACAGTTTGCGCGAGTTTCATTTCAGCAGCGGGGACCGCCCCGAGCGCTCCATCTTCAATATCACCGTCCCCTGCCGGATCAACGGACTGACCGGCGGCCTGCCTCCGACCGAATTCGAGTCTCTGGGCCTGAAGAACCGCCCACTGGCCGCCACGCGTTGGAAACTGGTCTTCGACACCAGCGATCCGCATAACCGCAATCTCGATTTCAGCCGGATTGTGGATATTCAGATCCGGTTCACATACATGTACGGGAATCCACCCGAATTCGGAGGCTTCTAGGAAACAGACCGTATCTTCCGCCCGGGTTGTCCGCCTCACGAGGGCAGGCCCGAAGAATGAAGTCGAGGAACACAGCCAAATGAGACTCACAAAACGACCACCAGGCACTGCGTGTTGGACCTCCTGGCTTCTCATGTTGTTCCTTTTCACGGGAACGGCGCGCGGCGACTCCATCACGTTCTCACCCCAGACGATTGTCGAGGGAGACATCGTGTTCCTGGATTACCAAACACAGGGAACCATTTCGCACTGGACGTGGGATTTCGGCGACGGGTCCGCGCCCGAAAGCGGACCCGCTGACGAGAACGACGGGATCATCACCCGACACCAATACGACACACTCGGCGAGTACATCGTAACGCTGCAGGCGGATGACAACCGGTGCTCCGCCACGCTGTCGGTTCGCAGGCGGGAGATACCCAGCTTCACGGGTGTCAAGTTCGGCGTCTCGCCCCGCCTGGCCTATCTGGACCCCATTACGACCACCGCGGTGGTGACGTTCTCAAACGAAAGCGAGCTCGAGGTTCCGGGCCGTTCGGATTTTGTCGTCACACGCCTGGAGTGGGGCATCTATCGCTCCAATGGCGACCCAGTGATCGCTCCGCCGCCCACGACCACGCGCCCTTCCGTCAACGTGGAGCTCAACTACGCCGGCACTCCCCTCCCACCCGAGGGACAGACTCTTGACGTCACCTTGACGCTCAGCTACGATTACAAGGACTCCTTGGGCGTGCGTCATACCGACGGTTTGGCCAGCGAGACCAGGAAGGCCATCCTGACCGTCGCTCCATACCCCGGCGGGGCCGGCGATACCGATCTGAAGAACGCCCAGCAAGCGCTTTCAGATGGGCGATTCTACAAGAAGGGATTCCCGCACGAACTTGGCTGGGACGATATCCTGGAGGCATACCAAGCCAAGGGCCCGGCCCCGCGCACCGACCGGCACGTTTACTACCATCTCCTCTCCGGCGATCCCGAAGCGATCAGCGATCCCCGCAGGAGGGGTGCGCTCGGGCAGTTCGTGCAATTGGTGGACGAAGAGAACCGCGGCTCGGGAACCGCTCTGGACACCGATGAAACGGAGCGAGAGCGAGGCCTGGCCGAGACCGTCAACGAGATCGTCTCCGGGCAGCTGCTGATCGGCAACAAGCGCCTGATCCAGAGCCTGCGGGTGCGATATCCCCGAATCGCGGATTTCGATCCGAACAACCCCCCGGAGCGCCTGCCGGCGCCCCCGGACGCGCGCGCCGAGACAGCCGAACTCGAGGTGGCACTGCTGGATCTGAGCGCGGGATTGCGCCCGGCGTTCAGGGCGATTCGTCTCTTTCCGATCGTGTTGCGCACTTTCAATCCTTACGGTCCTTTCGCCGAGTACGGTTTCCCCCAGTACATCACGTTTCAGGACGACAACCTGGCCCGTCAGCCCATTCCGATGCTGAATGAATACGCTCAGGTGGCAAGGTGTTTGCAGCGGCGCGGTCTGGGAGGCGTGGAACTCGGGAAGAAACTGTTCAACCTCTCGATCAACGACGCCGAGGCGCGAGGCGATGCGAAACGAGTTCTGAAAGAGACGGCCCATGAGGTGTTTGTCGGGTCGTGCATTCTGGCGGCGGCGCAGGGCGCGGAGGGCTTCAAGGTCAATGACGGCGTCCAGCTGCGCGCCGAGGTACAAAACGCGCGGGACCTGTTCGAGAAGATCAACCTGGGGGTGAATCCGCTGGGCAACCGTGGTGAGTTCATCCCCAACGAGTCCTTTACGGCCATCTATCAGGATGCTCAGGAAGCGGTTTCGGACGCGCGCGCGGCCGAGATCGAGGCGCGCCAGGAACGCCGGCTCATAGACCAGAACCAGGCGGCGCTCCGAAACGAGCTTCAGAACCAGCGCGCGAGCTATATCACCCCGCTTCAGCAACTCACCGGAG
>Ga0315277_10003903_pt1 | contig 20034 bp, 14 predicted proteins | sample YL17G05_15_MG_FD_203695 | JGI IMG/M metagenome (GOLD analysis project Ga0315277, IMG submission 203695) | Sediment microbial communities from Yellowstone Lake, YNP, Wyoming, USA - YL17G05_15 | ecosystem: Environmental > Aquatic > Freshwater > Lake > Sediment | place: USA: Wyoming | collected... | reverse complement strand
CCCTGTCAAAAGACTTAAAGGTCAAGGGCTTGATGAATATTCAGTACGCGGTCAAGGGCAGCGTCCTCTATGTTCTGGAAGTCAACCCGCGCGCTTCGCGCACGGTCCCCTATGTCAGCAAAGCCACCGGTATTCCCTGGGCAAAGATCGCCACCCAGGTCATGCTGGGCAAGACCCTGAAACAGCTGGGAGTTGAAAAAGAGGTCATCCCCAAGCATTTTTCGGTCAAGGAAGCGGTCTTTCCTTTTAATCGCTTCCCGGGGGTGGACCCGGTGCTGGGGCCGGAGATGAAATCAACCGGCGAGGTAATGGGGGCGGATCCGGATCTGGGCGTCGCCTACATGAAAGCCCAGATCGCGGCGGGGCAGAAAATTCCCCTCGAAGGAAAAGTTTTTATTTCGGTCAATGATCATGACAAGCGGGCGATCACCGATATTGCGAAGCGATTTGTAACTTTGGGATATAAGATCTTTTCTACCTCCGGCACGGCGGACGTTTTGCGCAAAAATGACCTCGAGGTAGAAGAAGTTGCCAAATTAGGAGAAGGCAGGCCGGATGTTTTGGACCTGATCAAAAATGGAGAAATTAAGCTGATCATAAACACTCCCGGCGGGAAAAAGACCAAAGTGGATGAGACCAAGATCCGCTCCGGCGCCATTATGCACATGGTGCCGATCATAACTACCCTATCCGGGGCGCGGGCTACCGTAAATGGCTTGGAGGCGGTAAAGAAGAAGGGGTTTTCGGTTAAGGCGTTGCAGGACTATCATTCCTGACATTGGAATTCTAGTCCGGTCAGCTTGCTTCTAGCCATCAATTGTGTTAAAATAGCTTAGCGATTAACTTGATTAACCTCGCAATTTATTTGGGAGGTGTCAAAATGAAAAAACTGCTTTTAACCGCCACGCTGATCCTGCTTTTGGTTTCGGTCTCAATGGCTCAAACCGCTAATTATCAGATTTATTCGGAGAGCAAAGGCTTCCTCGGCCTGGCGGGAAGAAAAGTCATCATGTTGAACAAAGATACCGGGGATTCCTGGCTCTACTACAATAATAAGTGGATCCCGATCCCCAGAGTGGAAGAAGAAGAATTGAGCCAGAAATCGGAAGAAATTAACGTAAGAGCGATCATGGAAGAGGAAAATAAAATAAAAGCCAGTCAAGAACAGGAGTTAAATACTTTGAAGGCAAAGCAGGATGATGAGCTCAAAGCCATAAAAGCCAAACAGGAAGCGGAACTTAAAGCCTTAACGGCAAAACAGGAAGAAGAAGTTAAGTCCAAACCAGCGGTTAAAGCCATAACGCAAATCAAAGAACAAAGAATTTACAGGCCGCGAGTAGCGGTGACAAGAAAGAAACCGTCTCCGCCTCCCGATTCAGCCGGCGAGGATGAAGGCAACACGCCCCCCGATTGGTTAAAAGATTAGGCAGGCCCTGAACCTAAGCGCTAGCGCGCATGGTTCAGGGGCAGGCCTATAAGCCGGATTCTGTATTTGTGCGGTAATCTGTCTGGGATAGATATTGCTATCCACCTCAAGTGCGACCTACCCGAGAAACCCGAGCCAGGTTAGCTCTCAATTAGGTCTTGCTCCGCGTGGGGTTTGCAACGTGACCGTCTCCGGTCTTTTACGTCGGGAGCTCTTACCTCCCGTTTTCACCTATCGCCTCTCAACCCTGCCTGCCGGCAGGCAGGCTTTAGGGTTAAGTTCGGCTGTGTATTTTCTGTTGCACTTTCCTTCAGGTTTTAACCTGACTGGACGTTATCCAGCACGCTGCTCTCCGGAGTCCGGACTTTCCTGTCCGATGCGCTATTCGCGATCGGACTAACCACCCGGCCTGCCCTGTTACATTTTACCAAAAAGGGGGGAATCTTTCAAAGGGTGCTGGTCTATGCCGCAGTTGGCGAGTTCGTCGGCGTGCTTGTTTTCTTCGCGGACTTTGTGAGAGATTGAGAAATGTTTAAACTTTTTGATTAATGATCTTAGATGGAAATGGAGAGGGACCAGGCCTTCATTTTTTACTTTGTATTCGCCGTGGATCTGTTTGACCAGGAGCTCGGAATCGGAAAAACATTCGATCTCAGTTGCTCCCAGCAGCAGTGCCTCTTCCAATCCGCGGATCAATGCCAGGTATTCAGCTACGTTATTGGTAGTTTTGCCGATATAAGCCGAAGCTTCCAGCAGCAGTTCATGTCCCTTTTTTACAACAATTCCGATCCCGGCCGGACCGGGATTGCCGCGCGCGGCGCCGTCGCTAAAGAGTGAAACTTTCATCGGCGTTTAGCGTACAGGAGTTTCAACAGCTTGTCAATCGGCTGGGCATTAACCACATCTTTCTTCTCCAGCCAGCCTCTCCGGGCAGTCATCACGCCATATTTAATATATTCCAACTGAATGGCGGAATGGGCATCGGTATCGATAGAGATGAGAACCCCTTCTTCTTTGGCTCTCTTGGCATGGATGTCGCAGAGGTCGAGCCGTTCGGGGAAAGAGTTGATCTCTAAGTAGGTACCGGTATCCTTCGCGGCTTTGATGATCTCTTCCATGTCGACTTCGTAGGGATCGCGCACCCCGATCAGTCTACCGGTGGGGTGGGAGAGAATATTTACATATTGGTTCTGAAAAGCTTTGATGATCCTTCTGGTCATCTTGGCTTTTTCCATTTTAAAGTTGGAATGAATGGCGGCGATGACCACTTCCAGTTCTTTTAAAACCGAATCCGGATAGTCGAGAGAGCCGTCAGGGAGAATATCAACCTCGGCCCCTTTGATGATCCTGAAGCCTTTAAGCTTAGAGTTCAGCTTGTCTATGTAAGCAAGCTCTTTCAAAACTTCTTTTTCGGTCTGGCCGCCGGCCACCCGGGTCGATTTGGTGTGATCGGTAATAGCGATATACTCGTAACCCAATTTTTTAGCCTTTTCCACCATTTCTTCAATGGTATTGGCACCGTCCGAATATTTGCTGTGCATCTGGAGATCGCCGCGGATATCGGAAAGTTCAATTAGTTTGGGCAACTTCCCTTTCCTGGCGGCTTCGATCTCTCCTGTTCCCTGGCGAAGTTCAGGAGGAATAAAAGGAAGTCCGACCGCTTTAAAAACATCGACCTCTTCTTTTCCACCGATTCTCTTTTTTCCTTTGAATATTCCGTACTCAGAAATTTTTAAACCTTTTTTGACTCCCAGGGTTCGGATCTCAATGTTGTGCTGTTTGCTGCCGGTAAAGTAGTGGGCGGCGGCGCCGAAAGTATTTGGTTCCACCACCCGGACATCCGCCTGCATCCCATTTTTTAAAATCACCGAGGACTTGGTCGGCCCTTTCGCCAAAATCCGGTCAACCTGGGGCAGGGAAGTAAAAGTGTTTACAACTTTCTCCGGATTCTTTGAGGTGACCAAAATATCGATATCGCCGATGGTTTCCTGCCATCTTCGCAGACTGCCGGCCGGAAGGATCTGATCAACTTCTTTCAGCTTTTTAAGAGACTCAACGATCGGTTCGGCATAGGCGAGGGCTTCTGATATAAGAAATCTTCCTTTAACCCTTTCTTTGAGCTCGATCCCTTTTAGAATATTCTCTTCTTTTTTGGCGCCGAAGCCGGGGAGGCCGCGCAATTTTCCTGCTTTAGCGAACTTCTTTAATTTTTCCAGGCTGTCGATTTTCAGTTTCTTATAAAGTAGAATAGCGGTTTTGGGACCCAATCCCGGGGTTCCCATCAGGGTGATGAAGCTTTTGGGGAACTGAGCGAGAAGCTTATCGTGTTGAGGTAATTTTCCGGTCTTGATAATATTTTCGACCTTCTCGGCGATTCCCTCACCGATGCCGGGGACTTCTTCCAGCGCTTTGATGCCACCTTTTTTATAAATATCTTCCAGGTTTTCGGAGAGGGCTTCGATGTTGCGGGCGGCCTTCTGGTAGGCGCGGATACGAAAACGGTTTTCGTTCTTAAGCTCGAGAAACTCGGCGATCTCCCAGAAGATCTTGGCGAATTCGGTGTTTTCCATGCAAGGGAAATTGTAACACAGCACTTGACTTTTTGGAATAATTGAGCTATCATAAGCCGTACTGACCTAGAGTCTGTGGAGGTCTCATTCCATGAGATGCCGTTCCGCAAAAATCTGGGTTCCTCTCCTAATCCTAGCCGCCATACTGACGACCCCGGGGATGATGTTGCCTGCTTTTGCCGATGTTCTTGGTTATTTTCGGAATGGATCTGTCAGTCCGGCCTCAGGAAGCACAACCACGAAATTTTCCTATAATGTAGAACTAGTTGCCAATAAAGCCGTTGATATTATTTTCATGCAGGCCTGGATAGATGGTACTACTTATTACAACATGTCAAGCATCGGTCAGGTTGTAACTCCCGGTTCATCCTGGTTTGGAGTTGACAATATTATTTTATCATCTGGAAGTCATACCTTTTATTTTCGCACAAGATTAGTAGATATTAGCGATAAAACCAATGATCAAATCATAGTTTCTTCGCCGCAGCAGATCGGGCCGACAGTAGGTTCACCACCAGCTCAATATTGGGTTAAAGTGACCAACAATGACGATTCAAATGAAACAGTATATTTTAAAACCAATCAAGACACCAGTTACCATGGAGGATACAACGTTAATGCTAATGGGGGTGTGTTTGGCAGCAGCAGTTATCAGGTCACGCCGGGCACTTATAGTATCACGCTTAAATGGAAATATCCGGAAAAAACGACCGACGACCTGTTGACTTCGACTTCTCAAATCATCAATGCCGGCGATAACAAAGAATTTGATTTTACGATTCCCAAATATATCGCTCCGACCACTACTACAACAACTACCACTACTTCCACATCTACAACCACAACGACCCGAAGTACCACAACCACAAGCACGATTACAACCACCACTTCGATGTCTACCACTACGACGATAATAAATCATCCGCCCACCGTCACCATTAATGCGCCGTCTGGCGGAAGCACAGTTTCCGGAAATGTAACGGTAAACGTTGATGGGATAGACCCCGAAGACGGTGCCTTAACCAAAATAGAATATTATTTAAACAATAATTTGATCGCCGCTGATTGTGCTCCCAAAGCGGCTTGCCCGTCAAGCACATGGATATGGAATACTTCAACTTGTTCCAGCGGGGCTTACGCTTTGAAGGTGATCGGTTACGACAAACAGAGCGCGACCGGACAAGATCAAATCAGTATAACGGTGAACAATTCTATCATCAATCAACCCCCTGTGATAAATGTCATTGCACCCTGGAATAATGACCTTTTGTGCGGCAGGGTTTCGGTTCAGGTTGAGACCTCAGACCCCGACCAGAATGATCATGTCACCAAAATTGAATATTATGTTGCCAGCGGTTTGAAACATACAGAAAACAATGCTTTGAATGCCGCGCTTTTTAAAAGCAACTGGAACGAAGATTTTAATGGCGGTAGCTATAACGACGGCTCAAATTATAGCTTAACGGTGAAGGCATACGATACCAAAGGCGGATTCGCTTCAAAATCGATCAGTTTCAAAATCGATCGCCATCCGATAGTTTTAATCGTTCCCCATCCCGACGATGAAATCCTTGGCTGTGGCGGCCTTGTTTATGATAACTTCATTAAATCAGGGAAGAACGCGATGATAATTGTCGTCACCAACGGCGATGCCAATGAGACCGATTTTACGGTTTGGAAGAATTCAACTAAAGCGTCCGACCAGGACGGGAACGGGAAAATCGATATAGTGGATTTTGGATACATGAGGCAAAAAGAATCGCAAGCCGCGCTTGCCGGTTTGGGTATTTCGAATATTCACGAGATTTTTCTTGGATATCCTGACGGGGGATTAACCCAGATACTGGATAATTATTGGGACAGCGCTTATACCGCTCCCGCTTCTCCGAACGGAAACGGTTATGCCTACTCCCCGTACGCAAATTCTTATTTCTGGCACGCAAATTATAAGGGATCCGAATTATTGGCTGATTTGAAGAATCTCCTCTCCATTTATCAGCCCGGTCAGGTATATTTTACTCATCTAAAAGATACCCATCCTGACCACAACGCGATAGCGCGTTTTGTGTATCTGGCTTTGAAAGGTTTGGCGGAAGAGGGAAAAGGCTGGGCTTCCAATTCGAATTTGAATAATTTTCTGGTTCATTGGGGCTCGAGTTCCCACTGGCCCAATCCGGGAGGGTATAAACCCACTTCTTCTCTTAGCCCTCCGACCAGGGGAGACGTAGAAGATAACGGCAATACCACCTGGGATTGGGAGTCCCCGTTTGTTTATAATCAAGGACTTCCTGCAACTCAGAAGTATACTGCGCTTTCAAATTTCCAGAGCCAGATGACGAATCAGCCGGAAACAGATTACTTGTACGCATTTGCCAGAATCAATGAACTTTTCTGGCCGAGGATCCTGCCTAAGCCTTCGATATCCCCGAGTACAAACCAGCTTACTTTAGTTGGGAATCAGACCAGAGAAGTCTTCTTTTACGTCGCGAATAACGGAGGGCCGGCTTCCGATTTTTACATTGATGTCAGTTTATCTCCGGAACTGGAAATTGTAAACACGGCCGATTGGACCAAAATTTATAAAGTTGGAGATAAGATCTGGAAAAGCACAGATAAGAATTCTCCCAGTATGAATGCCGCTTATACCCTTTGCGAATCGAGCCGTCCCTCTTTTGGCAGCAGTCAGAATTTTTCTTATCGATTGGCCGTAAGAAGCAAAAACGGAGCCGGCAGTTCTGGCTGGATCAAATACCGCGTGGCGATGAACATGGCCGGGGTCACGGTTTCAAATTATAATCCGGACACTTATGTCAGGTATCCGTGCGGCGGAGCGATCACCGACCAGCAGGGCTGGCCGGCGGGCCAGATACCCGTTAACCTCACCGCGGATAAATATGTTGTCGCTGACGAAGGGAATAACCGGATCCTGGTCATTGATAAAGACGGCAATATCACCTGGAATTCGACCGCCGAAAATATCAGTCTCAGCGGCCCCGCCGGAGCGCTGGAAACGGGAAATTATATTTATTTAGTAAACCAGGGCGATAATAAGGTGCAAAGATACGATCTGACCAGCAGAACTGTCGTCTCAACCCTCAGTCTGAGCTGGCCGCACGATGTCGCAAGCTTATCCTCCGGCAAATTGTTGATCTGCGGGCAAAGCAAGAACGCCCCCAATCAGAATGCCAGCGATAATAAAGTTATTGAAATAAATTCCGATTTTTCAGGAACCCCGACACTCTGGTATGGTGGGACGAGTTATTCATCCGACCTGGTACCGGTCAGGGCCTGTCAGAACGGTAAGGGGGAAATATTTATCGCTCTTCAGGATAACAAATTCCACGGCCAACCAAAGGAAATATCCAAAAGCAAGATAGTTAAAGTAAGCCTGCCGGGCGCGGCACCCGTGGATATTTGCATAAGTCCAACCGCTGAGTATTCGAGCGTGACCTTAAAATCCGACGGCCATCTTTTGGCCTGTGATTATTACAGCGGGAAAGTGATTGAAATTGACGGCAACGGGAATATTTTATCAACTTGGGCTGCCGGCTTAAAATATCCGACCTATGCGGTTCAAGTATCCGACGGCAGTGTTTTAATCGTTGAAAGCGGCGCCAATCGGATAATAAAAATGACCAATCCGGGCACCGCTCAAAATTTCCAGGTGAGTTCCGGGTTAAACCTCCCGGTGATGATTTCTGAAATCGGGAGCGCAAAATCGGCCAACATTTGTGTAGTCGTCCAAAATTCCAATAACACAAAAACCACTGCGGCAGAAGGGGGTACGAGCGACTTAAAAGCCGGAGTGGAAATTAAGCGGTATTCATCGGATGGCAGTTATCTGGATTCAAGGATCACTGACTCAAACGGCGAGGCCTGGTGGTACGGGATAATTCCCGGCAGCTACAGCTTTAATATTTATAAAGGCGGCATATGCTGGGGTGGGACTGAAAGCAAAACGGTCCAGGAAAATGGGACGGACTACATATGTTTTTCAGCGGCGATCGATGAGAATATAATAAGCGGCCTTAAAATCGACGGCAAAACGATAACCGCAGGGGACTTTATTTCCAATAAGCCGGTCATTGAAGCCATCTTTGGGAAATGGGCTTTTGATATAACTTCATGGAAGGTAGAGATAAACAAAGCTGAAGACAATTCAAATGTCAGAAGCGTCTTAAGAACAATAAGTGCTTTATCAGATTTAACTACAAATAATAGTGTTAGTGTGGCTGACCCTCTTCCTGAAGGAAACTATTATGCTAAAGTTACGGTTCTGGATTCAGCAGGCAATGCCACCACCCTTGACTCTCCTGCCTTTAAAGTCAGCTCCGCTTTTTCATTCTTGGCTCTGGCCGGCCCCAATCCCTTTTCTCCCAATGGCGATGGGATGGCGGATACAACCAAAATCACCTATCAGTTAAGCGGGGATGCCAGGATTAAGATACGGATCGTGAGCCTGGATGGGCGAGCGGTAAAGAATTTTGGTTATGAACCTGGAGTATCCCTCAAATCCACCACCGGTTACAACGAAGTGGAGTGGGACGGCAGAGACGAAACGGGAGCATTGGTCAATAACGGCCTATATTTGTGTTATATCATGGCAGAATCAGGCGGGGAAGTGAAGAAAACTAAATTAAAGATCGCGGTGCTTAAATGAGAAGGATAATAACCATCATGACTGTGTTGTTTGTGATGGCAGCGCCCGGATTTGCCGATATCGGTTCGGTCCTTGGTAACGGTTTTGGGGCGCGCGGCGCCGGCATGGGGTTTGCCCAGGTTTCGGTTGCCCGGGAAGTTGACGGGATATACTGGAATCCGGCGGCGCTAACTGAGGTTAAAGCGATCCAGCTTTCGACCTATGCCTCGGAAATATACGGGACCAGTTATAAGATGTTGGGAGTTGCCTTTCCGGCGTTGGGCGGGAAGTGCGGCATACTTGCCATGAGCGCCGATCAGGGTTCCATTCCAGAAACAGCTCTGGATATTAACGGCCGGCCAGCACCATCGGGCAATCTTTTTGCATATAACGCGACAGCATTTTATTTTGCCTATGCGAGAGATTTCGGCAAGCTTTCCTTAGGAAGCAGTTTCAAATATTTAGCTGAGAGCTTGCAGAATAATGGTGCGAATGGGTTTGGCTTAGATGTGGGAGTTTTAGCCAGGCCATATGCCACCGTCTCCCTGGGGGCCAAGATAGAAAATCTGATTTCTCCTCAGATGAAATGGAATACAAGCAACGGAGACATGGATAATATTGGATCATTTTTTAGGGCGGGAATTTCGATCAATCCCGTTAACAGTAAGTTCTTATTAAGCGGCGATATCAGCATTAGAGGAAGCGAGACTCCTGAGCTTTTTGTCGGAGGTGAATACCTCTTAAGGAATCTATCATTGCGCGGCGGGATTTTTTCCGGCAGACCAACGCTGGGGGTTGGCCTTGATTACAAAGGCTTTACGATTAATTATAGTTATGTCAGAGGGAATGATTTTCTGGAAGATTCTCAGAGAGTAAGTTTAAGCTTGGCCATGGGGGAAAGACCAGTTCCCCTGCCGGTGCCTGAACCGAAAAAGGCTCAATCAAAGCTCGAACAGGAAAGAAGACGTTACCGGGTCAAAAAAGATTTGATCAATAAGGGGGCCAAATTAACGCAGGTTGATCCCTCCATCCTTCCGATGGTGAAAAAGAACCTGGCGGGCTGGATGGGGGCCTGGCAAAAGGGGGATATAAAATTTAATTCAGATAATTTTGTAAAAGTTGGGGAGGGGGAAATAAAACCCTGGCGCGAGGAAGTCTATAATACTTCTCCTCGGGAAAAATTAAGAAAATTAATATATGTTTATTCTCCCGATAAAACCAAGTTTATCGATGTTAATGAGGGAATGGTTTTATACTCTAAAGATGGGATGATCAGGGCCACTTTTGATGTTGACACCGGAGTGGGGTTAGTTGATCTCAAGAATAAAACTTACCAAGAAATATTGTTTTCGGGTCCCTCCTCCAGTGGATTTGATGACGGATTTTGGATTAATGACCATAAATTCGTAATTGCGGGATGGGATGAATTTGTCCCCAAAAAGATAGAGCCTGATATAATCATACGGGGTGTCCAAACCTTCCGGATTGAAGATTGGACTTATGTTCCGGTCCTGCGGGTTTATGATTTATCGCAAAACCGAATAGTTTCATATTATGGCTCTGAGGTTGATGAAAAAGTTTTTTGGGGGGTTATCCATAAAGCATTAATTGATAACTTGAAAAATAAATATCCGAAAATTGAATTCGATTGATTGTTTTACTTTGTTAGTGCCCTGACGATCGCTTCTCCCCAGGCTTTGGCAGTAGAGGGCCCAGTCGCCGTAATAATCTTTCCATCGACCTCGACCCCTTTGCCGGTATAATTCGCACCGCCTTTCACAACGGTGTCAATGTCTCCTTCGTGGACGGTCGCCTTCTTTCCCTTTAAAACACCGGCGTTGGCCAGGATTCCCGGAGCGGCGCAGATGGCACCCAGGAGTTTTTCCTGTTTAATCGCTTCCTGAGCGATGCGATGGGCGGTTGGATCCTGATAGTAACCGTGGCTGCCGGGACCGCCGATAAAGAGTACCGCATCGTAGTCTTCGACCTTAACTTTATTAAGAGCGAGGTCTACTTTGGCTTTCAGTCCGAACCTTCCGGTCGCTTCTCCTAATTTCGAAGAAGCGGTAGTTATTTCAAAACCGGCAGCCTCCAAAACTTTTTTGGGCTCGGCATATTCTTCATCTCTAAACATTTCGAAAGCGATGATCATAACGGTTTTCTTTGCCATGATCACCCCTCCTCGATCTCGGACTTAAACTCAAACAGCCGCATAACATCGCGCTGGGAAAGAATGCCGATGAGTTTCGAGTCTTCGATCACCAGCAGTCTTCCAACGCCATTGTTTGCCATTTTACCGAGCGCTTCGGTCACTTCGGCTTTTTTGTTTATAACCAGCTGGCCGCTGATGGGGATCATTATTTCTCGAGCGGCGACCGCTGGCCACCTTTCTCTTTCGATCCCTTTGACATCATGGAGCGTTATCAGCCCCAGCAGGGAATCATCCTCGACTACCGGAAAAGAAGTGTAGCGAAAACGGAAGAAATAGTCATCCACCAGTTTATTCAGCGTGAGGCTGGCGGGAACGGTTACCACCGATTTGGTCATAAGGTTTTCGACATTGACGCCGGTCAGGATTTTTTTCATCACCACCTGGCGGTAACTTACTTCCGCCGCTTCCTGCAAAAAGAGGCCGATGAAAATGAACCATATCCCCGAAATGATCGACCCGGTGAATAAATTCAGCAGGCCGAGCGCGATCAGGAAAAAAGCAAAACCGCGGCCACAGGCGCTGGCAATGCCGGTCGCCTTCTTCAGGTCCTTCATCAAGCTCCAGAGCGCCGCGCGCAGGACCCTTCCTCCATCCAGAGGAAAACCGGGAATTAAGTTAAAGATCCCGACCGCCAGATTGATGATAAAAAGATAATTGGTGATCGAGAGTATGTAGGGAGCGACTCCCAGGTTATAAAGGGTCTGGGTGATAGCGAAAAAAACTATGGCCAGGGAAAAACTCATGGCCGGACCGGCGATCGCCATTTTGAACTCAACCAAAGGGGAGGGCGGCTCTTTTTCCAGGTGAGCTACTCCACCAAAAACAAAAAGGGTTATGCCGTGGATGGGCAGATCATTTCGATTGGCCACAATGGAATGGGAAAGCTCATGCGCCAGCAAGGAAGCGAAGAGCAGGATCGCGGCAATGATGGCCATCAGCCAGTGCGCCGGGGCCGCGAGCTCCGGATTGGTGGCGGGAAAATAACCGCTGGCTAGAGTGAAGATCACCAACCCTAGGATAATAAACCAGGTGTAATTTATCTCAATCGGGATATTGAAAAGCGTTACCAGTTTAAACGATCGCTTCATGTTTTAAGGCGTCCCATATGCTGTAGACCCAGAGAATTATAGCAGAAATTACGGATAGCCCAAAAACCAGCAGAAAAAGATAAGCATTTATTAGCAGGGAAACATAAATAAGAACGGGCAGCACAAAATAAAAGGTGAGCAGAAGCTTCAATCCCTTTTTCCCTTCACCTTTCAGGATCTGTCCTAGTCCGACTATAAAAAAAGAAGCGACCGCATCGAGCCAGTGTTTGCTCTTCATTTTATAACATTATAGCACTGGAACGCGGAATTACAAAAAGAAAAGCCCCCGAGGACCGGGGGCTTTTCAAGAAGAACTTTTTGCGGTCAGTGCTATAGATTACTATCTGGGTAGGGGAGTAAAAATCTTCATAGGCTTGAAAACAGTTATCGCGTTCATATCTGAGCACGCGGCATAAACATTGGATGATCCAGGATAAACGGTTAGGCCGGATGGGTTTCTGGAAGCGGTATAGTTACCCATTTTTGCCAATAAAACTGCCACGGCAGAAAACTTTTGAACCGAACTGTCACTCCCGGTAACAGTAACATAAATATTGTTTGAGCTGTCGATTGCAAGATCGCTCGAATAAGCAACCGATGTAAGTTTTACCCATTTATTAATTGCATCTACGGGATCGTAGCTGGACCAAATCTGGCCCTGGGTTGACGCATAAACATGATTGAATGAATCGACCGCGATCCCATCGATCCCCGAAGTTAAGGCAAGCAGCTGTACAGCCGTATAGCCTGTGGAGACAGCATTTAATTGATAAACACCTTTCGTGGTGCCAACATAAAATTTTGCTGGAAGTGTGCTGCTTACAGCAAAAGACATAATGGAGCCTATATAAAGTTTATTTGAAATATTTAAAGTAGTCCAAGAGGGATATGTCGCGTTGACATAGGCATATTTGACATTGTACGTGTTATCTATGACATAAATGTAACCGCCATAGTAAACAATTTTTCTCGGATTGCCAATCGAACTGCCAAATGTGGTCCAATTTCCAGAGGTATCCCTTTTAAATATGCGGCTGTTCCCATAGCTGGCGACATACATATTTCCACTGTTATCAAAAGCCACATCCCTGGGCTGAGAAAGACCCAAGTTCGTCGTAGAACTCGAGCCAAGAAACTTGATGGTTTCGGTCAGGTTGTAAACTTCGGCGAAGCCAGTTGAGGAAAGAAGAACAATAACCGTAAAAACAGCGATCAAAAGACGTCCAGATAATTTTTTCATGGAAATATTTTGCCTCCTTCTTAGTTGACGGACCATTAACCCCTATTTTATAAAGTCTCTCACCCCCTTTTATTGAGTAGTCAATTATAAATCATTGTTAATAATAGCATATTTTCCCATTTATGTCAACAGATATTAAAACCCTTTCCTTTGCTTAAAATATAATGCATATTCCGATGATCTCCAGAAATGAAAGGGGCACGGATTGCGACTGCCCGCATTTGGTCATCCATTTGAAAACGCTGAAGCACTGATATATACTTTGAGCAAGAGCATGAAAACTCTTATTCCCAAACCAAAAATCGAACGTCGTGTTAAAGCTATCGCCCGTAAGATCTCTAAAGATTATAAGGGCAAAGACCTGGTCCTGATCGGCATCCTGAAAGGGGCGTTTGTTTTTCTCTCTGACCTGATAAGGAATGTCACCATACCGGTGGAGATCGATTTTATCCAGGTCGCCAGCTACGGCGCTTCCACCGCGTCTTCGGGCGTGATCAAGATCAAGAAAGATATCGACCTGCCGGTCGTCAACAAACATATCCTGATCGTGGAAGATATAATAGATTACGGCTATACCCTGGACTATCTCCTTCGTTTTCTCAAACATAAAAAACCGAGATCGGTAAAGATCTGCGCCCTTCTCGATAAACCATCGCGCCGGAAGGTTAAAGTTCCCATTGCCTACAAAGGGTTTACGGTCCCGGATAGGTTTATCGTTGGTTACGGGCTGGATTATAATGAAAAATACCGCAATCTGCCTTATATCGGATACCTTCAGAAATAAGTATTAAGGATTTTTTCCAGTTCAGGTCGGTTTACCTGCCAGATGGAGCCGGCATGTTCGTCGGCGCTGACTTCTCCCGGAACGGTAAAAGTTAAAATATCTTTATTGGAGAGCATGCGCATAAAATTTAAAAGGCGGATAAGCTGGAGCAGGGAGAGATCGGTTTTGATGTACTGGCGGGCGATCCCGATCGCCGCCGGAGCCTTTATTAAATTGGCGGGGCTGGCGAAAGCATAGAGCAAAGCCTGGATGAATTTTTGCTGGCGCTCAATTCTTCCGATGTCTCCCGTGGCGTCGTGGCGGAATCTGGCGTAGGCCACCGCGTCTTTTCCCAAGAGCTTGTGCCAGCCCTGCTTGAGGTTGATATAAAGGTTTTGCGCGCGGTCGACATAGTACATGTCTTTTTCGACGTAGAGGGTCAGTCCTCCCAGCAAATCGACCAGCGCTGCCGCGGCAAAGGGATTGATCTCAATAAAATAATCAATTTTTTCTCCGGTTAAATTGGCGATAGTTTCTTTTACTAGATTGGAACCCCCATAAACGTTGGCGGCATTGATCTTTTGCCAGCCATAACCCGGGATTTGGACAAAACTATCGCGGGGAATGGAAAGGATATTTACCTTGTAATTAACCGGATCGATGCGCGCCAGCAGGATGCTGTCGGTCCTTCCTTCCATTCCGGTAATCATTTTGCCGGTCTCACCGAAATTAAGATCGGTTCCCAGGATCAAAAGATTGATAGGCCGGCGAACGATCCCGATCCTTAAGAACTTCGGAATCAGCCGCGGTGATAAAAAGTTGGCGTAAAAAAAGAGAATCCCGCCCAGAACGGTTAAAAGCGCCAGGACCCGGAGGTAATCCAGTTTCCTTTTTTTCATTTAGCTGGAAGATTTCAGATAGCCGATCGGGATGATATAAAAGGGGTCCTGGGTTTCGGGCAGTTCCAGCGTCTTTGCCACCACGTCGTCCCAGAAGGCTGCGATGGGGACCGAAACCAGTCCCATGGCTACCGCCTGAAGATGGACATTCTCGGCGACGTGGCCGACTTCCATGTTTACATAGCGGTAGGATCGCTGGCCGTATTTGGTTTCAGTTATTCTAAAGTTGCCGGCGATGACGATGACCAGGGGAGCTTCGGCAATGTAGCTTTGTCCCAGGGAGGCTCTCACCAGTGAAGGGCGTTTATCTTCTTCGGAAATCTGAGCCAGCTTGTGGCCGTCGGGAATGTATTTAAAAACCCCGTCTTTTTTCAGGATATAAAGCGTAAGCGGGTAGAGGGCTCCGGCGGAAGGCGCCGCCCGGAATCCCCAGGTTTTGTCGGTTATTCCCTGCGCCGCCCAGAGCAGCTGCGAGATCTGTTCCAGGGTAAGTTCCTGATTGGTATAAGCGCGTTCGGAGCGGCGCCGGAAAATGGATTCTTCAACTGACATCCTGCCCATGATTTTTGGCTCAGGCAAATTGATCTTTTTGGTTTCGGCCATGGCAAAGCCTCCGATGATATTAATGGCCAGGAAAAATAGGATGAATCTCTTTAACATATGAAAATTATAACACAAAGAAGAGAGGAGTGTAAAATCAAAGCTCCCGAAGATCGGAGGGCAGGTGCGATGGAAAATTATAAAATGGTGAAATTATTCAAATGAATCAACGAAAAACATTTATCAGATGAATGACTTTGATTTGGATATTATAACAAGTTTGTACAATTGGGCATTTAAGGCAAAAAGCGGCGCAAGCCAGCGCCAGGAGCATTCAAATCCTAAAAATTATGCGGAAGATGAGATCCTGGTGAAATTAAGACCGGAAACGGTTTCTGGGGAAGAACATTTAAAAAACGAACACGGGATCATTGCGGCGGAAAGGCTATTTAAATATTCAGAACAGAAGCCGGAATTATCCCGTATTTTTCGCTTTAAACTGCCTCCCGGCGGAAACTTGCAACAAACCATCTCTCGCTTAAACGCGGATCCAAGAGTTGAATATGCCCAACCAAATTATAAGCGTTATCCCTGTGATGTTGTCCCCAATGACGTACTTTATTCGCAACAGTGGGCATTGACCCGGATACAAGCACCCCAGGCATGGGATATGGAGATCGGTGACCCCAACATTGTTATTGCTGTAATCGATTCGGGGGTCGATTATAACCATCCTGAATTGGCAGCAAAGATATGGGTTAATCCCGGAGAAATCCAGGGGAACGGGATCGATGACGACGGAAACGGATTCCCGGATGATATCAGGGGATGGAGTTTTAAGAATTATGGCGCCGGGGATAGTGAAGTGATGGATACCGGATATCATGGGACGGCGGTCGCGGGAATAATCGGGGCTGCAACCAATAATGGCGCCGGCATTGCCGGCATAAATTGGAATTCCAGGATCATGCCCGTAAAGATCGACTTTTTTGACTCCAGTGCGGCTCAGGCGATCAGATATGCGGCGGATAACGGCGCCGGGATAATCAACATGAGCTGGGGATGGTATGCTGATTCTCCGGTCCTGAAAGATGCGCTGGATTACGCTTATGCCAAAGGCTGCATTCTTATCGCCGCGGCCGGGAATGACGGCTACGGCGTTCCCTTTATACCGGCTGCTTTCAAAAATGTGATATCGGTCTCAGCCACGGATGAAACCGATGGACGTGCAGGATGGAACTCTGACCAGTCATCCAATTTTGGCGGATGGATCACGATTTCCGCCCCGGGCAAAAACCTGTCTTCAACTTTTTTCGGGAGCATTTACGATATTTTTGAAGGCACTTCCGGATCCGCCCCCCATATCAGCGGAGCGGCCAGCCTGATTGTTTCCGCTTTCCCCGATTATACCAATGAAGAAGTAAAACAGCTATTGATCAGGTCAGCCGATGACCTGGGCGAGTCCGGGAAGGATAATTATTTTGGTTACGGGAGGGTCAATTTGTTCAGCGCGCTGTCGCTGCCAACTTCCGGATATACTCCCTCAAGCGCGAACATAATATCCCCGGCTATTGGCCAATCTTTTCAGGGAGGCGCGGCGATCGAAATATACGGATCCGCCGCCAGCCGTGATTTTTCACGCTATGCTATTGAATATGGCGCGGGGGATAATCCCGATAATTGGCAGGCGAATTCGGTCAGTTTGGTAAACAATGGAACTCTTCCAGTTCAAAATGGCCTCTTGGGAACATTTTACCCGGCAAATTTGAACAGCAATCTGTTGACCATAAGATTAAGGACTTTTGACCGATCGTCCAGCTTCGCGGAAGACCGCACCTTGATTTACAACGATGACATGCTCAAGTTCGCAGTAAGCTACCAGATCACCAATAATTCTAAAATAATCGGTGCGGACCTTAACCGCGACGGAAAATATAAGATCGTACTGAACAGTGAGCAGTCGATCACGCTGTTCGATGAAAGCGGAAATAGCTTACATGATTGGCCTGCCTTTGAATCGGGTTCATGCTATCTGGCTGCGGCGATAGGGGACATTGACAATGATGGCCAGCTTGAGATCGTTGCCGTCGCCCAGGATACGATGACGATGAGCGTAAGATTATTGGCATGGAAGACGAACGGAGAGCCGCTCGAAAGCTGGCCGAAAGAGATCAACGGAGTGGAAGCCACGGATATATTGTCGGACAATCTGGTATTGAGCGATGTGAATAATGATGGCAAATTGGAAATGATCATCGCCGCCGAGAACGGGAAGATCTTTGTGATCGATAATTCCGGGAATAATCTTGCCGGCTGGCCGAATCAATTCGGCGATAAGAAGCCTGGACTGGCTATAAATTACATTAATGGAGAGAACTGGATCGCGATCGCCAATTCAAATGATGTCCGATTGGTTGATTGGCAGGGGAACTCGGCTCCGGGATGGCCAAAGACGCTTGATTTTTCGCCCTCCAACATTATTATTGCGGATCTTGATAATGACGGGACCTCCGAAATAATTGCGGCTGGTGAATTGAATCCCTCCACAAAAAAAATCGCTGTCTTTGACCAACTGGGGAACATGAAGCCCGGTTGGCCGCAGACCATCAGCGGGTCCAGCCCGTCTCTGCCTGTAATTTCAGTGGGCGACATTGATAATGATGGTATGGTTGAAATATTAGTTAATGCCTTTGATTACGATCCGATTGCCATGCGGTGTGTTAAGGGGACAATAACGGTTTTTGACCAGTTTGGCAACCAGAAGGCCGGCTGGCCCAAAGAAAAACTCAATGATTGTACTAACAATAGCTTAATAGTTGGCAGTGTCAGTGCTAATGGCCAAAATCAGGTATTATTCCCGGCATTTTCCCAGAGGGTGGATATTTGGAATGGAGACGGTTCAAAGCTCGACCGCTGGCCGAGATTTACTAGAGGGATGAATTACGGGACTGCCCTGTTCGATCTGGACGGGAACGGCAGGAAAGAAGTGATAATGGCATCTTTTTCGCCCGACTATCTGAAACAGGAATTATATGTCTGGGAAGCAGCTGAATCGGCGCCGGGTGCTTCAGCCTGGCCGATGGTGCGCCATGATGCCGTAAATTCGGGAAATTTAAATTATGATACCGAACCGCCCCGTATAACGCACACGCCGGTGACCTCGGCCGATCAAGGTTCACCGATCACTTTACAAGCGGAAATTATTGATGACCATGACGTCAGGCAAGCGAAAATATTATATAGAAATACGGGGTTAGATTCATTTCAATCTGCAGAGATGATGGGCCAGGGCGGGAATAACTGGTCAGGTGATATCCCTGCAGCGGCAGTTTTTCCCGATCGGATCGAATATTATATCGCGGCATTTGACCGCGCGATAAATCCTGCGGTGACCGGGCTAAATTCTATTGCGATCACCGGCAACGGCGCAGATACGACTCCCCCGAAGATCAATCATGATCCGATTGCAGAGGCGCCGGCGGGAATGGCATTTTTAATTTATGCTGAAGTAACAGACGACCTATCCGGCGTGGCTTCGGTCAAACTTTCATATAAGCACACGGCAAAATACGATTGGAAAAGCGTTGATTTTGATGACCGGGGTGGGGGATATTATTCGGCTTCGATACCGGCGGAAGATATGCTGGAAGGGGAATTGAGTTATTATATTACGGCTCAAGACAATAAAAGCAATCAATCAAAGACAGATACTTATTTAATCAGGATTATTCAATCACACCGTCCCACCGGCTGCGGCTGTTCATTTTAATTAAACTCAAAAAGAAAGCCCCGGACAAATCAAAATTGCCCGGGGCCTTCCGTCACACCTGCACCAGTTCTTTTTCCTGGCTGGTCTCCGCTTTTGAGGTAGCGTTGTAGAATTTGTAGTCCAGCATCTGCATGTCATCGATGATCACTTCGGTCACAGATTTTTTCTGCCCGTCTTTGCCATCGAAGCTGCGGATCTGCAGGCGGCCTTCTACGGCTACCAGCTTACCTTTTTTAAGGTATTCGCCGCAGATCTTGGCCAGACCGCCGAAAGCGACACATTTGATGAAATCCGTACTTTCGGTCCCCTTCTTTTTGCTGCCCCGGTTAATAGCCAGCCTGAAATGCGTAACTGCCAGTTCATTGCTGGTGTAGCGCACTTCCGGATCGGCCACGAGACGCCCCGCGAGAATCGTTCGATTCAAACCTCCCATTCCTCCTCACCTCCTTTTCTTAAATCTAAAAGGAGATCAGCAATCTTATTGCCACGCTCACAAGCGGTGGAAAGTGGCGAAAATTCGTCAGTTTCGTGTGAAATTTCGGCCAAAAACTGCCGATATATACATAGATATGGCGAGATTATCAGGAATAACAGACCATACGGTTGTATCGGGATCCTCCACCCGGCGGGTTGATGCCGGGACCCCGGCCGCTCCCCGTAGAACTTCTTTGCCGTTCCAGGCCGTTGAATTGCTGGATAAATTCTTCCGCCTGGTCATCTACGGCTTTCAGTCAACCGGGAACTATGGCCTTTTCGTGCCGGAGGTCCTGGAGAGATTTGGCAAAATCGTCCCGACTGAACAAAAAAATAATTATGATGATTTCGTTTCACAGGAAGCGAGGAACGAGAAGTTCGGTCAGGAAAAGATGCCGGATCTGGAAACCATTC
>Ga0315277_10003902_pt1 | contig 20039 bp, 13 predicted proteins | sample YL17G05_15_MG_FD_203695 | JGI IMG/M metagenome (GOLD analysis project Ga0315277, IMG submission 203695) | Sediment microbial communities from Yellowstone Lake, YNP, Wyoming, USA - YL17G05_15 | ecosystem: Environmental > Aquatic > Freshwater > Lake > Sediment | place: USA: Wyoming | collected... | reverse complement strand
CCTGGTGGGGGGCGCGCCCCCCGCGGCCCCTGGGCCGGACGCCGCGATTTTTTGACCGAACTCAAGCATCGGCCGGCCTCGTCCGGGATGCGAATGGCATGACAATCCAGCCCAACCCCACAGTGTTAAGTGTGGGATAAAGCCAGCGCTTATTGGGGGGATATCATGGGGCACAGCCCCTCGGTCAGTACATATCGCCCATGCCGCCGCCCTGCGGCATGGCTGGAGCCTTCTGATCTTCCTTGATCTCCGTAATCAGGGCTTCCGTGGTTAGCAGCAGCGCCGCAATCGACGCCGCATTCTGCAACGCAGTCCGCGTCACCTTCGTTGGATCGATGACCCCGGCGGCCACCAGATCCTCGTACTTTTCGGTTTCGGCGTTGAACCCGAAGTTCAGCTCGCTGCTCTGGCGCACCTTCTCCACCACCACCGCTCCTTCATACCCGGAGTTGTTTACGATCTGCCGCAGCGGTTCCTCCAGCGCACGGCGCAGGATGTTGCAGCCGATCGCCTCGTCACCTTCCAGCCGCAGATTCTCGACCGCAGGCACGCAGCGCAATAATGCCACGCCGCCTCCCGGCACGATCCCTTCCTCTACCGCGGCTCGCGTCGCATGCATCGCATCTTCCACGCGCGCCTTCTTCTCCTTCAACTCGGTCTCGGTCGCCGCTCCGACCTTGATCACCGCCACGCCACCCACTAATTTCGCCAGCCGTTCCTGGAGCTTCTCACGGTCGTAATCCGACGTGGTTTCCTCGATCTGCACACGCAGCTGCTTCACGCGGCCCTCGATGTCCGAATGCTTCCCGGCGCCCTCGATGATGGTCGTATTGTCCTTGTCGATCGTGATCTTCTTCGCGTGGCCCAGATCCTCCAGGCGCACGTTCTCCAGTTTGATCCCGAGCTCTTCCGAAATCACCTTGCCGCCCGTTACGATCGCGATGTCTTCCAGCATCGCCTTGCGCCGATCGCCGAATCCGGGCGCTTTGACCGCGGCTACCGACAACGTCCCCCGCAACTTGTTCACCACCAGGGTCGCCAGAGCTTCGCCTTCGATGTCTTCCGCAATGATCAGCAGGGGCCGGCCGCTTTTCGCGATCTGCTCCAACACGGGCAGCAGGTCCTTCATCGAGCTGATCTTCTTCTCCTGCAGCAAGATCGAACAATCGTTCAGCTCCGCTTCCATTCGCTCGGCGTCCGTCACGAAGTACGGCGACAGATAACCGCGATCGAACTGCATGCCCTCGACCACTTCCAGGGATGTCTCAATCGACTTCGCTTCCTCGACCGTAATCACGCCGTCCTTGCCGACCTTCTTCATCGCTTGGGCGATAATCTCACCAATGGCCTTGTCGTTGTTGGCCGATACCGAGCCCACCTGAGAGATCATTTCGCCCGTCACCGGCTTGCTCAGCTTCTGCAGCTCCGCCACCGCCGCCAGCACAGCCTGCTCAATGCCGCGCTTCAGGCCCATCGGGTTCGCACCCGCGGCTACGTTTTTCACGCCTTCACGAAAAATCGCCTGCGCCAGCACCGTCGCGGTCGTCGTCCCGTCCCCGGCCACATCCGAGGTCTTCGACGCCACTTCGCGCACCATCTGCGCGCCCATATTTTCAGGGCCGTTCTTCAGCTCGATTTCTTTTGCAACCGTCACACCGTCCTTTGTGATCGAGGGCGCCCCGTACTTCTTGTCCAATACCACGTTCCGGCCCCTCGGACCCAGCGTGATCTTAACTGCATCCGCCAGCTGATTCACCCCGCGCAACAGAGCCTGGCGCGACCGCTCACCATGTACAATCTCTTTAGCCATGAGTTCTCCCCCACTATCTTTCCGTAACTAGAATACTCATTGTGCCTGGAACGGCTCACCTCTTTTTCAGTACCGCCAGGATCTCCTCTTCGCGCATGATGACGTACTCTTCGTCATCAATCTTGATCTCCGTCCCGGAGTATTTGCCGAACAGGACCCGGTCTCCTGCCTTCACACCCATGACGGACCGTTTGCCGTCCTCCATCATTTTCCCCGGTCCTGCGGAGATCACCTGACCTTCCATCGGCTTCTCTTTGGCCGTGTCCGGAATGATGATTCCACCCTTGATCGTTTCTTTCTCCTCAATCCGCTTCAGAATTACTCGATCGTGCAAAGGCCTTGCTTTCATACCGTTAGATCCCCCTTTTTCTGAATGCCGTCTCGTTCAGGCAACAGCCGCCTGTTCGTTATCGAAAACCTGAAACACCGTTAAGAGCCTGGTGATCGTCAAAATCTCCCGGACCCGAGTGGTCAGATTCAGGAGGGTCAGCTGCCCTCCCTCCTTGGCAACCGCGGTGAAGGAGCTCACCAGTTCACCAACGCCTGAGCTGTCGATGTAATTTACCTCGGCCAGGTTGAGAACGATCTTCTTCACACCGTTGTGCAGGAGATCTTTGATCGTGCTTCGAACGACCATGGTTCCCTGGCCGAGGATGATCTTTCCGTTGATGTCCAAAATGTGAGCGTCCCCGACTGTGCGCGTATGAATCTTCATGTTTCTCTCCCTGACTCCATCGTGTTCCAATTTGGCCAGAGCCTGCGAAGGCCGGCTGAGGCTCATCCCATGCCCAATGCATGGCCAACAACCTAAGCCACACAGTTATACAACCTGGGGCGTTGCGCGTCAGTCCCCTATTGCTCACACGCCTGATCAATATTGCTCAGTCCGGACGCAAGGGATTCGAAATCGAGTCGTGCAGGACTACGCTGAGGAGGCCGCTATGAACCGTCAATCCACTGGTATCATAGTCAATAAAGCCGAGCTTGCGGAACTTGTTCATAAAATGACTGACCCGCGCCCTGGTTGTGCCGACCATTTTCGCCAGCGATTCCTGATCCACTTTGGGCAGCACGATTTCGGCGCGGCTTTCTTTGCCAAAATGAGCCAGCAGCAGGAGGATCCGAGCCAATCGCTTCTCGCTCGAGTTGAAAAGCTGGTCGACGAGATCCGCCTCGTATCGGATGTTGCGGGAAAGCAGATGCTTGACGAATAGTTCCGCGACCTCCTTCTTTTCGTGAAGCATACGCTCCATCAGCGGTTTCTCGATCCTGTCAAGCGTGCATTCTGAAATTGCCACAGCGGTTGACATACGCAACGGCTGGCCGGCGAGGCAACCCTCGCCGAAGAACTCACCATCCTCGAGAATTGCGACGATCGCTTCCTTGCCCTGTTGGGATATGACCGAGATCTTTACCTTGCCTTGGCGGATGTAAAATAGGGAATCCGCAGGTTGTCCTTGCTGAAAAATGTTGTGGCCCGATCCGCATTCCAGGACCGTCTTGCCGCGGAAGATGCCGGTAAATAGGGCTTTCCAATCGATCGACTGGCCATTTTTTGAAGCCATTAAGAACCTCCTTGATGGCCTGCGGTGCGCCAAGCATCGTAGGAGATTAACTCGTTCCGGTCGCGAAACCCGCGGAATCCTGTCGAAACGCGGGCGACCTGCCGGTCGCCCCTGCATTCTGCGCGTTGTCACCGGATTAGGAGTTTCGCGACACGGTCTAACCCGGGGCGCCGCGTCCCTCACCACTGAATCGCGCCCGATAGGATCATTGTAGCTCGAATGGGGCGCGCAACCAAACAGATTTGATGCCGGATCTGTAATCATCGGGCGGCGCGCGCACAGCAGGATTGGGGCCGGGCTCGGAGATGCCCTGAGCAATTTTGACCAGATGCGTGAGCAATACGGAACTGACACTGCAGCAGCCCCGGGGTATACAGGTATTCACTTCGGAACAGATAGTCATAACAGGGAGACCAGCTTGAAGGCGAGCAAGGCGATTTTGAGGAACTTGCTGGACTTCTGGGCGGGCCTCCGCGGAAGCGGTTCAGCACAAGAGTTCGGCCTCGCCGAGCCAGCGCTGCGATCTGAGCTGTTCGGCCGCGCCCAGATGGAGCAGCATGGCAAGATACTGGCGGGTTTGCACAGATTGTGTATCGGACGGTCCCCGGGCCGGCTTCTGATTCGGCTGGCCGAGAACGAAGGCGTCCTCATCGGGGTTCGCAACCTGGTCGAGGATGCGGTCAAGGCAAACCGAAGGATTTCGCCGGCCGGGGAATGGCTGCTCGACAACTTCTATCTGATCGAAGAGCAGATTCGCACGGCCAAGCGGCACTTGCCAAAGGGCTACAGCCGCCAACTGCCTTGCCTGCAGGACGGACCCTCGGCCGGGCTCCCGCGTGTGTATGATCTCGCACTCGAGACGATCTCGCACGGCGATGGCCGGGTGGATGCGGAGAGTCTCAGCAGTTTTGTCGCAGCCTACCAGACCGTGACGGTCATGACACTGGGCGAACTGTGGGCAATCCCCATTATGTTGCGCCTGGCGCTGATCGAGAATCTGCGCCGCGTTGGAGTAAGGGTCGCCGCCGACAGGATCGACCGAAACCATGCCGATTTCTGGGCGGACCGGATGACGGAGGTCGCCGAGAAAGATCCGAAGAGCCTGATTTTGGCGATCGCGGACATGGCGCGCTCGAACCCGCCGGTGTCGAGTCCGTTTGTGGCCGAATTTGCGCGCCGGCTGCAGGGACAAAGCCCTGCTTTGGCTTTGCCGCTCACATGGATCGAGCAGCAGCTCGCCGAGTCCGGCCTGACCATTGAAAAGTTGGTGCAGTCGGAGAATCAACAACAGGCCGCCGATCAGGTTTCGATAAGCAACAGCATCGGCAGCCTCAGGTTTCTGGGGACGAGGGACTGGCGCGAGTTTGTCGAGACGATGAGTGATGTCGAGCAGATCCTGCGCACGGATCCCGGCGGAGTCTACGGCAAGATGGATTTTGCCACCCGCGACCGCTACCGCCACGTGGTGGAAAAGATGGCGAAGAGCAGCCGGCTGTCTGAAAGCGAGGTGGCGCGCAAGACGATTCAGTTGGCGCAGGAGGGCGCGGCCAGAAAAGGCGGCGACGATCAGGCAGCCCATGTCGGATTTTATCTGATCGACAACGGACTGCCGCGGCTGGAACGAACGGCGGAGGTGTGCCTATCCGCCGCTGAGGCTCTTCAGCGCCTGATCCGGCGGTTCCCTTTGCTCCTCTATCTCGGCACAATCACGCTGATTACGGCGGTTTTCGCCGGGGGCTTAGTAGCGCAGGCACATGCCGGAGGATTCCATGGATGGCCGCTGGCCCTGATCGGTGTCCTCTCGCTGCTGGGAGGAAGTCATCTGGCGGTGGCGCTGGTGAACTGGATGGCAACGTTGCTGGCCAAGCCGCACTTGCTGCCGCGCATGGACTTCTCCGGAGGTATTCCGCCGGAATCGCGCACGCTGGTTGTGATCCCGACTATGCTGACAAGCGCGCAAAACATCGAGGATCTGGTTGAAGCGCTCGAGATCCGGTTCCTGGCAAATCGCTGTGAGCAACTGTACTTCGGCCTGCTGACTGATTTTCGAGACGCACACCGGGAAACGCTTGCGGAAGACGGGCCGCTGTTGGAACTGGCCCGGAAGAAGATCGAAGAGCTGAATGAAAGGTACGGGCGCGCAAAAACCGGCAATTTCTTTCTTTTCCATCGCCCGCGCCGCTGGAATCCCCGGGAGCGGCTTTGGATGGGTTACGAGCGTAAGCGGGGGAAGCTCGCCGATTTGAATTCTCTTTTACGCGGCGGATCGAGGGATCGGTTCGCGCTCATCATCGGCGAGACTTCGGTTTTATCGAGCGTAAAGTATGTAATCACCCTCGATACGGATACCCAACTGCCACGCGATTCGGCGTGGCAGTTTATCGGAACCATGGCGCACCCGCTGAATCGTGCGCGTTACGACGAAGAGAAGCAGCGCATCTGCGAAGGGCATTGCATTCTTCAGCCACGCGTGGCAATAAGTCTGGCGGGCACAAACCGGTCGCGGTACGCGCGCCTGTTCGGGAGTGAGCCAGGCATCGACCCGTACACGCGCGCTGTCTCCGATGTCTACCAGGACCTTTTTCGCGAAGGTTCGTTCATTGGCAAGGGGATCTATGATGTCGACGCGTTCGAGCGGGTGCTCAAGGGGCGCCTTCCGGAGAACCGGATTCTCAGTCACGACCTTGTTGAGGGGTGCTACGCGCGGGCCGGGCTGTTGAGCGATGTGCTGTTGTATGAGGAATATCCCTCCGGCTACAGCGCGGACGTAAGCCGCCGGCACCGCTGGATTCGCGGCGATTGGCAAATCGCCCGCTGGCTGCTGCCACGCGTTCCCGGCTTCGGCAGTCGCCATCAGAAGAATCCGCTCTCCGGATTGTCCCGATGGAAGATCTTCGACAATCTGCGCCGGAGCCTTATGCCTTCGGCGCTGACCCTGATGTGGGTGCTGGGCTGGACAGTTTTGTCACCGTCCTGGTTTTGGGCCTTGTCGGTGCTCGGCATCATCCTGATTCCTGCTTTGGTTCACTGTATCCTGGACCTGCTGCGCAAGCCGGCCGATGTGCTTCCGGTGCAACACCTCGCTGCCGTAGCGCGTTGTTCAGCCCGGCACTTCGCGCAGACGGCCTTTACGATTGCGTGCCTCCCCTACGAGGCATTTTTCAGCCTGGATGCGATTGTGCGCACGGCGGCACGGATGCTGTTCACGCACAGGCGACTTCTCGAATGGAGCCCCTCGAACCACCTGGACCGCAACCGCCGCATGAACCTCTTCACTTCCTATCTGTCCATGTGGATTGCCCCCGTCTTAGCCATGGCCACAGGAGTCTATCTTTCGCTTTTGAGACCTGCCACTCTGGCGGTTGCTGGACCCATATTGGGCCTGTGGTTTGCCTCCCCCGTGATCGCATGGTGGATCAGCCGGCCGCTCGCTCGCCGTGCCGCACGGCTGTCCATCGACCAGACCCGCTTTCTCCGGAAGCTTGCCAGAAAAACCTGGGCGTACTTCGAAACCTTCATCGGGCCCGAGGATCATTGGCTGCCGCCTGACAATTTCCAGGAGCATCCGGCCGCCGTGATCGGGCATCGCACGTCGCCTACCAACATGGGCCTTGCGCTCCTGGCAAATCTGTCAGCATACGACTTCAGCTACGTCACCGGCGGACAACTCGTCGAGCGCACGGCAAATGCATTCCACACGATGGAAGCATTGGAACGTCACCGCGGCCACTTCTACAACTGGTACGACACCCAGTCCCTGAAGCCGCTGCTGCCCGCGTATGTCTCCACGGTGGACAGCGGCAACCTCGCGGGACACCTGCTGACCTTGCGGCAGGGCCTGATCGCGCTTCCCGATCAGCCTGTCCTGGGGACGCGCTTTTTTGAGGGACTCAGCGACACGCTGCGGATTCTCGAGGACTGCGCTGGAACTGCCGCTCCGGCCGGACTCGCTCAACTTCAGGAGAATCTGGGGTCCGATTCCCGGCCAACCACGCTCACAGCCACGCGGCTGCGCCTCGACCGGCTGGCGGCATCGGCCGCGCAGGTGGTGGGCAGCCTCGATGCCGAAGATCCCGAGAGTCAAACGAACTGGTGGGCACGCGCCTTTGCCAGGCAGTGCCGGGACGCCATCGAAGAGCTGACCGTCCTGGCTCCGTGGATCCTGATGAAGCCGGCCCCGAATGGACTCGGCGATGTTCCCGGATTGAATGCGATCCCTACGCTGCGCCAATTGGCGAGGTGCGAGCTGGAGCTGCCGCCCGAAATCGAAGCGCGGCCGGGCCCGGACGCGAATCCGGAAACCGCTGAATGGCTGGGTGAGTTTCGACGGCTCATCACGGAGGCAAGCCGGCGGGCTCGGGCAAGACTTGCGGTCCTGGAACGCCTTGTGCTGCAAGCCGGCGAATTCGCCCGTATCGAGTACGACTTCCTGTATGATAGGGCTTCTCATTTGCTTGCGATCGGGTACAACGTTGCCGAGCGCCGGCGGGACTCGAGTTCTTACGACCTGCTGGCTTCGGAAGCGAGATTGTGCAGTTTCGTTGCGATTGCGCAGGGACAGCTGCCGCAGGAGAGTTGGTTTGCCCTGGGACGCCTGCTTACGACCGCGGGCCGACAACCGGTCCTGCTTTCGTGGAGCGGTTCGATGTTCGAGTACCTCATGCCGCTCCTGGTCATGCCGACCTACGACAATACGCTGCTCGACCAGTCCTGCATGGCGGCCGTGGAACGGCAGATCGCATACGGCAAAAAACGCGAGGTCCCGTGGGGCATTTCAGAGTCCGGCTACAACGCGATCGACGTCCAGCTCAACTACCAGTACCGGGCGTTCGGCGTGCCCGGCCTGGGGCTCAAACGCGGGCTGGCCGAGGATCTGGTCATTGCGCCGTATGCCTCGGCGCTTGCATTGATGGTGGCGCCCGAGGAGGCTTGCCGGAATCTCGAGCGGCTCGCCGCGGCTGGGTTCGAGGGGAAGTACGGATTCTATGAAGCAATCGACTACACGCCCGTGCGCATGCCTCGCGGGCAATCCCACGTCCTGGTTCGGTCTTTCATGGCACATCACCAGGGCATGAGCCTGCTCTCGCTGGCTTACCTGCTCCTGGGCCGCCCGATGCAGAAACGCTTCGAATCCGATCCGTCATTCCAGGCGACCACGCTGTTGCTCCAGGAGCGGGTCCCCAAGGCTACGGCGTTCTATTCTCAATCTGCCGAGAGTTCCGATATACGCATGACTGCCAATGGGCCGGAGATGCCGGTGCGCATCTTCCGCAGCCCGGATACGCCAACGCCGGAAGTGCAGTTGTTGTCCAATGGCAGATACCACGTGATGATCACGAACGCAGGCGGCGGGTACAGCCGCTGGAAAGACATGGCAGTCACGCGCTGGCGCGAAGACAGCACTTGTGATAACTGGGGCACGTTCTGTTACATCCGCGACCTGGCGAGCGGGAAGTTCTGGTCCACCGCATATCAGCCGGCGCTCCTGCCATCCCACCACTACGAAGCGGTTTTTTCGGAGGCGCGGGTGGAGTTCCGCTGCCGCGAACAGGAGGTCGACACCCATACGGAAATCGCGGTCTCCCCGGAGGATGACATCGAACTGCGCCGGATCCACATCACCAACCGGTCCCGGACGTGCAGAGTCATCGAAATCACAAGCTATGCGGAAGTTGTTCTCGCTGTGCCTGCCGCGGACGCGCTTCATCCGGCCTTCAGCAATCTGTTCGTTCAGACCGAAATCATCCGTGAGCGGCAGGCGATCCTCTGCACGCGCCGGCCCCGCTCCGCCGGCGAGCAGACGCCATGGATGTTTCATTTGATGGCCGGTCACGGGGCGGCGATGGGTGAAATCTCCTATGAAACCGACCGGATGCGGTTCATCGGGCGGACCCACACGGTCGCCAATCCGAATGCCATGACCGGTGCTCCGGCGCTCTCGGGCTGCGAGGGGTCGGTGCTGGATCCGATGGTGGCAATCCGCCGGCAAATCACGCTCGATCCGGAAGAAACGGCGACGATCAACATCGTTTCCGGCGTCGGCGCGACGCGCGACGCATGCCTGGGGCTGGTGGAAAAGTACCAGGATTGGCGTCTGGCGGATCGCGTCTTCGACCTGGCGTGGACACACAGCCAGGTGCTGCTGCGGCAAATCAATGCCACCGAAGCCGACGCGCAACTCTACGGGCGGCTCGCCGGCTCCATCATCTACGCCAATTCCTTACTGCGTGCCGATCCGAGCGTCCTCATCAAGAACACCAGGGGGCAATCCGGTCTATGGGGTTATGCGATTTCCGGCGATTTGCCGATCGTGTTGCTGCGCATCGGAGACCCGGCCAATATCGAGCTGGTGCGCCAGATCGTGCAGGCGCACGCGTACTGGCGCTTGAAGGGTCTGGCGGTCGACCTGGTGATCTGGAACGAAGAGCACGCCGGTTACCGCCAAGGGCTCCAAGAACAGATCATGGGCCTGATTGCCGCAGGCACCGAAGCCAACGTGACCGATCGGCCGGGTGGAATTTTTGTCAGGTCTGCGGAGCAAATTCCGAACGAGGATCGCGTTCTGCTCCAGACGGTCGCTCGTGCCGTCATCAGCGACAGTCGGGGATCGCTGGCAGACCAGGTCAACCGGCGCGGCCCCTTGGATGTGCCGGCTCCGCGCCTTGCACCGACCCGAATCCACCGCGCCGAACACCCGGCGGCGGCCGCGTTGCCGCGCCGCGATCTGATCTTCTTCAACGGGCTGGGCGGATTCACCCCGGATGGGCGCGAATACGTGATTACGACCGCACCCCGGCAAGTGACGCCGGCGCCGTGGGTGAATGTCTTGGCGAACCCGGACTTCGGAACGGTCGTCTCCGAAAGCGGCTGTGCCTACACCTGGAGCGAGAATGCCCACGAGTTCCGCCTCACTCCCTGGAACAACGATCCCGTGGGCGATGCGAGCGGAGAAGCCATCTATATTCGCGACGAAGAAACGGGCCACTTCTGGTCCCCCACGCCGCTGCCATGCCCCGGAGCGTCGCCCTACGCCACCCGGCACGGATTCGGCTACAGCGTCTTTGAGCACCTGGAGCGCGGCATTCGCTCCGAGCTGTGGGTTTATGTGGCCCGGGATGCGCCGGTCAAGTTCACGGTGCTGAAAGTGCGCAACGAGTCGGGCCGATCCCGCCGCCTCTCCGCCACCGGCTATTTGGAATGGGTGCTGGGAGATCTGCGCCCGAAATCCGCCATGCACGTGATCACCGAAGTCGACCTCCACAGCGGCGCGCTCTTCGCGCGCAATCCTTACAACACGGAGTTCGCCGATCGGATTGTGTTTTTCGACGTGGATGATGCGGCCCGGACCGTCAGCGCCAACCGGACCGAGTTCCTGGGGCGCAACGGTACGCTTCGGAGTCCGGCGGCCATGACTCGCGCGCGGCTTTCCGGCAAGGTGGGCGCCGCGCTGGATCCCTGCGCCGCGCTCCAGATTCCATTCGAGCTCGCCGACGGGCAAGAGCGCGAGTTCATTTTCAGGCTCGGTGTCGGGCGCAACACCAATGACGCAGTCAACCTGGTGCATCGTTTCCGGGGATCTGCCGCGGGGCGCGGAGCGCTCGAAGCGGTGTGGGAGTACTGGAAGCGCACGCTCGGCGCGGTGCATGTGGAAACCCCCGACCCGGCCCTTGATGTCCTGACCAACGGTTGGCTCTTATACCAGACCCTCGCCTGCCGCCTCTGGGCGCGGAACGGTTACTACCAGCCGGGCGGCGCCTTCGGTTTCCGCGATCAGTTGCAGGACGCGATGGCGCTGCTGCACGCCGAGCCCCACCTCCTGCGCGAACACCTGCTCCTGTGCGCAGGACGCCAGTTTCAGGCGGGAGATGTCCAGCATTGGTGGCATCCCCCCTCGGGCCGGGGCGTGCGCACGCACTGCTCGGATGATTACCTCTGGCTGCCGTTGGCGACCAGCCGCTACGTTCTGAGCACAGGAGACACCGGCGTGCTGGATGAAGTGGTTCACTTTATTGAAGGCCGCCAGGTAAAAGCGGAGGAGGACTCGTATTACGATCTGCCCGGCCGGTCTGAAGAAGCGGCCAGTTTGTATGAACATTGCGTCCGCTCGATCCTGAGAGGTCTCCGCATGGGGGAGCACGGCCTGCCCCTGATGGGTTCCGGTGACTGGAATGACGGCATGAACCTGGTGGGGGAAGGCGGCAAAGGCGAAAGCGTCTGGCTGGGATTCTTCCTGTATGAAGTGCTCACACGGTTTGCGGAGGTGGCCCGCGGGCATGACGACAGTCCCTTCGCCGAACATTGCCAGTGGGAGGCGGCGCACGTGCGCCAGCATATCGAACAGAACGGATGGGATGGCGCGTGGTACCGGCGGGCGTATTTCGACGACGGCTCGCCCCTCGGGTCGGCCGAGAATCCCGAATGCCGGATCGATTCCATTGCGCAAAGCTGGTCTGTGCTATCCGGGGCGGGCGACGCCGGGCGTTCCCACATGGCTATGGAAGCCGTGGATCAGCGCCTCGTCCACCGCGATCATGCGCTGATTCAACTCCTGGACCCGCCGTTCGACAAGTCGGACTTGAATCCCGGGTACATAAAAGGGTACGTCCCGGGCGTCAGAGAAAATGGGGGGCAGTACACGCATGCAGCCATCTGGGCGGCGATGGCGTTCGCTGCCTTAGGCGACAGCCGGCGCGCGTGGGAACTGTTGGCCATGATCAATCCGGTGAACCATGCCGCCTCTCCAGCGGCGGTTGCGAACTATGGCGTGGAACCCTACGTCGTCGCGGCCGACGTCTACGCGCGCGCGCCGCACATCGGCCGCGGCGGCTGGACCTGGTACACGGGTTCGGCCGGATGGATGTACCGGCTGATTGTGGAATCATTCCTGGGACTGAGGCTGGAAGTGGACAAACTCCGTTTTGCGCCCTGCCTCCCCGCGGATTGGCAGGAGTGCAAGGTACACTACCGCTATCGGGAGACTGTGTATCACATCACCGTTTTGCAAACGGTCGCCGAGAATGCCGGGATGACGGTAACCGTAGATGGCATGGAACGGGACGACCAGGCCATTCCCCTGGTGGATGACCGCCAGGAACACAGTGCCGAAGTTAGAATCCATGTCGTCCCAAGCCAACAAAACGCCACATTGGAGCGCCAAACGGCCCTGGGTTAGACGCAGCTCCCGTAATCAAAAGAGAAAATCGGTGATAGTATTTTCGAGTCCCTGAGCCTTGGTTAGTTGAACCGCAGAAGTATGTGATGGATGGTGACGAATTCTGCGCGCTCGTCCGGACGATGGTGGCTGCGGTATGTGTATCGCAGCAAACTGTGCAAGCGTTGATGCGAGAAAGGCGGGTCGGTGGCCATGTATTTCGCTTTTTCCTTGCGCAGGGCAAGCTCGATACGATCTGCCCAGATCTCTTCAGTCTCGCTCTGCACATAGCCGAGCATGCCGGCTTCATGGTGGGTCATTGGATACCGGCCGGAGGTGAAGCAGCCAAGACCGTCCTTGCCAAGATAGCCGGAGACGGTGTGGCCCGTAGGTGTATCAAGCCGCTTGGCTTCAAACTGCAGTCGAGGCCGGGGCCCGGAGACAACGCGCTCGAATTCAATATCGACGCGAGGCCGTGCGATTCCGAGCTTGCCGACGACGCTAAGAGGCGGATCATCATGGATTGTGTAGAAGACAGTCCAGGTTGGAGCCGTCGCTCCCGACTCTAGATAGGCACGCATTTCCCTGACGAGTTCCCCGGTGACAACCGGTTCCTGTTCGGCTGCGAAGGCGGCCTTTTCCATGCGAGCGTATCCCTCGGCTATCAAGCAGTGGGCATGTGCACAAAGGCTATTTGCATATGCCTGAAAAAGGCATGGGCCGGGTAACGTCACTCTCTATGACCTCCCAGCGTTTCGGCAATGATTTCGCCGGCGTCCAGGATCGCCTGCCGACGCGTCCAGTGGATCATTTCCAGCGGCTTGAAGACATACATCGCGCCGTCATCATAGATCTTGAGGCAGCGTTCGTAGTACAACCACTGGCTATGGCGTCGCAATAGGTGCTTTCGAGCTTGTGCCAGAGCGGCAGCGGTCCGTTCATTCGCATGCTGAAGGCTCGGCTGTTCGGCCTCTCCGTGAACGAGGGCAATTGAGATCATCGCCGAATCGTCGGCCTGAGCAGCATGGAGGCTGTGGGTGGTCCCCGAGCCCCGTCCCACAAATTCATCCAGTTCGGCTTTCAAGGTGCTTAGATAGGATTGAACGGCGGCAGTCGACGGTGGGGAGAGGACATCGGCAGTGACCTTGCCTTGGACCATCTGCATGTTCCAGCGCAGGAAATCCTCAACCAGGATGCGTTCAATGCGACTTAAGCCCAGCAGTTGATAGACGCGTAAATTGATCTCTCGCAAGGAGGCGTCTGACACGGCGCCTGTGGCGGAGGATTCAGTCACTAGCGCAGTGTGCAGCTCTGCCCATTCGCTCAGCTCTGTGACACTAAGTTTATCAAGGGGGACAGGTAGACTCTTCAGTGCATCAAGTGTGGCAATCGAAACACTAACGCCCCACTGTGGAGTCATGAAGAACTGTTGGTAAGTACAGAAGTCTGAGCTCAGATATAGGCTCATCGCCCGAAGCAACTTGGTGGCGTCGGCTGGCCCGGAAATGCCTATCTGACGAGGGGGAACAGCGATGAACTCATCGCTGAAGATTGCGAAACGCCGGCTCTCGTCCACAATTACGTGCGGCGGCTCTGAAACCACAAGCCCGGTCATCCCGCCCCTCTTCCTCAGGTGCGCCTTCTCACTTGGGATCGCTGAGAGCGTTTCCGGTGGAAAGTCAAAAATCCGTCCACAATTCTTCAATTTGGAGAAGTCCACTTGCGTCCGGCCCGCGATCTCAGGCACAGGCTGTGTTGCCTCACCGCTTTCCGCTATCCTCAACTGAAATCCTTCATGAACGCGCAAACTGTTCTGTTCTGCAAACTCCGCCATTGACGGAAATCGTTTGGCAACACGACTCAGCAATTTGCCATCGCGGAATGAACCCCACATCGCCTGTTTCCACTCTCGGAAGTCGCCGCTGATGACGGAGGCCGTGGGAAGCTCCCTGATCTCGGCGACATTGACCACAACGCTCCATGTGTCCTTAGTATGAGTTGTACGTTCGGCGCGGCAGGCTCGCTGATTGGTCAAGAAAGGAGCAAAGGTCAGGATGCGCTCGTCGGAAGCTACTGCTTGATTGGTTGCCGCTCTCGGGGAGAAGAACATCGCCAAGGCCGGCGTTTTCGAGCGCCCCGAAAACAGAACGTAGGCGAGATTCGAGAAATTCGTCACACACCATGTTCGCACGGTCTTGAATAGTTGCGCGCGGAATCGGGTCGATTCCTTTTTGAAAAGGGTCATTGCCGGGAGCACCAGGGCTGCAACGGAGTTCTCGTTGAGCAGAGGCAGCGAATGCCATACGTAGGCTTCCGCAACCTGGTTGCCGCTGGCAGGGAAGCGGTCTGCGTTCCGCCTCATCCATTCCAAAGCGAGGCGATCTTCCGAAGTGGCCCCATTAACCTCCCGCCAAGGCGGATTGCCGACAAGCCAGTCGGCTTTCATGTCTCGGCCTTTTTCTGCCCATTCAGAGTCAGAATCAAAGAAATCCGCCTGAAAGATATTCTGTCCCCGAAGGATCGGGAGTTTAAAATTGGTATTGTTCTCAAGATCGGGCGGCGTTGTGTAGTCCAACAGGGTCAGCACCAGACTCATTTCGGCCACCTGGCACGCGTCTCCGTCGCGGTCGACACCGAATATGTGCTTCGTGAGAAGCTCGCACAGTTCCGCCGGCCGCAGGCGCCGTTCTCTGGATTTCTTCTCAATCAGGGATCGATAGCACTGCACAAGAAAGGCACCCGAACCGCATGAAGGATCCAGCACTTTCATGCCCTCTTTAAGTGGGCGGCGCGATTCCAGTTCGGTGAGCATGTAGTTCACCAGCGGAATCGGCGTGTAGTAGGCGCCCGTCTCGCGGCCGCGACTCGCCTTGCCCTCTTCGGAAGCATGCAGGAATTGTTCATAGATCACCGAAAGGGTTTCGATGGGTATGAACGAGAAGTCATAGATCTCCAGATCCAGCGCCAATTGGCCCTCCGGCGTCCCACCTGAGAAGACACGGGCAACCAGTTGTAAATGCTCGGTAGATATGGCGTTATCGGGTAAAGGAAACACCGAGCCGTTGAGCCAATCCTCAAGCCGTGCGTTCACCTCTCGGAATGCCGTCAGAGTTGCTCTATGGCTGAAGACATCTTCGGGTTTCAGTTGCCACTTGGTCAGTTTCCGATCGGATAGGATTTTCCGGTCCCGGAGATATTTAAGGTATACAAACTTGCCGATCAAAGCATGAGAATGCTCCCGTTTGAGACCTCGCCTGCGGAGTTCCTTCTCGAGTTTCTTCAGTGCGGCAAGCAGCGACCAGTCGACGCGGCTGCGGGGGTCCACCTCTTGTCCCCAGCGATTCCATACTGCGCCGGTATCGATCGCCTCCGCATGGAACGACGAAAGACGGTCGGCCACTTCATTGAAGGCAACGGATGCCTCGAGGATTCCACGTTCATGGTCGTTCCCTCCTCTAGGGCCGAAGCGGAAACCTGAATAGAGCCGCAATGTCTTGGGCGTCTCGACAAGGATGAAGGGTACGATATCCTGGTTCCAAATCTGCCGGTGGAACCTTTCCGCGGCGTCTTCGTTTTCTGCCTTGCAGTAGAAGACAACGGGAATATCGGATTGCCGACGCGGATCACTCAGCAAGTAGACGCCTTGCAGGCCGCACTGCTCGTGGGCCTTTCGATAGACGTGGCTGTATCCCGAAAAAGGCCGCTTTGCCAGATCGATGGCCCCCAGAAAGTTCGGGGACTTATCATAGCCCAGGGCTTCTTTTACCGCGCGCTGCATTCCGCATCACCTCGCTTGGCGGATCAGCCCCACATACAGGCCGAGAATGCGTACCTGTGCATCAGGGCGGTTTTCGACCCGGATGTCGGCGAAATGGTCGTTTTCCGCCTTCAGGCACACATGGTTCTTGCGGAGGTAGAAACGTTTGAGGGTTGCTTCATCATGAAGTAACACCGCCGCGATCTCCCCGTTCTCGACCACTGTCTGTTGTCGAATAACAGCCATATCTCCCGAACGGATGCCAACATTTACCATACTATCGCCCGCTACTCGAAGCACAAAAAGCATGCCGCTCGGAAAGAGATCCTCGCTGATGCTGATCCGACCTTCGATCTGTTCCTCCGCGAGAAGCGGAAGCCCGGCGGCAATGCGGCCAACAATAGGGATCTTGATCACTTCGACCGGATCAGTGGTCGGTTCAGTTCGCACTCTTATGCCTCTTGATTTGCCCGGGTACAGGTCGATATATCCCTTATTCCTGATGAGTCGCAAGTGCTCCCTGACGCTGAAGGAACTTCGATATCCAAATTCCTCCGCGATTTCATCATGCGTCGGAGGCATTCCCTCCTTCTCCACCCTCGCGAGAATGTAGTTGAGGATCTTGCGCTGGGAGAGCGTCAGAAGTTTTGCGGATTCTTCATTCTCGAATTGCATGATATATATATACTGCTTAAATCAGCAGTATGCAATGCCTGCGGCATAAAATCCGGGATCAACGCGAAAGAAACGCTTGATTTTGTAACGAAAAGCGGCTAGTTTTCGTTACACATCGAGGCGCAACGGCATGCAATCGATCGAAAACAAGATAGTCGTTCGCATACAGGGCAAAGCAAGAGGCTCGTGTTTCACGCCCAAGGCATTTCTCGACCTTGGCAGCCCCGAGGCGGTCCGCATCGCACTGCACCGCCTGGAGAAGCGCGGTACGATCCGCCGGCTGACTCGCGGACTCTACGATTTCCCCAAGCAACATCCGACCATCGGCTTCATTTCCCCAAGCCCCGACTTGATTGCCAAGGCCCTGTCAGAACGCGACGCCTCGCGACTCCAGCCTTCCGGCGCCTACGCCGCGAACCTGCTGGGGTTGTCCGAGCAAGTTCCGGCCCGAATCGTCTTCCTCACAGACGGCCCGGCTCGACATGTCAGAATCGGCCGGCAGGAGATCACCCTGAAGAACACAACCACCCGCAACATGGCGACGGCCGGCCGGATCAGCGGCACGGTCATCCAGGCCCTTCGGCATATCGGGTCCAGGCAGATCGGCAAACAGCATATCGAGCACCTGCGGCAGACCATGTCCACGAGCGACAAGGCCCAGTTGAAACGAGATCGCATTTACGCCCCCGGCTGGATTCACCGAATCATCGACGCCATCGCGGAGGATCCTCATGCTTGAGTTTGCCAGACTCCCGCTCGATCAGCACGTCCCATACTTCCAGGAAGTAGCCAACCGGCGCGGTCTGACGCGCCTCATCGTGGAGAAGGACTTCTGGGTGTGTTTCTCGATTCATATGACAACGCCCTGAAATCTGACCGTATCAAGAACTGGCCGAAAGAGGAACGCCCGCGGGAGCGGCTTCTCTCCGAAGGGGCCGACAAACTCACGGAGGCGGAACTCCTCGCGATTATCCTCCGCGTGGGCCAGGGCACGTTCAAGGAGGGCGTGCGTGGACAGAACGCCTCCGATTTTGCCCGAACGATCCTCAGTGAGTTTGGCGGGCTCGCCGGTCTTGATCGCGCCCACGTGCAGGACTTGCTGAAGGTCCCAGGGCTTGGGCCGGCGAAAGTAGCCCAGATCAAAGCTGCCTTCAGACTCGGCAAACTTGTGTGCGCCGGGAAATCCGCGGCCGTTTCCTTCGAGTCCTCAACATTGATAGACATGGCCTAAACCTCACAAGAATCTTGCATCATATTTGATGCCATATTAAGCGCGTTTTAGTCACAAATCAGACCGAAATTGCGCGAGGTGGATTCTCATGTCATCCAAGGTGAATTCAGGGGAGGAATTCCGGGGACACTATGATAGAGTCGCACGCAATGATGCTCCTCTTTCGGAGAAAAGCCTGCCCGTTGGGGCATACCCTTCGGAAAACTGGTCAGACCAACGGGGAAAAGTTCCAGCCGTTATTCGCGATGGCTCTCCTGGCGTCCTTCAGCATCCTCCACTTGTCCGGGTCCTTCCTATAGGGCCTGAGAAACTCCCTGCGGGTGTAAGTCGGATCCACATCGTAATAGCCATGGACCGGCCCTCCTGAAATGTGCTTGGGGCCTCGGGCATCGATGTCGCCGAGCATTGCCAATAGCTCGGCGCGGCACAGCTCCTCATCCTCACACCTGGTGTAGATAGCGATGGCTTTCCCTTCTCCTTTCCGAAGAAGATACGCAGGCACGAGCATCACTCCTTTCCCTCGCCGCGGCGCCACCCTGCGCACGCCTGACGCGGCGCTGGGTCCTCGTTGAAGTTGTCGAATGCGCGGCGCAGGTGATCCGCCAAGCCCGCCAACTCGCTGAGCGTTCGTGCGCGCACCTCGGCGTCGATCAGGCCCCGCAATTCGAGAAAGCGGAGCCATGCGGGAATGATCTCGAAAGCGGCGGCGGCACGATAGTAGAGCTGGTTCATCATGCCGAGCAGGCCAGCCATGAAGTGATCCAGCCGCTCGCGGTCGGGAACAAGCAAATGCTCATAGCGCCTGACTTCGCGCTTGCGCGGCAGCCGGCGCCCCTGTCGGCTGTCCAGGTCCCGCTGCATGGCTTGCAGCATGCTCTCCTGATATTCCAACCTGCCGGCATGGCGATCCAGGATGAATTGCTGCAGCTCGCGGCGGGCCAATTCGCCCTTCGCGTACGGCACGCCTTCGACGCGGCGCAGGTAGCCGAGGAATTCGACGGTCAAATAGTAGAGGTTCTGCTTGCCGGTCGGTTGAGAGAGCGAGGACTCATCTGCTTCCGCCTCCTCTTCCTCATCGTCCCAATTGCGGCGCGGTGGGGCAAACTCGAAATCGCTCATCGCCCACTGCCGCCCGGCGCGGCCGCCGAGGTAAGCCAGGTACGCAGCCAGGCTTGCAGAGTTAATCTCAACATAAAACTCTAGCCGCTCACGCAGCACGGGATCCGCGGCATCCGGCGAGGGAGTGCGCTCGACATAATCCAGGATTTCATAGACTATCGCCCGGGCACCGTGCTCGTCGATGCCCCAGGGGGCGATGTCGGATGACGATTTTATTTGCGGCCATGCGAGCCGCATCGCTTCGACGAGCGTGGACAGGTGGCCGTGGAAGGCGAGCTGGCTCTCTACGCGGTTGAAGGTGTCGATCTCCTTGCCGGCCATCGCAGCCAGCGCGCGGGCGAGGGCCGGGATAACCTCAGGGCGGCCAACGGCCAGCGCGTTGGTGATCCGCCACTCGAGGCAATAGTGGGCCTCTCCGACGTAGACCTCGGGCCGCCGATAGCGCAGATTCTCGGCGAGCGCGTCAAAGCGGTCACGCTCGCCGTGCTCGATCGTCTCGCCAAAAAGCTGGTTGAGCATGTCAAAAGCCATCTCCCCGTCCATCAGCTCCAGGTCGTCAAGCGTCCGGGCGAACAGATCAAGCTTGCCTTCGTAGTCGGTGGCCTTAAACCGAAGTTCCCCGGATTAGAAAGCTAAATTTCGCAACAACTTGTTGATAATTCGCCGGTTAACTGGATTTTCCTTTTTCCTAGTGTTCCCATGTAATAGTCAATATACCCCTTGACAATGGC
>Ga0315277_10003901_pt1 | contig 20045 bp, 16 predicted proteins | sample YL17G05_15_MG_FD_203695 | JGI IMG/M metagenome (GOLD analysis project Ga0315277, IMG submission 203695) | Sediment microbial communities from Yellowstone Lake, YNP, Wyoming, USA - YL17G05_15 | ecosystem: Environmental > Aquatic > Freshwater > Lake > Sediment | place: USA: Wyoming | collected... | reverse complement strand
CGATGGCTCGCGTGTCAACGTGATCATCCCACCGGTGGCCCCCAAGAGCCCCACCATCACCATCCGCAAGTTCCGCCAGGACAGGCTGACGGTGGAGGACCTTATCGCTACCGGCACCTTGACCCGCGAGATAGCGGAGTTCTGCCGCGCCTGCGTGCAGGTAAAGCTGAACTCACTCATCTCCGGTGGTACGGGCACCGGCAAGACGACGCTCCTCAACGCGCTCTCCGCCTTCATTCCGGACACGGAGCGTATCGTCACCATCGAGGATCCGACCGAGCTCAAGCTCCAGCAGGGACACGTGGTGAGCCTGGAGGCGCGCCCCGCCAGTCTGGAGGGCAAGGGAGAAGTAACGCAGCGTGATCTGGTGCGGAACGCTTTGCGCATGCGCCCGGACCGCATCATCGTGGGTGAGGTGCGCGGGTCGGAGGCCTTCGACATGATGCAGGCCATGAACACCGGTCACGAGGGCTCCCTGAGCACCGTCCACGCCAACTCGCCCCGCGACTGCCTCTCCCGTGTCGAGAACATGGTCCTGATGGCGGGCCTGGATCTGCCCGTGCGGGCCATCCGGGAGCAGATGTCCTCCGCTATCCACATGGTGATCCAGATCTCCCGCCTAGCGGACGGCAGCCGGCGGATAACCCACGTTTCCGAGATCTCGGGCCTTGAGGGGCAGATAGTGACCATGCAGGACCTCTTCCGGTATGAGCAGGAAGGAATCGACGCTGAAGGCCGGGTAGTGGGCCACTTCCGCTCCACCGGTATCCGCCCTCAATTTGCCGACCGCTTCGAGGTGGCGGGCATCAGCCTTCCGTCGGACATGTATAGCGGTGCGAGGATCTGAACCATGGACCCACTGGCCTTGGGCGCCGCCGTTGCCGTGCTAGTGGTCATCATGCTGGGCGCAGTGGTTCTGGGCTCGGCGGCCACCAGCACTGCCAGCAAGGGGGCTCGCGAGCGGCTCCAGAGTCTGTTTGGGACATCGGTGCTGGACCTGCCTGCGGCGGGCTCCGCTCTGCGCGAGAAGAAGTCGAGTGAGTTCCTGGGACTGGGGCACCTTCTCCTCGGGCGAGAATGGGCGGCCAGGACCGCCCTGGACCTGGACCAGGCCGACTTGCACCTAAGGGTAGGGGAATACGTGGCCTTGCGTGTCGGCATGGCCCTTCTCTTCTTTGCCCTGGCCTTCGTACTCATCCCGTCGCGCCCAGTGGCGATGGTGATTGGGATAGCGCTGGGCGTCGTAGGCTCCCTTGCACCTGCCTTCTTTGTACGTTTTCGCAGCCGGAAACGGCTCAGTAAGCTGGAGAGCCAGCTAGAAGAGTCCCTCACGCTGACCGCTAACTCCCTGAAGGCCGGCTTCGGCCTGCTGCAGAGCCTGGAGATGGCTGCCCAGCAGTTGAAGCACCCCATCGCCACCGAGCTGCGGCGCACCCTCCACGACATCAACGTCGGCTCCTCCACCGAGGACGCCCTGCTTGCCCTTAGCGAGCGGGCAAGCAGCTACGACCTAGACATCGTCATCACCGCTATTCTCATCCAGCGGAGCGTGGGTGGGAACCTGGCGGAGATCCTGGACACGGTAGCTCACACCATGCGCGAGCGAGCGCGCATCCGAGGGCATGTCAAGGCTGTGACATCCCAGCAGCGGCTAACGGGCTACATTCTGGGCATCATGCCCATCGCCGTCATGGGCCTCCTCTTTCTGGTGGCCAGTGAGTACATGACTCCACTCTTCACCACCCTCGCTGGGCAAGTGATGCTGGTGGGGGCGGGCATCATGGAGCTCATCGGCACACTGCTCATCCGGCGCATTCTGACCATAGAGGTGTGAGGTAGCGATGGAGCAGAATCTGCTGGCCCTGGCAGCGGCAGCCTTCGTCCTCGTCACGATTTTCCTGGTGATCATGGCCTCCTTGTCGCGCGGCGAGAACCCCGTGCGGGCGCGGGTAGACGCGCTGGTATCAGGGACCAACCGGGAAGACCTGCCTGACCTTGCGCGTCCCCTCACAGAGCGCGTGCTGGGCCCGGCCCTCGATGCCGCAGCGAATCGTATCGTGGCCATGCTACCTCAGAGCGTGCTGGACGGTTTGAAGAGGAAGCTGATCCTGGCCGGGGAGCCCATGAACCTGGGCGGCTTCCTGACTGTCGTGGCCCTCTCTGCCGGACTCTTCATGGTCCTTGGGTTCGCCCTGGTGGCGGCTTCCGGAGGAGGTTTTCAGGCCAACACGTTGCTGTTGCTGGTAGCCCTGGGCGGCGTGGGGCTGGTACTCCCTTACCTCTGGCTGATCAACCGTATCCGCCGCCGCCAGTCCGTCATCACCAAGAGTCTGCCGGACTCCTTTGACCTGGTGACCACCTGCGTGGAGGCAGGGCTGGGCCTCGATGCCGCCCTGGCCCGGGTGGCGGAGAAGGTGGAGGGCCCCTTCGCCGAGGAGCTCTCGCGCACACTGCGCGAAGTGGGTATGGGCCGCATGCGCCGCGATGCCCTGCAAGAGCTGGGCGAGCGCACAGGGGTGCCGGACCTCATCACCTTCGTAAATGCCGTTGTTCAGGCCGAGCAGATGGGCACCGGCATCGGGCAGGTGCTCCGCGTTCAGTCCGAGCAACTGCGCCTGCGACGTCGGCAACGGGCGGAGGAGATGGCCAACCAGGCCCCAGTAAAGATGGTCTTCCCTCTGGTGCTCTGCATCTTCCCCACCCTGTTCATGGTCATTCTGGGGCCTGCTGCAATCACCCTCTACGAGAACTTCTCGAAGTGAGCCGAGAGCCGCTGCAGGTGAGGAACCTTACGCGCGGCAGCGGCGTCGCTGGTCGCGTGCGACGCGCCGACCAGGCGTGGTCCCGTGTGGTGGGACTCCTGGGCCGCCGTAGCCTGGCTGGAGACGAGGGGCTCCTTCTGACGCCGTGCACCTCCATCCACACCTTCTTCATGCGTTTCCCCATAGACATCCTCTACCTGGACCGGGAGCAGGTGGTTGTGAAGGCGGTGCGGGCTCTCCGGCCCTTCCGCCTCTCGGCTTGCCTGAAGGGCGGCCGCTCGACCCTCGAGCTGCCTGCCGGTGCCATCGAGGCTAGCGGCACCCAGGTTGGAGACCGCTTGGTCCTGACCCGCTCTGACACATAGCAGCGTCGGCTTGTTTCTCTCGTGGCTGTCAGCGCGGGCAGAGGCCCAAGGTCGTTCACCTCGCCTGCAAACGGCGCTGGGGCCTGCCCAGAAGGGGCTCATGCCTATCGTGGTCACCCGTGACCCCAGCATCGCCGCCAGCGCCGGCCGCATCCGGAAGGACAAAGGGTGAAGATCCCGGGGGTTGAGCAGAGCCCCGCTCACCCTGCGGACTGCTAGCGGCCCATGCGGTCGTTGTACTCCTTGATGGCGGCGTTGCTCGCCTTGACCGCAGCCGCCAGCGCCTCGTCCGGGCTGGCGCTCCCCGAGAGCATGCTCTCGATGGCGGCCCTGATGCTGTCCTCTACCTGCTGGAAGGGGGCCAGGAGTGCGCCCAGAGCGGCAGTGGTTGTAGCGGTCCTGGCGAAGAGGTCGGCCGGAATCTCGAACTGAGGGTACTTGGCGATGATGTCCTTTGCGGCCGGCAAGTCATAGGCGGAGTTGCGCACCGGGAGGTAGCCGCTGCCAGCGAACCATTCCGCCTGCTGTTCGGGTTCTGCGAACCACTTGATGAACTTCCAGGCGGCGTCCTGCTCTTCCTTTGGGCGGGCATTCATGATCCAAAGGGAGCGGCCGTAGACGCCGGGCGAGCCTTCGGGGACCTTGCCGGGGATGCCGGGGACAGGCGCCACGCCCAGCTCGACGCCCTCTATCCCCGTCTCGAGGACATCCATAACGGAGCGCAGGGCCGCCGAGGTGCTGAGGACCATCACAGCCTTCCTGGCGCCGACGGCGAGCAGAGCGTTGGCGCCGGTCGGGTCCCACCCCACGTTCAGGGCCAGTCCGTCGTGCACCATGTCGTACCACCACTGGAAGAACTCCTGGCCGGCCTCATTGTCGAAGGCGACCTCGGTAGCGAAGCCGTCGCGGCCGTTGTCGTTGTTGACGTAGGGCTCACCGGCGCCCGCCACCATGAACCTGAAAAACCAGGGCTGGATCTCCAGGGCAAGGCCATAGCGGGTGACGTTGCCGGCGGAGTCGCGCTGTGCGAGCTTCTCTGAGGCGGCGCGGACCTCGTCCAGGTCCTTGGGTGGCTGCGCTGGGTCTAGCCCGGCCTCTCGGAAGGGGATCTTGTTGTAGTACATGAGGGGCACGGCCAGGCCGCAGGGCATGGAGTAGAGGGTGCTGTCAATTGTGTAGTAGGCAATCGAGGCAGGGGCGAAGTCCGACAGGTCGTAGTCTTCCTGATTCAGGTACTCCTGGATGGGAGTGATCTCGCCGCTGTCCATCATGGCCTGGGCGAACACCTCCGACATGTAGGCGACGGCGGGGACGTTGCCGCTGGGCATGCTGGCGATGAGCTTCAGCGTCAACTCGGTGCTGTTGCCCTGGAAGGTGGGCTCCACCTTCACCTCGTTCTGGGAGGCGTTGAAGCGGTCTACCAGCTTGACCAGGTTGTCGTTGCCAGAGGCCGGCTCCGAGTGCCAGAAGGTGATGTTGACCGGGCCGGAGGGGGTCTCCTTCTCCGCGGGCCCACCGCCGCCACCTCCGCCGCAGGCTGTGAGGACCAGCGAGAGAACAGCTAGGAAAAGAGCGAAGCGTCTCATGCTGTCTTACCTCCTGGAGGAGAATCCGCCGGTCGCTGAAGACATACAAGCCAGGGACCGGGGTACGTCGGGCTCGTAGGGACTGTGTTGCGTCCGCCCTTAGCGGCAGCCGAAGTCCATGAAGGCTTCGTAGATGGCGTGGTGCTTCTCCGGCGTCATGCCGATGTCCCGCGGTTGAGGGTACTGCCGGGCGATGAAGCCGCCATTGAAGCGGCCGAACTGCTCCACCATGTGCTTCACCTCCGCCCGCACCTCCTCCAGGCTAACCTCCGATACGGGCGACCACTGTATGTCCACAGTGTTCCAGAAGCAGATCTTGCCCCCAAACTCGCTGGCCAGCCGCTCCACTCCCATGAGCCGCGGCTGGTCGAGCTGGACCACATCCACCCCGATCTCGATCATGTCGGGGATGATGTCCATGATGTAGCCACAGCAGTGCCAGATGTAGTGCATCCCAGCTTTGTGGGTCTCCTCGACGATGCGCGCGTAGCGAGGCTTGAAGATCTCCCGCCACTGCGCCGGCCTGATCTGGAGAGTGGTCTGGAGCCCCCAGTCCTCCCAGGTCATGAACGCGTGCACGCCGCCCATCTCCGCGTAGGTGTGCAGGACGTCGATGGTCATGTCGGTGAGCTTGTCCAGCAGCTCCTCAAACCGCTGCCGATCCGTGTACAGCGCCACCATCAGGTTGTCGAAGCCCATCAGCCCTCTCACCCGCTCGTAGCTGCCGATAGGGTCGGCGCTGACCACGTACTTGCCGGCCTTGTTGCCCGCCTCCATGACCGCCTTCAGCAGCGCCAGCCGCTCCGGCGGCATCACCTCCGGGAAGCGATAGCCCTCCAGTGCCGACAGGTCAGCAAGCGGGCAGACGTCGGCGTGTCCCCAGAACCTGCCGGAGCCGCGCCATCCTACCCCCCACTCGTCGAATACTAGCTCGCCCAACGGGATATTGGCGGTACACACGCTCGCGGCCGTTATCACCCCTAGGTCCACAATGTCCGACTCCAGAGGCTCTGCGAAGCAGTAGGGTATCCGCGGCGGGCCGTCGAACTCGACGGCTCGCCGCACGATCTCCCGGCTCGTGAAGCCCGGCGGCGTCGGAACAGGCCGCAGATACCCCTCCAAGAACGATAACCACTGATCAACGGTCATGGCAGGATCTCCCAGCTCACACGATCACGTACTCGGCACCAGCGCCTTATCTCCCCGGCGACTAGCCTCCGCAAGTTGAGCGGAGCCCCGCCCAACCTGCGGGCTGCTAACGGCCCATGCGGTCGTTGTACTCCTTGATGGCGGCGTTGCCTGCCTTAACCGCTGCCTGCATGGCTTCGTCGGGGCTGCTGTTCCCTGAGAGCATGCTCTCGATGGCGTCAGTTATGCTGTCCTGTACTTGCTGGAGGGGGCCGAGGAGTGGGCCTAAGGCGGCGGTGGTGGTTGCCGTCTTGGCGAAGAGGTCAGCCGGTATCTGGAACTGAGGGTACTTGGCGATAATGTCCTTTGCGGCCTGGAGGTCGTAGGCGGAGTTGCGGACCGGGAGGTAGCCGCTACCGGCGAACCATTCGGCCTGCTGCTCGGGTTCTGCGAACCACTTGATGAACTTCCAGGCGGCGTCCCTTTCTGCCTGCGGCCGTGCACTCATGATCCAGAGGGAGCGGCCGTAGACGCCGGGTGAGCCCTCGGGGACTTTGCCGGGGATGCCGGGGATGGGCGCCACGCCCAGGTCGACGCCCTCTATTCCCTTCTCGAGAACGTCCATGACGGAGCGCAGGGCGGCCGAGGTGCTCAGGACCATGACGGCCTTGCGGGCGCCGACGGCGAGGAGGCCGTTGGCGCTGGTCGGGTCCACCCCGATGTTGAGGGCAAGGCCATCCTGCACCATGTCGTGCCACCACTGGAAGAACTTCTGGCCGGCCTCGTTGTCAAAGGCGACCTCGGTGGCGACGCCCGCGCGACCGTTGTCGTTGTTGACGTAGAGCTCACCGGCCCCCGCCAGCATGAATCTCACAAACCAGCCGTGGATCTCCAAGGCGAGGCCGAAGCGGGTGACGTTGCCGGCGGAGTCGCGCTGGACGAGCTTCTCTGAGGCGGCGCGCACCTCGTCCAGGTCTCTAGGCGGCCGCTCCGGGTCCAGGCCCACCTCTTGGAAGGGGAGCTTGTTGTAGTACATGAGGGGAACGGCCAGGCCGCAGGGCATGGAGTACAGGGTGTCATCAACCATGTAGTAGGCAATCGACGCGGGCGCGAAGTCCGACAGGTCGTAATCTTCCTGGTCGATGTACTCCTGGATGGGAGTGATCTCGCCGCTGTCGAGCATGAGCTGGGCGTAGCCGTCCGACACGTAAGCGATGGTAGGGACGTTGCCGCTGGGCATGCTGGCGATGGCCTTGAACGTCACCTCCAAGTCGTTGCCCTGAAAAATGGGCTGGACTTTCACGTCGTTCTGGGAGGCGTTGAAGCGCTCCACCAGCTTCACCAGGTTGTCATTGGCCGAGGCCGACTCCGAGTGCCAGAAGGTGATGTTGACCGGGCCGGAGGGAGTCTCCTTCTTCGCGGGCTCGCCGTCGCCACCGCCGCAGGCTGTGAGGACCAGCGCAAGGATTGCTGCAAAGAACACGAATCGTTTCATTGGACTACACCTCCTTCGGCGATGGCAGCTAACGTTCGTCCACGGCCCCTATTGTAGGCCGCGCCGATACCGCAACCCAACGGTGACCCAGTCCACTGCAATAACAGGTGGCCTCATTGCACGCTCCGGCTCGAGGCTCTCGGTAGAACGCCCCACGTCCTGGCTTGTTCCTGGCGGGCCGACTCATTGCTCGATCGGCGCCATGTGGGTCGCAGCCTCGGTGTCGCCTTCTCGCTCATGGCTCCTGCTCTGGTGGCTAGGTCTACAGGTCATGCTAGGACGGTGGTTGAGGGGCCCTCCCGCTCGCTATAGGCCTAGCCAGGCATATGATGACTAATTCCGGAAGTTGGTGACGACGCGCAAGTACCACTTTCTACCTCCATCCGTTCTCGTATCCGGTTTCGTACATCGCCACGATGTTCTCGGGAGGGCTGGCAGCCTGGATATTGTGACACGGCGCAAGGATGTAGCCGCCGCCTTTTCCCAAGATATCAAGGTTGTCTATCACCTCCTGCCGGACTTCCTCAACTGAGGCGAACGCGAGCGTATGCTGATTGTCCATGCCCCCGTGAAAGACCAGTTTGTCGCCGAAATCCCTCTTGAGTTCCTTGCGCCCCATCCCTCTACACCGCCACTGGATGGGGTTCAAGATGTCAATACCAGCCTCGATCATGTCAGGGATGATTCTGCGGATAGCCCCATCGCTGTGATGGAAAACGAAAGCACCAGCCTGATGGGCCAGGTCTATCATTCGTTTCATGCGTGGGATGAAGAACCCGCGAATCAGATCGGGCGAAATCAGCAAGCCCTCCTGTGAGCCGAAATCTTCAGCCACATATGTGAGAGTCACCTTGCCCGGAATCTGCTCGTAGATACGCAGGGTGTTCTCGTAGCAGAAATCAAACAGCTTATCAAGGCAATAGTGGACCATCCCAGGGTTCAGGACCAAGTCCATGTAGGCCTGTTCCATCCCTCTCAGGTCCTTGTAGGTCAGGAATGGCTCGGAGCCGCCTCCTTGAATAGGGAATGTCTCCTTGCCTTTGAGCATGTTGGGGATTACGGAATAGTCGAACCATTGCGTCGATGGCCAGGTGTAGTTGTGCTCAATGTCCTCAGCCGAGTTGTACTGGGCTAGAGGATGGTACACACACTCGAGATAGGCACCTGTTCCGTAGTCCACAAACTCGTATCTGCAGCCATACATGTCTGTATCAAGTGCTGTGGGCGGACCGATGTATCTCGGACCCACGTAGACTACGGGGTCGATGTGCAGTCGCTCGAAAACGGCCCACATACTGTCGCACCCCAGGTGTTTCATGAGCTTCTCGCTAGCTTCACCCGTAGCCCAGTAATCCATGGGCACACGATCCGGTTTCTTCCGCTCAAGCACGGAAAGCCACCGTTCCTTCGGAGTCATAGTCTCCTGACCAGGACTCATAGAGCAGTGCCCTACTCCCCCATGCGGCGGTTGTAGTCGCTGATGGCCGCGTTGCTCTCCTTGACCGCGGCCGCCAGCGCTTCGTCGGCGCTGGCGCTTCCCGAGACCATGCTCTCGATCGCACTCCTGACGGCGTCCCGTACCTGCTGGAAGGGGCCGATGAGCGGCCCCAGGGCAGCGGTTGTCGTGGCCGTCTTCGCGAACAGGTCGGCCGGTATCTTGAACTGCGGGTAGCGGGCGATGATGTCCTTGGCGGCGGGAAGGTCGTACGCAGAGTTGCGGACGGGAAGGTAGCCGCTGCCGGCGAACCATTCCGCCTGCTGCTCGGGCTCTACGAACCACTTGATAAACTTCCAGGCGGCGTCGCGTTCTGCCTCCGGCCGTGCACTCATGATCCAGAGGGAGCGGCCGTGGACGCCGGGGGAGCCTTCGGGGACTTTGCCGGGGATGCCGGGGACGGGCGCCACGCCCAGGTCGACGCCCTCTATTCCCTTCTCGAGAACGTCCATGACGGAGCGAAGGGCGGCCGAGGTGCTGAAGACCATCACGGCCTTGCGGGCGCCGACGGCGAGCAGAGCGTTGGCACCGGTTGGGTCCACCCCGATGTTGAGGGCAAGGCCATCCTGCACCATGTCGTGCCACCACCGGAAGAGCTTCCGGCCGGCCTCGTTGTCAAAGGCAGCCTCGGTAGCGAAGCCGTCGCGGCCGTTCTCGTTGTTGACGAAGAGCTCACCGGCGCCCGTCAGGATCAGCTCCACGTACCAGGGATGGATTTCCAGGGCGAAGCCGGAGCGGGTGACGTTGCCCGCCGAGTCGCGCTGGACGAGCTTCTCTGAGGCGGCGCGAGCCTCGTCCAGGTCCCTCGGCGGTTGCTCTGGGTCCAGCCCTACCTCTTGGAAGGGGATCTTGTTGTAGTACATGAGGGGCACGGCCACGCCGCAGGGCATGGAGTACAGGGTGTCATCAACCGTGTAGTAGGCAATCGACGCGGGGGCGAAGTCCGACAGGTCGTACTTGTCCCGGTCGATGTACTGTTGCATGGGAACAATCTGGTGGCTGTCGATCATAACCTGCGTCCATGGGGGATCCGCCATGTAGGCGATGGTGGGGACGTTGCCGCTGGGCATGCTGGCGATGAGCTTGAGTGCCAGGTCCTGGTCGTTGCCCTGGTAGGCGATCTCCACCTTCACCTCGTTTTGAGAGGCGTTGAAGCGGTCCACCAGCTTGACGAGGTTGTCGTTGGCCGAGGCCGCCTCCGAGTGCCAGAAGGTGACGTTCACCGGTCCGGAGGGGGTCTCCTTCTTGTCGGGCTCGCCGCCTTCACCTCCGCCGCAGGCTGTGAGGACCAGCGAAAGGACGGCTACGAGGAGAGCGAAGCGTCTCATGCTATTCTACCTCCTGAGAAAAGGTATGATGGTGCCGTGCAGCCTGCGCTCGCGGGTGGCGTGGCGTGACTCAATTCCCAAGGGCTTCGTTCAGCACGGCCACGGCTTCCCGCTTCACGATCGCCTCCGCCTCGGGTGCGAAGAGGGTGACGCCAGCCTCATAGCCGCCCTCCTCGTACACCGCCGGCGGGCAGACGTACCACACATAGTAGTTGGCGTAGCCGGCGACGAGCAGGTGGCGGATCCCGCTCGCCTGCCGGATGGCCTCCGCCGTCTCCCGGAAGAACTCCCCAGGCAGCCCCAAGATGGCAAGATCAGGGCCGAGGGCGAGCGCCATGACTTCGGACTGAAGGGCGCGGCCTTCGGGCTGCCCTGCGCTGCGCTGGACCATCGCCCGCTCGGCGTGCAGTCGGGTGACCTCCTGCAAGAGCGCGTGGCGCTGGTCGGCCGGGGTGCCCGGGGGCAGAGCCTGCAGCCGTTCCATCAGCTCCGATAGGCGGGCCTCGCACTCCTCCAGAGGCATCAGGGGTCGCAGGGGCAATTCCATGTGGCGTCGGGCGGCCCGCAGGCGCACCTCGGGCAGCAGCTCGCCGGCGGTGACCGGCTTCTCGGTGAGCTCGAACCAGCGAATATTCCAGGCGCGCTGGCCTTGACCCAGAGGGTGCAGCTCGAGGGCCAGCCGGGCCGCCGCGCTGCCCACGATTGTGCCCACCCGCTCCACCTCGGGGAAGTCCTGCCCCATCCAGACGGGGTTCACGTCGGCGCAGGCGCCCTGGAGGAAGAGGCAGGCCGTGTTCGGGAGGAGCTTCTGGAAGGTGCGCACGGCGTAGCCGGGGTAGTCGGCCGAGATGAGGAGGTTTGTCTGGAAGAGAATGGTGGCATGGCAGGCGAAGTTGATGACGGCCGCCAGCGGCGGCTCGCCGCGCTCCGGGCTGTCTACCAGGAGAAGCCTCAGGGTCGTGTCCACAGGCCACGAGGGGTCACGGCGGTTCTGGCTGACAGAATCGACGGTGCAGCGGCCGACCTTCAGCACGCCCGGCTGCTTCCCGCGGTCGGCGGCGGCGATGGCGCCAGCGATGTGGCGAGCCGTGGTCTCGACAAGGGCCTCGTCCATGCCCTGTCGGAGGCCGGCCGGCCCGGCGTGGGTGTGGACAGCGGCGACCATGATGTGCTCGGCGGGGATGCCGGTGGCCTCAGCGGCCTGCTGGCGGACGGCGGCCATCAGGTAACCGTCCACGTGGATGAGGTCGCAAGAGACCAGGGCGGCGCGGGTTCGGCCGTCGTCGAAGACGAGGGCGCGGGCGTAGAGGTCGTCGTGCACGCCCTGGGAGCCTCCCTGGCGGTCGAAATAGCCGTCCATGGGGGTTCCCACGGGCGGCGTGATGGCGACGAAGGCGGAACCAACGGAGAGGCTGCTCATCTGCCCGGCATCAGCTCCTCGGCGAGATCGACCGCGGCGACGTGGCGGCAGGTCTTCATGTCTTGCGGTAGGCCGCCGCTACCTTCTCGACTGCGGCGACGACGTCGTCAAGGTCACGCTGCTGGACGGTTGGTTGCACTGGAAGGGCGAAGAACTGCCCGACCAGGGTCTCAGCATTGGGGCAGGGGACCTGGCCGTAGCCCGCGTTAAGGAATACGGGCTGCTTGTTCAGCGGCGTGGGGTAGGGACAGAAGCAGGGCACGCCCTCGACGGCCACAGCGGTCTGGAACCGGTCGACGGGGACGGTCACCAGGTCAGTGCGGAGCTTGCAGACGTACCGGTAGTAGCTGTGTGCGCAGCCCTCGGCGACGAGCGGCGGCTGCACCTCGGGCAGGGCTCGCAGGCGCTCGGTGAGGTAAGCGGCGTTGCGGCGGCGAGCTTCCAGGTACTCATCCAGGTGGCCGAGCTGGGTCCGGCCCACCGCCGCCTGGACGGCGGAGAGGCGGTAGTTGTAGCCCAGCTCCAGGTGGTAGTATTTGCGCTCCCCCTCAGTGGGCCCCTCGCCGTGGTGGCGCAGACGGGCCACGCGCTCAGCAAGAGCGTCATCATCGGTGATGACAGCACCGCCCTCGCCAGCGCTGGTGATGACCTTGTCCTGCCAGAAGCTGAAGCAGCCCATACGGCCGATGGTGCCTACCTTGCGCCCCTTGTAGAGAGCGCCGTGAGCCTGGGCCGCGTCCTCGATGAGAACGAGGCCGTGGCGTTCGGCCAGGGCGCTCAGTTCGTCCATGGGCGCAGGGTGGCCGTTGAGGTGAACGGCGATGATCGCCTTTGTACGCGGTGTGATCGCTGCCTCCACTGCCGAGGGCAACAGGTTGAAGGTGTCCGTGTCCACGTCGACGATGACGGGCGCGGCCCTTTGGTGCATCACGGGGGTCGCCGAGGCAATGAAGGTGTGGGCAGGGACGATGACCTCGTCGCCTGGGCCAAGGTCAATCGCGGCCAGCGCCAGGTGGATGGCGGTGGTGCCCGAGCTGGCGGCGAGGGCGTGGCGGACGCCGTGGTAGCGGGCGAAATCCGCCTCGAACTCGGCCACGACGCGGCTGGTCAAGGAGGTCAAGCCACCGGAGCGCAGGACCTCGGCGGCGGCGGCGACATCCTCCTCGCCCAGGACAGGCCACGCAGGAAAGGGAGTACGACGGATCGCCTCCCCGCCATCCACAGCAAGCTGCACGGTCATCCTTTTTCTCCTCCACCGCGGGCCGTCAGGGGCGCCGGGCAACTGCATCGTACAACCGGGCCGCTGTCTGCTCAAGCGCCGTGGTGAGGCCACGCAAGGGAAGTGAGCGTCTGCGCAACAGCCGCCGGCGCCATCGAGGCCGCCGGCACCCAGGTGGGAGACCGCGACGTAGCGGCGGCCGCCTGGTACGATGGCCTCATGACCGAGGCAGCCCTCTGGATATGTGCTGCGCTGGCGCTCTCCTTCCTCATCAACCTGGTGCCGGCCTTCATGCCGTCCACCTGGATGGTGCTGGCCTTCTTCTACATCAAGTTTGACCTGCCGCTCCTGCTCCTCACCATCCCAGGTGCCATCGCTTCCGGACTGGGGCGCCTCCTGCTGGCGAAGACAAGCACTCTCTTCAAGCGCCGCCTGCTCAAGGGCCAGGAGGCCGACCTTCAGGAGCTGGGCTGCTTCCTGGAGGAACGCCGCAACTACGTGGGGCTGGCGGTGTTCCTCTACGCGCTCTCTCCGTTTCCGACGAACAACCTGTTCATCGCCGCCGGTATGACCGAAGTGGGTATGACTCGGGTGCTGGTGGGGTTCTGTTGCGCGCGGATCCTGGCCAACACCTTCTGGGTCTGGACGACGCAGCGCGTCTTCGAAAGCTTGGGAGGTCTGTTCCAGACGACCTTCGGTAGCTGGGTGCCTCTAGTCCTACAGATTGCCAGCCTCTCGAGCATCGTTCTGCTCTACAAGGTGCCCTGGGCACGGTGGCTCCGTCGCTTTGCCAACCGCGCAAGCGATGGGCGCCCGAAGGCCGCGCTATGATGAGGCCGCGACGGGTCCTCGCGAGCCGTGGGCTTCACAGTGCCATGCTGTCGGTCATCCTTGCCCTCTCGGTCGCCTGCGGCATGTCTTCCGAACGTGAACCGGCTCCTCAGTCTACCCAGGCCGCCGTGCCGACCTTGGCGCCATCGCCGTCGCCGCCCACGACCACACCACCCCCTACCATCAGCCTTGTGGCCACAGGGGATCTCATGCTGGCGCGGGACCTCGTAACTCTCATGGACCGCTACGGCGCCGTGTACCCTTTGGAACGTGTGGCACCCATACTGTCTGAAGCCGATATCACCGTCGCCAACCTGGAGGGAACCTTCACCGAAGGCGGGACACCGGCCGACAAGAAATACGTGTTTCGTACGCCGCCGCGGGATGCAGCCGGGCTCGCTCTGGCCGGGATCGATGTGGTCTCACTGGCCAACAACCACGCGCTCGATTTTGGACCAGAGGGGCTTCACGATACCATCGCGGCCCTGGACGCAGCGGGCATCGCCCACTCTGGGGCTGGTGAGAATGACACGGCAGCGAGGAGGCCGGCCATTCTGGCAGTACGGGGCCTGCGCGTCGCCTTTCTCTCCTATGCGGCAACCGCTGACGCCTCGGCGGCGGCACCGGACGCCGACGGCGTCGCCTGGGGAAAAGTGGACACGATAAGCGAGGACGTGAAGCGGGCGAGGGGACAGGCCGACGTGGTGGTGGTCTCGCTTCACGCCGGCAACGAGTACGCAGATGAGCCGTCGGACACGCAGCGGCTCCTGGCGCAAGCCGCCATCGAGGCGGGAGCCACGCTGGTCCTTGGCCACCATCCTCACGTGCTTCAGCGCTGGGAGTTTCGCGGCCCCTCGTTCGTCGCCTATAGCCTCGGCAACTTCGTCTTCGATCTTGACGGCGATGACCTGTCTCAGCTCGGCCCAGCGCCATTCCAGACGGTCGCTCTCAAGATATCTGTTTCCGCGAGCGGCGTGGAGAAGGTGGAGCCCACTCCAGTCTACATAGACCCTCAAGAGGATCGGCCGAGACCGGCAGGCCCTGCGGAGGCCGAGGCCATCCTTGATCGTATTCAGCAGCTCGGAGGAGAGCTGGAGGCGCCGTAGGAACGAGCGCGAGCGCCGAAGAGGCCGCACACGTAAGGCGCGTCGCCACAACGGTTCGGGGCTCCACAGGGCGTATCCTGGTCAGTCATACCTCCATTGCAGCTCACCGCAACTACACTGCAGGCGTTTGCGACCCGCTTGATCCGCTATCCAGAGCGGGTCGTGGCACGACGGGCACTTGAAGCGTTCGAGCGCCCGCTCACAGGCGGCAAGCAACCTGGTTGCCTCGGCTGAAGTGAGACTTCCGGAGTGAGACGCCGGGTTGGCCCAGGATACGAGAAGGGAGTGCGCTTCTCTCCAATCGTCAACCGGCTCGGAGTACCTGACCCATGACGTGCCGTCTTTCTTCCGTAGGCTGTGCTCCGCGTCCGCGATGAGGCGGACCAGAAAGTCGGCTGCTGTCCGATGGTCGTTGCGATCTCCTCTGGCATACGGCAAGCGAAGGCCGAGCTTCTCCGCGATCAACGCAAGGTCCCCGTCCATGTTCGCGCGCACTCTATTGCCCGCAGCTTCTGGGTTGCTGGCGATCAAAGCGCGGGCTTCATCGAAGGCAAAGACACTGCCTGACCACTGGAGGCCCATGTCGGGACTACGCCAAGGCAGGAGCGACATGAAAGCCCAGTTGGCCGAAGGCAGGCGGGCGCGAAGTTCTGCGAACCACTCTCTATCGTGAGTGAAGAGCAAGACTTGGCGATCAGCGAAATCCTCGTTGATGACATCTACTAGGAAGCCTCGATGTTCGCGGTCGAGACTGGATACCACGTCATCAAGTACGATGGGCCGATTCGCGGTGGTGTCCATCTTCACCAGCGCCAAAAAGATGCAGAGCCCCAGGCTGTTCCGGTGTCCCTCTGAGAGTGTGAGCCTGGGCGACGGCTGGTCGGTGCCGAAAAAACGGAGACCGATGTCGATAGCTTTGTCGGCGTCCTCGGGCAGATACAGTTTGATGTCCTCAATTAGCTCCGCAGGATGTAGCTTGGACCACAAGCGACGGATCTCTTCCGAGATGGTCCAGAGGATCGCGGAGGTCTGAGTCCTAATCGCCGCCCTGACGGCGTTCTCGCAAGCAGCTAGGGCCTCGGTCAGATCACTGGTTGCGGCAATCTCGTACTGAAGCTTGTGGATCTCGGGAAGCGTTTCTGCTGCATCCACGACCGCTTTGTGAGCGATCAGTTGCGCGGTGGTCGGAGGAGCGCTGTCGATGGCTGCCTGAAAGTGAGCTGTCACCGCGGCTAGGTGGCCCCTGATTGCCTGGTTCTGGTCCCGCGAACGCTCCACCCCTCGGCTTGCTAGGTTGCAAACCTCCAGCGCGCTGAGGTGATCTGCACATTCCTTCTGCGGCGCCATCTTCAGCCATTCTGCCACGCGCTCATCCTCCACCCTACGTCGAAGTTGCTCATAGGAGTTCACGAATGCGCTCTCGGCTTCATTCGCGTCGCGACGTGCCGAGCGGGCATCCCTGAGAGTGCGGAGTTCCTGAGTCACGTGCGCGGTGAACTCGGTGAGACTGATTGGCCTGCCGCACGCCGGACAATTGACCTCCCTTGTGTCGTCGGGCACGGCCTCGGCGAACTGGAGGGCTCGTTCCAGTACCTCTATGCGGTGATCAACTACCCGATCGATCTGCTCTCTCGCCTTCTCTTTGGCCACAGTCATCGTGGAGAATCTGTCTATCAGACGTTCTTGGAGTATCTGGTTCACGATGAGGTGACGCTGTCGTTCCGGTTCTGCAGCCTCCACACGCTGTTCGACAGCCCGCCTGGCCGCACTGACTAGGTCGCCCAACTCGCCTGGCACCGCGTGGGGAATGTACCTGCGCGCCACTTCCTTAACACGCTCCAGCACCTTATCGGCTGCTCGGTCTGGGAACACCTCTGCTACCGCACTGATCAAGTCCTGTAACCGCTGCTCCTTCCGGGGCAACGCTGCGAGTTGACGCGCGCCCTGCTGGAGCCTACGGAGGTTGTCGGCAGCCTGTTCAAGTTGGCTCAGGCCCAGCAGTGGCAGCAGAACGGAGTACTTCGCACTTTTGGCGCAATGGATGAAATTTGCCACTTCGTCCTGTCGCAAGATCAGACGGCGTAAGTCCCCGGAGCGAAACTCGGCAAGGCATTCGTCCGGGCTACCGGTGATGGAAAAGCGGCCATCCTCGTCGATCTCTGCGGCGATGGACCGTCCTCGGTCGAGGCAAATGCGAAGCGTGGTGGGGATGTCCTGAGGTGTGCGGGTGTTGCGAACTCCCTTTTCCAGGCGGTGCCCACTGTATTCGTGTGCCAGGTGATCAATCCGACCGCCTTCGTGAACGTACTCGATGGCATCTGGGAAGGTTGATTTCCCCGACCCGTTGGCTCCGTACACGGCCACACTCTTCGAGAAGGTCTCTAGGACTGCGCTTTGGGCCGCGCCCCTGAACCACGACGCCTCAATCCTTTCAATCCGCATCTGTCGTGGGAACTCCTTGTAGCGCGTTCAGTAGCTCTTGCGTTGCTCGGTCAAGTGACCCAGCGGTCTGGTGATTCTCTAACCACCCTTCGTCGGCCAGTGCGGCGATGCGAGTCGCGGCTTCCGGAAACCGTTCTGTGAAGGGTCCCATCGCCTCAATCAACAGATCTCGCAGTGGTTTCTCGTCAGCCTTCGTGCAAGCGCTCAACAGTTCATCTCCTCCTGGAAGCAACTGTCCGACCCCCATCATACACACCAGTCAGGCGCGAATCAACGAGAGGTGAAGGTAACTTGGGCGAGTGCGGCCAGCACGCCCTATGTGTTGATTTCGCCCGCAGTAAACTACTCTTCGCCGATTGCCTCCGGCGGCTCGGTGTGGACAACGATGCGTCCGAGGTTCGGGATTACCTCGCGGAGACGCTTCTCCAGGCGCTCGCTCACGCGGTGCGCGTCGACGACCGGGGTTTCGTACGGAACAAGCAGGTGCAGCGACACGTGCCATTCGTCGTCGACGAGCCACACCTCGATGCGGTGGATGTCCAGCTTCTGGGCCCTGGCCACGGCTTCCACCTGACTACGGATGACTTCAACCTCGCCAGACTCGGGCGTGGCGGGCCGCGTCTCCTCCATCGGTTCGATGTGGCTGTTGACGCCTGCAAGTTCCGGTGCCTCGGACATTACTGCCGCCTCGAATCCCGTGACCAGTTGATGTGCCTCGCCAAGGCGGAGCGCCTCCGGCACCTCCACGTGAAGCTCGAGGCTGAGGGAGCCGCCGATGTTGTGGAGACGCAGCCCGTGGGCGCGCAGCCCACGCATAGAGGCGGCCGCCATGACGCTATCGGCGAGGGTTTCGTCGACCTCCACCATCGGGTCGACGTGCACCACGACGTCGGATCGAGGGACAGCGCCGCGGACGGCATCGGCGACGGCCTCCGCTATTGCATGCGCTTCTTGAAAGTGGGCGCGGCGGCTCACGGCAATGGTCAGGTCTATGAAGGAGGCTGACCCGCTGCGTCGCACGCGTGTCTGACGGACTTCGCGCACGCCGGGCACGTGTTCGGCCGTCCTGTTGATCTTTTCGGCGAGGCCTTCCGGCGCGACGTCAAGAAGAGCGGAGATGGCGGCGCGACCAAGGCGCAAGCTCACGATTACGACTATACCCGCGACGCCGAGAGCTGCGATTGCGTCGGCTCTCTCCAGCACTGGCACGTCCAGGATGACAGCCAGACGTACCAAGACAAGGCCGGCGAGCACGACAGATGAGCTCAGGATGTCTGTACTGAAATGAAGAGCGTCGGCCTCCAGCGCCTGGCTGTCATAGCGCTTCGCCGCCCGCATCAGCGCCCGGGAGCGCCCAAAATCGACGACGATGGACACGATCATTACCGCGAAGGCCCAGAAGTTCGCATCGACCTCGACGACCCCGCCCACGAGACGCCGAATCGCCTCGTAAACTATCCAGGCGCAGGTGATGAGGAGGAGTACGGTCTCCCAGAGCGCGCCGAGGTTTTCGGCCTTCCCATAGCCAAAGGGATGGACCGTGTCGGCCGGCCGCCCGGAGACTCGAACGACGAAGAAGGTGATTATCGCCGCAAGCAGGTCAAGGCTGGAGTGTGCCGCCTCGGAGAGGATGCCGAGACTACCCGTCGTGATGCCGACGACGATCTTGAGAGTGGTGAGGAGCATCGCCGCCGCCACAGAGGATAGAGCGACGATCTGCTTCTCTCGGCGGCCGTCTTCAAACACTGCGCTTGTGACTCCCGACGGCATCTTCCCCTCAACTCGAATCTTACGGCGTCGTTCCTCCGTCAACAAGCAGGACGTGCTCGTAGCGGTGGCCCAGGCTGTCCTCCGCCTCCGCGAGGAGCGCCCCCGCTGGGGCAAGGACAAGCTGGTCGTGCTGCTCCGCAAGGAGGGTTGGGCGGACACGGTGGACATCCACTTCCGTCCAGGGGAGGTCCACAAACACTTCGCCGCGCGAGACGTGGTGAGCCGCTGGCACGTTCCGGACGTTTACCACCGGGCCACGGGGCAGGCCGCGGCTGGCTTCCTCGACGCTCTCTTGGAGCGGGTGCAGCGCACCTGCCTGCCGGCAGGCAGGCCCACCGGGAAGAGCTCTACCAAGAACGGCTGGCGACACAAGCGGAAGGGGGTAGGTGTACGGTATGCACCGGACGAGTACACTGACTTGCGCATCGGACCGCCATCGGGGACAATACCAGGCGATGCGCCGTCTTCTTGTCTCCATCGCCCTGGTTGCCAGCCTCGTGCTCGTCGTCGCCTGCGGTAGCAGTGAGAAGGAGACAACCGCGCCCACCGTCGCGCTGAAGGCTACAGCGGCGCAGCCCAGCGTCGCGCCGAAGGCTACGGCGGCACAGACCGGGGGCGGCCCGCCGCCTGTATCGGCGGAGCCCACTGTCACCGCCAGCGGGCTGAAGATAATCGAGATCAAGGCCGGGACGGGCGATGAGGCGCAGAAGGGCAAGACCGTCAGCGTCCACTATACGGGGTGGCTCGCCGACGGCACGAAGTTCGATAGCTCTCTGGACCGCGGGCAGCCGCTCTCCTTTGTCCTGGGCGCCGGCCAGATGATCCCAGGCTTCGACGAAGGGGTGGCTGGGATGAAGGTCGGCGGGGAGAGGCGCCTGATCATTCCACCCAATCTAGCCTATGGCGCTCAGGGCCGCCCACCTCGAATTCCCGCCAACGCCGAGCTGACCTTCGACATACAGCTCGTGAGCGTCAAGTAGCCCAAGCGCATACGACAGCCGCAACGCGGAGCCACTCCGCGACCACCTGCTTCGCGAGACTTCGATTCGGGGCATCACCCACTGCTGCCGCTGAGGATGTGAGCCAGGGTAGGGCAGC
>Ga0315277_10003900_pt1 | contig 20048 bp, 15 predicted proteins | sample YL17G05_15_MG_FD_203695 | JGI IMG/M metagenome (GOLD analysis project Ga0315277, IMG submission 203695) | Sediment microbial communities from Yellowstone Lake, YNP, Wyoming, USA - YL17G05_15 | ecosystem: Environmental > Aquatic > Freshwater > Lake > Sediment | place: USA: Wyoming | collected... | reverse complement strand
TGACCGTGTCTCAGGTAGTGGGTTTGGGTCTTGTCGGAGCAGTAGGCGCTGTGGCACCAGCAGTGAGGCGCGTGTGGAAGAAGCGGATGGTTCGGAATGTCATTTTTGCCGCGACCGGTTTATTGTTGACCGTCTCATACGATTTTCTGACGAACCTTGCCCTTGGTCTTTCGATGGGAACCGTGGTTGCGGTGCTTGTAGCGGGGCTCTTGTTCTCGATAATTCACTTTGTGTCGAACGCGCTGATCTTCTTTTTTTTGGCTGAAGTGCTTCTCTCTATTGATGGGAGACTACGAGATTGATGGGGGAGAATATGAGATTTTGCGTTTTGTCAGTCGTGTTCTGGTTTCTGGGACTGAGTTTCTCTATCGTGCTCTGCTTGGCGCCGGCTGGAGCACAAGAAGGTGCCGCACCTGACTCTTCTCGTCTCCCGTTACCGTCGTATCAACTGGGAGAAATCATTGTCACTGCCGCAAAGCTCACCGGTGTCTTGGAGAAGGTGCCAGCCGCCGTTTTCGTAATTGAGAAGCCCGAGATAGAGGCAGGATTTGACAGGACGGTGGTGAACATTCTTGAAGAGAAGGAGGGCATAAACTCCGGAAGCTACGGCTCATTTGGCGCGCTTGAGCTGATCAGCCTGCGTGGGAGTCGCTTTGGCAGCGTGCCGACGCTTCTCGACGGGGTACCTATCAACAATGAGCAGAACGGAGCCGTGGATTTCAATTCGATTCCTTCTTCCATGCTTGAAAGGATCGAAGTCCTGAGAGGTCCGCTCGGGCTGCTCCACGGAGGCAACGGAGTTGTCGGTGTCGTCAACTTCGTCACATCTGAGCCGGTGTTGAAGGAGAAACCTGTTGCGCGAATTGGCCTTTCTTCAGGCAGTTTTTCTTATTCAAAGCACTTGGCCAACTTCGCCAGATACTATGGAAAGCTTGGCACGTTCTTTGGTATTGAAGGAGCTGCCTCGAATGGCGTGGGAGCCTACAGAGACTATTCGGGTAGGCAGTACTTCGGAAGACTCAATTATGACTTTGGAGAGAAGAGGAAGATGGCATTTCTCATTTCTTCCTACTCGGGCGAGCTCAGGACCGTACGCGAAGCCAAGCAGAAATCTGATGCAACGCGCCTTCAGCTTGTGAGCTCGATCCCGGTGAGCGAGGAAAGCAAACTGGAGTTAAGAGTATATCACTCGACGGAGAAAACAGACTACAGGGATCCGTACGTAACCACCTTGAGCGATCTCGTAAGGTACGGAGCGTTTGCGGATTTCTTCAAATATGGGACCTTGACCGGAAACATCGCCACGGGTGGTGGGTTTACGAGGAGTGTTCTCGATTGCAGAGACGTTTCGTCATGGAGCCCAAGGACCTGGGAAGGCTACATCTTTGCACAGAACGAGATGGACATGGGTGGAGGACTCAAAGGTCTGCTGTCAGTAAGAGCTGATCGCCACTCTGAATTCGGTACCGAGATAGGCCCGTGCGTGTGCCTCTGGGGTGAGATGGAGAACGGCAAGGTATGGTTCTCCTCGGGCAGGGGCTTCAACCCTCCCACGTTGAACGATCTTTTCTGGCCCACGCAAGCTACGAAGTGGGGAACGTGGACCTACGTCACCGAAGGCAATGAGAGACTCAAAGCAGAGTCGAGTTGGATGACCGAGCTGGGTTCAAACTTCTCGTTTCTTAGGAACTCGGTTCACGCAGGGGTTAGCTCTTTCGTATCAAGAACGACGAACTTCGTGTCTTGGACTTCCGTTGTTTCCATGACTGAGACCGACTCTACTGTCACGTACATTCCCCTTAACACCGAGCAGGTAGTAGCTGGTGGGCTGGAGGCCAGCGTGGGGCTTGCCTTCCACGGAGAGCCTGTTGGTGGCGCTAACATCACTCTTCAGAGGGTTGAGAACGGAAACGGTGAATCGTTACCTTACATGCCTCAAACAAGGGCGAATTTCTGGCTGTCAAAGAGCTTTGAACCACTTCCAGACCTTGTCTTCAAGCTGAATATTCAGGCCACATACGAAGGTGAGCATCGCGAGCCCATGGGGTCTTTGCAGGGACCATTTTTCATCACGGAAGGGAAAGTCTCGGCCTCGCTGGCAGGCTTCACCGCGTTTGCACGTCTCAAGAACGCAACAAAGGAATACTACCCCTCTAGGAATCTCGAGTTTGCCCCGGGGCAGAGCGGTCCGCAGGCCGTTTACTATCCCATGCCCGGAAGAAACTATGACGTGGGCATAATGGTGCAGTTGCTGGATTGAGATGACCGTTGATCTCCGGACCCTCGGGAGAGGACGTAGGAGAGACCTCGAGAACCGCACCGGATTGGCGCTGAAGAACTATCCTGCCCCTCTACTGCAGCATTTGCGCTGTCGACAATGTGCGAACAGCCTTGACAATGTGCGAGGGGCAAGCGGACAACTGGTAGGGAGGGGACAGTGTTGAGGATGAGTTTTCTAACCAGAGAGGAGAGGCTTGTCTTTCTGACCCTCTCCGTTTGCCTCATAGCAGGAGGGCTCTTTCAGTTCGTAAGCTCAGTGTTCGAATTGCCCAAAGAGATTACCCCTCCCCAGGACAACGGTTCTTCAGACGAGAGAGGTGAATTATCGAGCTCCGTCTTTGCCCCCGAAGACACGGAACCGATGGGAAACCGTATCGTGCTGAGTAAGGACGACGTTGACAGTCTAATCACATATCACGAAGACGGCAAAGCAATGTCAGGGAAAGATAACTCGCCACGCGCTGGTTCCTCCAGAACAGGAAACCTGGCTCTTTCTGCCAAGCTTGACATTAACAAAGCGACAGCCGCCGAGCTCGAAGCGCTCCCCGGTATAGGTCCCTCACTCGCAGCTCGGATCGTGGAGCAGCGAAGAGCCGCTGGCGGGTTCCGTTCAGTCGAAGACCTACTGACGGTTCGCGGTATAGGCCAAAAAACGTTGGCCAAGTTTCGGCAGTGGGTATATGTACTTACCCCGGGATAGAGTTACGATGCCTTGCTGAAGGCCTAGCCGGTTCACCGATTTCACTAAAGGGCAAACCGTGTTTGGACGTTCGTTATATACAGAGACAAATGGCGTGGGCGTGACCTAATGCCCAAGTGATCTTCGTGGATTCGATCGACCGCCCTGGACGAGAGGAGAACGATGGAAAAGCTCGGTGAACCGGTAAAGTTCTTTGTTCTAATTTTGGTGATGGCTGTCTTGCCACCAGTGTGTTGCTTTGCGAGTTGGCAGGTGAACGGAAATCCTGTCTGCACCGCCATCGGTGACCAGCGGGCTCCTGAGATCGTCTCGGATGGAACAGCCGGAGCGATCATCGCTTGGCACGACCTCCGCAGTGGGTACTCTCGAATATATGCTCAGATCATCGATTCACTAGGCCTGGCGAGATGGAACCCGGACGGCGTTCCGATTTGCCCTGGCACGGACGACCAGTGGAATCCGCAACTTGTTTCTGATGGCGTCGGTGGCTCCATCATCACGTGGTACGATGGCCGTAGCGGGAGCTACGACATCTATGTTCAGCGCGTGGACGCGCTAGGTGCTGTGAAATGGAACGGAGACGGCGTTGCCGTCTGTACTGCCACGGGTTTCCGTGGGCGCCCCCAGATTTGCTCCGACGGAGCCGGTGGAGCCATCATCGCCTGGCACGATAACCGAATTGGACACGCGAACATCTACGCCCAGCGCGCGGATTCACTGGGTGTAGTGAAATGGCTCGCGGAGGGCGTTCCTGTTTGCACTACTACGAGCGATCAGATGTTTCCACAGCTTATCTCAGACGGATCGGGCGGCGCGATCATTGCGTGGCAAGATGACCGTCCTGGATACTGGAGTGTCTTCGCCCAGCGTTTGGATTCACTTGGCGTGGTGAAGTGGAACATGGCTGGTGTTGCCGTCTGCACTACCACGAGCTACCAGCAGAACCCCCAGCTTGCTCCGGACGGATTCGGTGGTGCAATGATGTCCTGGGAAGATGACCGTAATGGGTACCTCAACATCTACGCCCAACGTGTGGATTCGACGGGTGTCTTGATGTGGAATAAGGATGGTGTTGCCATGCGTAGTGCCGCAGCCGACCAGCGGCGTGCGCAGATTGTTTCAGACGGAGCTGGAGGCGCCACAGTTGCCTGGGAGGACAGCCTTGGCAATAGCTGGGACATCTACGCTCAGCGCGTCGACCCAGAAGGTGTGCTGAAGTGGACCGGCAACGGCGCCACGGTTAGCAGGGAAGCAGGTGACCAGCAATATCCGCAGCTCGTGCCAGATGGGAGTGGGGGGGCCATCGTCGCCTGGCAGGATTACCGCAGTGGTAATTACGACATCTATGCCCAGAGTGTGGTTGCATCGGGTGTAGGGGCGTGGACCTTCGGTGGCGCTGTGGTCTGTATGGCCGCGGAGGGCCAGCAGTATCCGCAGCTCATTTCAGACGGAGACGGTGGTGCCATCGTTGCCTGGGAAGATTACCGTGACGGCAATTTCGACGTCTACGCCAAGCGCATGGCTCAGGATTATGACATCGGCTTGGTTTTTACCTCTGCTTCAGCGAAGGTCGAGCATGGCCGTGTAACCCTCTCATGGCGGGTCACCGTGGATGTACCCTGCTCGAGCTTCCAGATCAAGCGTTCCAAGACACCCGATGGAGACTTCGTCACCTTGGATGTGACCGTGCGCAAAGAGGGGGCTAGCTTGTTCTCTTGCAGTGATTATTCGGTGCTTTTCGGCAATACTTACTGGTACCGGATCGTGCTGGCGGGTCCGTTGGGTGAAGAAGTGTGCGGCCCGATTGAGGTCTGCGTGGAGCGAGCACCGGCAGCGTACCGGATATATCAGAGTTATCCCAATCCTTTCAATCCTGTGTGCACGATACGATATGAGCTACCGACGGCGGGCAAAGTACGCCTGCAGGTGCTTGACGTGGGGGGCTCGCTCATGCGGACGCTCGTTGACGGCTGGCGCGAGGCCGGTGTGTACAATGAGGTGTGGGATGGGCGCGCTGATGACGGTTGCGCGGTACCGTCTGGCGTTTACTTGTATTCGATCAAGGCCGGTGAGTTTATAGCGACGCAGAAGACCGTTCTTCTCCGATGATATAGATCGGGCTTGGCACGATTGTCGAAATGCCTTGACCAACGTGCAATTATTTGATATCATATATAGTTGAAGGAGGTTTGGGCAAGGAGTCGAATTGTCGATTGCCTCTATGGTGTCCTGTCCCGGTAACAGAGGTCTGCTTTGTGGCACCCGAGACCGGGCGATCTCCGGGCAAAAAACAGACGTGAATGCTAGACTATGCGAAACCTCATCGCGTTTGCGGTGAGGCTTTCTTGTCCCGTTGCTGGGTTTGGGCGGTGGAAATCGAAGGAAAGCGGTGATGCAATGGAGGAGCATGGAGCGAAAAGACCTATGGAATGGAAGCGTGCATTGACGAGATTGACCGCGCCTGTGTTGCTGCTGATTCCGTTGTCTTTCGGATCGGCATCTGCTTTCTGGCAGACTGACGGGAATTCAGTCTGCAGGGCAACACGGAACCAGAAATCTCCTCGTATCATTTCAGACGGGGCGGGCGGAGCCATCATCACCTGGCAGGACTACAGGGGTGGTAACTACTCTGACATCTATGTGCAACGCGTGAATTCGAATGGAGATACTCTGTGGACGCACGATGGCGTGGCCGTCTGCACGGCAACCAACAATCAGGAGCGTCCACGGCTAGTTTCAGACGGCGCGGGTGGAGCCGTCATCACCTGGCAAGATTACAGAAGTGGTAGCGCCTATGACATTTATGCACGGCGTGTGGACTCTAACGGCCATGTTTTGTGGACGGCCAACGGTGTTGCTGTCTGCACGGCAACTGATTACCAGGACTTTCCCGAGATTGTCTCAGATGGGGCCAGCGGAGCCATTATCACCTGGGAGGATTTCAGAAGCGACAGTACCTATGACATCTATGCGCAGCGCCTCGATTCGAATGGCAACGTAAAATGGACCTCGGACGGTATTGCTGTCTGTGCGGCCTCCGGCTACCAATACGACCCCCGAATTATCCCAGATGGGATCGGTGGAGCCATCATCACCTGGGAAGACTGGCGAAACGGGAGCGACAGTGACATCTATGCGCAGCGTCTGGATTCAAACGGCAATGTCAAATGGATCTTGGATGGGGCTGCTGTCTGCGTAGCAACGGATCACCAAGCGGGACAGGAGACTATCTCGGACGAGGCGGGTGGAGCCATCATCACTTGGCAGGACTACCACGGTGGTTACGATGACATCTATGCGCAGCGCATAGGACCGAACGGTAATGCCCTGTGGGTCACGAATGGGATTGCCGTCTGCACGGCAGATTACGCACAGCTCGACCCTCAGATCGCTCCGAGCGGAAGCGGGGGAGCAATCGTCACCTGGGAGGATCTGCGAAACGAGGACGACATCTATGCGCAGCGTATGGATTCAAACGGCAGTACTCTGTGGACCGCGAATGGGATTCCTGTCTGCACAGCAGGCTTCGGCCAGAATTATGCTCAGATTGTCTCTGACGGAGCCAGGGGAGGCATCATTGTCTGGCAGGACTACCGAAGTAATAGTGAGAGTGACATCTATGCGCAGCGCGTTGATTCTACTGGCGCTGCTTCATGGACTTCGAATGGAGTCTCCATCTGTACGGCGAGCGGCTACCAATATTATCCTCAGATCATGTCAGACGGAGCCGGGGGAGCCATTTTCACCTGGGAGGACTACAGGGGAGGCAGTGGCAGTGACATCTATGCGCAGAGGGTAGATCAGAACGGAGGCATCATCGCTGTCGAAGGACCCATCCACGGAGCAGGACGTGCGACGCTTGAGCAAAACGTGCCCAACCCGTTCAATCCCTTCACGCGCATCCGCTTCACTGTTGTGACTTCTGGGCGAGTACTGCTTCGAATCTACAACGTAGCCGGCGTGACTGTGCGTACATTAGTGGACAGTTGGCGGGAACCCGGAGTATACACAGAGGTCTGGGATGGAAGAGGTGCTGATGGCAGTGCGTTGCCTTCCGGAGTCTACTTTTGCTCAATCCAGACTGAAGAGATTGCGGCGACCCACAAAATGGTGTACCTCAGATAGTATCAAATGACCTCATGAGAAATTGGGGGCCCGGGCTGGTGACAAGCGACCGGCAGGTTCACTGGTTTTCCAAACTGCACGGAAAAATGCTCGACATGTTTGCATTTTGCAAACCCCTCCTGCAAAAAGCCACTCTCCAGGAATACCCTTGCGCGTAGAGTTTTCGATAGAAGGGTGACAATCGTTCTAACGAGCGCACCAACCCACAGTTAAACTGTATTGCTCCTACCACCAAGACAAGCAGTCGTTCTGCGAATTGGCACCAATCCTGCTTGATTCAGGCTCTACGCGGACTGCACTTTCGCGCCGACAAAGGAGAAACAACATTGCACGACAACGTAGCAACCCGGCTTGTTGAAGATAAGCTGATTTCCCAAGATGCCCTGGACAAGGCATCGAAACAGAAGAAGGAAAGCGGTACCTCGATCACTTCAAACCTCGTGAAGATGGGGGCAATAACCGAGGAAGATCTCACCAAGTTTCTTTCGGAACTGTACAACGTACCTGTCGTCAACCTCTCAAATCTAGAAATCGATAGATCGATCATAAAGCTCATCCCCGGAGACGTGGCCAGCAAGTTTCAGGTCATTCCAGTGGAACGCGCGGGCAGAAAGCTCAAAGTGGCCATGGTCAATCCAAGTAACATTTTTGCAATTGATGACATAAAGTTCCTCACGGGGCTTGAGGTCCAGCCGCTCATTGCTCCTGAAAATGACATCAAGAAAGCCATCGACCGCTATTATGACTCTGCTGATTCTCTTGCCAGCGTTATGAAAAGTATGGAAGAAGAGGTCGAGATTGTCGAGGAACAGCCGGAAGAGGAAACAGGGGCTCTGGACGGAGTAGACCAGGCGCCTGTTGTGAAGCTCGTGAACTCGCTAATCGCAGACGCGGTGCGAAAACGCGCGAGTGATATTCACGTCGAACCTTATGAAAAAACCCTGAGGGTGCGTTTCAGAATAGACGGCGTCTTGTATGAAATGATGGCGCCACCCTTCAAGATGAAGCCCGCGATTATCTCGCGGCTCAAGATCATGGCGGAGCTTGACATCGCAGAGAGGAGAGTACCCCAGGACGGACGTATAAAACTTAGAACAATGGGGAAAACGATCGACCTGCGTGTCTCCACACTCCCCACTATCTTTGGGGAGAAGCTCGTGATGCGAATCCTGGACAAGTCGAATCTGAGCATCGACCTCACAAAGGCAGGTTTTGAGCAGGCCGCTCTTGATCACTTCCTCCGTGCCATAAAAAGCCCTTACGGGATAGTGCTCGTTACGGGCCCAACTGGTAGCGGCAAGACGACGACCCTCTACTCAGCTCTGACCAAGATCAGCACACCTGAGGTCAACATCATGACCGCAGAGGACCCGGTTGAGTACAACATAGAAGGCATAAACCAGGTTCAAGTCCACGAGGAAATCGGCCTCACGTTTGCGGCTGCCCTGAAGGCCTTCCTGAGACAGGACCCGAACATCATAATGGTGGGCGAAATCCGCGATTTGGAGACAGGTTCCATTGCAACAAAGGCCGCGTTGACAGGGCATCTAGTTCTGAGCACGCTGCACACAAATGACGCGCCAAGTTCGGTCAATAGGATGATTGACATGGGTATCGAGCCGTTTCTCGTGGCCTCGTCAACCAACTTGATTCTGGCGCAGCGACTCATCAGGAGGATATGCCCTTACTGCAAGACGGAGCTCAAGCTTCATCCGGAGGTGGTCCGTGAACTGGGTCTTGACCTTGAGGAGATCAAAGATTTGGTCACGTACGAGGGCAAAGGTTGCATCGAGTGTAACAACACGGGTTACAAAAGCAGACTGGGTGTTTTCGAGGTGATGCCCATAAGTCCTGCGCTCAGAGACCTCATTCTGGACAGGGCTGCCACGAGCGAACTGCGAAGGCAAGCCAGAGCAGAGGGCATGCTTACTCTGCGTGAAGACGGGATAATGAAGCTAAAGGGCGGCCTGACAACTGCCGAAGAAGTCCTAAAGGAGACTGCTGCCGACTAGAGGTAGGGGGTAAATGGTAACACTCAGAGAGCTGCTTGACGAAATGATAAGGAAAAAGGCGTCCGACCTCCATCTTACGGCCGGAGTGCCGCCTCAGATTAGGGTAGACGGAAGCGTAATCCCTACTGCACATCCGGTTCTGAGTCCTGAAGATACCGCCAGGCTCGCTTACAGCATTCTTACCGAGGATCAGAAAAAGAGATTCGAATCGTCCAAGGAGCTCGATCTTTCGTTTGGCATACAGGGGTTGAGCAGATTCAGGGCCAACGTTTTCCTGCAGAGAGGGGTCATCTCTGTCGCCATAAGGCAGATTCCGTATCAGGTACCTTCGTTTGACGAGCTTGGAGTCCCTCAAATCGTTCAGGAGTTCACCGCGAAGATAAAGGGTCTCGTCTTGATCACGGGTCCCACGGGAAGCGGCAAGTCAACGACCCTTGCGGCCATCATAGACAAAATAAACACGGAGAGACATGCTCACATTATTACCATAGAGGACCCGATCGAATTCGTTCATCATCACAAGACGTGCATTGTGAACCAGAGGGAAGTCAACTCGGACACGGCCACTTTCGCCTCCGCCTTGAAATACGTGCTTAGGCAAGACCCCGACGTGATTCTCGTTGGAGAAATGAGAGATTTCGAGACCGTCTCAGCCGCTCTGACGATTGCAGAGACAGGTCACCTTGTGCTTGCCACTCTACACACGAATTCGACTTTCGAGTCAGTTAACAGAATCGTAGACGTTTTTCCCTCAGAGCAACAGGACCAGGTGTTTTCTCAACTGGCTTTTGTTCTCGAGGGCGTGGTGACGCAGCAGCTCATTCCAAGAATGCGGGGGGCGGGAAGGGTTCTAGTCAGTGAGATTCTCGTCTGCACGCCCGCTGTGAGGGCAGTAATCCGAGAGGGAAAGACACATCAGATATACAGTCTCATGCAGGCCGGGCAGAAGTTCGGCATGCAGACGATGAATCAAGCACTATACAGGGCGTACAAGATTAAGCAGATCTCCCTTGACGAGGCCCTCGGACGCAGCCCGGACGTCAAAGAGCTCGAGCAGATGCTGGGCAAGTGCGAGGCCACCGCAGCATAGAAAGGATTGATGAATATGGCTACCTTTGTGTGGAAAGGAAAGACCATCGCCGGAGCTCTTCAGTCGGGAGAGGCGACCTTTGACACGCAGGACGAGGTCGTGAGCTATCTGCGGAAGAAAAAGATTGCCATAACCTCGATAAAAGAGAAACCGAAGGAACTGAAACTGAAATTCGGTATTCGCAAGAGGGTAGGCACCAAAGACCTTGCCGTTTTCACCAGGCAGTTTGCGACGATGATAAACGCAGGACTTCCCTTGGTGCAATGCCTTGACATCCTATCAAAGCAGACCGAGAAGCCGGGCTTTCGCGGCATAATAGCCGAGACGATGCACGACGTGGAGACTGGTTCGACACTGGCCGAGGCACTCGGAAAACACAAAAGAGTTTTTGATGATCTTTACGTGAACATGGTGGAGGCTGGCGAAGCGGGCGGTATCTTGGACGACATACTCCTGAGACTCGCCACATACATCGAGAAAGCAGAGGCGCTCAAGCGAAAGGTGAAGAGCGCCATGATGTACCCGCTCGTGGTCATGGTCGTTGCACTCGGGGCCACCACTTTCATGCTGCTCTTCATAATACCGACCTTCGCGAAGATGTTCTCTGATTTTGGGGGTCAACTACCACTGCCCACGCAGATTGTTCTGACAATGAGCGAGATACTGAGACATTACTGGTGGGCTCTCGGTGGGGGCCTCGCCGGGCTGATCGTGGGTTTCAGACAATTCTATCGCTCCGAATCAGGCAGGAGAGTAGTCGACAGATTGCAACTGCGTGTTCCTGTCCTGGGGCAAGTTCTGTTGAAAGCATCCATATCCAGATTCACACGCACCCTGGGCACTCTTATAAAAAGCGGTGTCCCGATCTTGACAGGGTTGGAGATAACTGCCAGAACCGCCGGCAACAAGGTCATAAGTGAGGCGGTTCTTGAGACAAGAGAGAGCATCCGCGAAGGTGAGACGTTGGCAGCTCCTCTGAGAGATTCTCAAGTTTTCCCGGCCATGGTCGTTCAGATGATTGCCGTGGGCGAGGAGACCGGGGCTCTTGATGAGATGCTTCGGAAGATCGCTGACTTCTATGACGACGAAGTGGACACTGCTGTTGAGACCCTTACCTCCGTCATAGAACCCGTGATGATCGTGGCCATGGGTTTGATAGTGGGCGGGATGGTCGTTGCCATGTACCTGCCGATGTTCAAACTCGTGACACTAGTCGCAGGCTAATCGCCGATCGGCTTCAGTCTGGAGGTTACGTGCGTCCGCGTTGCGAGCCCTTTCAGGCATTCGCGTCACGTTTTTTGGGGCACAGGCAGGGCCAGAAACCCGAGGCCAGAGGTCTGCTCTCGCTAATCGTGGCCAGGCCACTCGTGCTTACTTTGGCCGTAGGTTCCGGTATTGCACTTCATCAGGAATCGTTCGTTTCCGGAACTCAGGCAGGCGTGCTGATCCTGGTTGCGTGCTACTTGATGACAGGCGTCTACCTATTGCTGGCTGCGCTCCATCTTCGTACGGCGCTTCACCTCGTTCTCCAGATTGTGATGGACGGTCTTCTGATTACGGGACTGGTCTCGGTAACGGGTGTCTCAAACAGTCAGTACGTATTGCTCTACTTCGTGCTTATTCTCTACGCGAGCATGTATTCGTCATTCAGGGGGGCCCTCACCGCGGCCGCACTCTGTGCCGGAGGGTATTCACTAACGTGGTGGCCTCAAGTGCTTCCGTGGGAGACGAGTCAACCTGGTTATGCGGGAGTAGAGGCCGGTCTAAAGATACTGTTCCACTGCATTCTCTTCATGACAGTCGGTGCCCTGGGTGGTTTTCTGGCAAGGAGGGTCGAGCAGCAAGACAGACGACTTATTGACGCCACGAATGAACTGCACAGGATGAAACTAGGGACGGACGTCATACTCCAGAACATTGGCAGCGGTATCACATCGATTGATAGCGAGGGGAAGGTGATTCACTTCAACAGGGCTGCGTCCAACATCTCCGGTCTTGACTCCGCATTGGTTGAGAAAAGGTACTTTGAGGACGTTCTTGGCCCGGGAATGTCCACAGTTGCGCAGCTCCTGAGGCGCGGACTTGACGAGGGTCTCACCGTTTCGAGAGGGGAAGTAGAGATTGCCTCTGTGGATGGAAGAAAGATCCCACTTGGCATCAATACGAGCTTGATTGTCGCGGAGTCGGGCAATAGAGCAGGAGTCATCGCCCTTTATCAGGACCTCACGGAGGTAAAGAGGGTCGAGGAGAAAGCGAAGAGACAGGAGACGCTCGCAGCACTCGGTCAGTTTTCGGCTGGAATAGCACACGAGATCAGAAACTGTCTGAGTCCCATCATGGGTTCTGTCGAGCTGCTGGACAAGGAGCTCTCCTTGGATGGAGATTCCAAGAAACTCATGAATCTAATTTCCAAAGAGACGGAGCGTCTCGACGTCTTTTTGAACGAACTACTGTTCTACGCGAGAGCCAAGGCTCCCGAGGAAAGAGTGGTGAACCTTCAGCAGCTCATAAACGAGACGATTGAAATCGTGAGACGCCATCCGGCTCATTCGCCCGGCAAGACCGTTACGTGTAGGTTTGACGCCAAAGAACTCTATGCGAAGATGGACGCAGAACAGATGAAGAGAGTCTTTGTCAATCTGGCCGTGAATGCGCTCGAAGCAATTGAGGGTCACGGACAGCTTACGATAGGGACTCACGTTGAAGAGGGTAGAATGAACGGATATGGACAATCCTGCACGTTTGTCGTCGTAGAGTTCGAGGACAACGGTGTTGGCATCCAGGCCGAAGATCTAGAAAGAGTACTTGAGCCATTCTACTCTACAAAAGGCTCCGGCACCGGACTGGGTCTCAGCATTGCGCAGAGGGTAGTGGAGCGACACAACGGGAGACTCTCGATTGAGAGCCAGCCCGGCAAGGGCACCAAAGTAAGGGTTCATGTTCGGCAGTTTACTGCCGATAGAATAGATACGACTTGCCTTACTCAAAGAGCAGCATGAGGTGAAGCAAAATGGCAGGAGAAAAAATCCTGATTGTGGATGACGACGACAGCATGTGTCAGTTCCTTTCCATTATGCTCAAGAAGGAAGGGTTTGAGGTTACAACCGTGCGCGACGGGCAGTCCGCAATCGAGACGGTCAGGGAGAATAGTTTTGATGTTGTGATAACTGACATAAAGATGCCTGGCATGGACGGCTTGCAGCTTCTGGACCAGATAAAGACCATAGATCCGAGCTTACCCGTCGTCATCATGACTGGCTTTGCGTCTCAGAAGACGGCAATAGAGGCGGTCAATAAAGGGGCTTTCCAGTACCTGGAAAAGCATGCTAACAACGACGAAGTAAAAATTGTCGTGAGGAATGCGATAGAGATGAAAAGGGTACAAAGTCAGAACGTCTTCCTCAAGAAGCAGTTGCGAAAGTGGCACGACAACAAGGAAATCATCGGGACAAGCAATGAGATGGCCAAGGTCTTTAGGACCATCGAGAAAGTCGCCGATACGGACAGTACAATTCTCATATACGGCGAGAGCGGAACCGGAAAAGAACTCATCGCAAAGGAGATCCACTACAGAAGTGGGCGAGCAAACGGTCCCTTTGTCTCGATAAACTGCGGTGCGCTGCCGAAGGACTTGCTCGAGAGCAATCTTTTCGGGCACGTGCGGGGCTCCTTCACCGGCGCAGTTAGAGATCAAGAGGGACTCCTTAAGGTTGCCGAAGGCGGGAGTTTCCTCCTTGACGAAGTGAGCGAGATGCTTCCCGCCACGCAGGTAAAGCTTCTGCGCGCGTTACAGGAGAGAGAGATCATACCAGTGGGCGGGAACAAACCCATAAAGATAGACGTGCGGCTCATCGCTGCCACAAACGCTGATCTTGAGAAAATGGTTGCGGAGGGGAGATTCCGTGCAGATTTGTTCTATCGGTTGAATGTGATTCCTTTGAGACTTCCGCCGCTGAGGGAGCGCCGCGACGATATCCCTATTCTCGTAGACCATTTCTTGAAGAAACTCTCTCAAGGCGGGCATGAGAAGATCGTCTCGAAAGAGTGCGTGGAGCTACTGTGTGCGCACGATTGGCCAGGTAACGTGAGAGAGCTTGAAAACGTCATAGAAAGAGCTTACGTACTCGACGAGAACGGTCTAATCGCTCCGGAAGACCTCCCGGAGAAGATCAGAGACAGAAGCGCGAAGCGTGGAAGTCTCGTAATCGATTCTCCGAATCTCACGCTTGAAGAGCTCGAGAAGGAATACATACTCAAGGTTCTCAACTACACAGGGTGGCAGAAAAAGAAAGCCTCTGAGTTGCTGGGTATAAACCCGTCAACGCTATACAGAAAACTTCAGACCTACGGGATTGAGCAGCACGACGAACTAGAGCTAATTGCAAAATGAAATGTGCACGGAGCCGCACTGCAGAATGCGTTGCGCCGTTGCACCCTGCAAGCGCTCCCCGGCCGGAATCTTTCCAAGTCACCGAAACCTCTTCACGTAAAATCGTTCAACTATTTTAGTTTCAACCGGATGCGATTTGGATGGAATGCCCCTGGCCTTGGCATACAAGTTGCTCAAAGAGCGTGCAGGACATGTTTAGAAACCAAGATGAAAGGAGGTGTACTGAATGCTTAGAACCAGCAAGGGCTTCACACTGATTGAGTTGATGATCGTGGTGGTCATTATAGGAATTCTGGCCGCTATAGCGATTCCTAACTTCATCGCGATGCAGGCTCGTGCGAAGGAAGCTTCCGTAAAGTCGAATTGCCATACGGTGCAGCTTGCCGCCGAGGACTTCGCCGTTCAGAATGACGGCGTGTACGCGGCTGCGGTTGCAAACCTGACCGGTATGCTTCCTGGTGGCGCGAATCTCGAGAATCCATTCACTAAGGCTGCCACAGAGCCTGTGGATGGTGCTGCCGCAAACTCTGGTGAGACAGGTTACGTTCCTATAGCACAAGGCGGAGTGAACGTCGGCTACACTATCACGGGATTCGGGAAGACCGCGCTCATCATCACACTATCAAGTGGTTCGTAGAAGCCTCATGAACTACCGGGGGGTGGCTGGCTAGACGGCTGGTCACCCCCTTTTTGTTTTTGGCTCGTTCTTGCAGGAAGCAGGTTGCATTGAGGGAAACCGGCAAGGATGGGCAGTCCCGTAAGCCTGGCGCCGATGCCACGGCTTTGTGCTTGCGAGTTTTGAGGAGACAGGTTCCTTGGCGTGGCACGCTAGTTGCTCGAAAACATTTCGCCGACACGCAGTCCGTTGCAGAAAGCATCGGTCGGCGCGCTTTTCCGAGCAGGAGCGCATCGAAAGAAGCGTGCAACCGCTTGTAACTAATGACGGAAGGGGACAATTGGAAAATGAGTATGAGTGCTGCAGAGTCAGTCCCGGAGTTAGGAGAAGAGACGACCAGTTATGGAGCCGACAGAAGAGTTGTCGTTGAGGCACAAGGTCTCGTAAAGGTTTTTACCAGCTCGTTTACCCGCAAGAAGAAATGGGCCCTCCGCGGTCTGAATCTTCAGGTATACGAGGGTGAGGTTTTTGGTTTTCTTGGTCCAAACGGTGCCGGAAAGACCACGACGATGAAACTCATGCTGGGGCTTCTGTTGCCGACCGCCGGAACCATAACCGTCTTTGGAATGAGACCGACGCAGCCTGCCTCGCGCAGACACGTTGGCTTCCTTCCGGAGAGTCCCAATTTCTACGATTGTCTCACGTTGGGAGAGTTCTTGAGGCTGTGCGCCGCACTTTCAGGGATTACAGACAAAAGGAAAGTAGAAAGACGCATGGCGGAGTCCCTCTTCCTCTCCAGTCTTGTTGAAGAAGAAAACACTCAGCTCAGAAAGTTCTCAAAAGGAATGCTCCAGCGGGTGGGCCTCGCTCAGGCAATCATCAACAATCCCAAACTTCTCATACTGGATGAGCCTTTGAGTGGTCTCGATCCCATAGGAAGAAAAGAGTTCCGCGACGCAATACTGCGCGTGAAAGAAGAAGGAAAAACTGTGTTCTTCAGTTCTCACATCATTCCGGACGTCGAGCTCATATGCGACAGAGTAGGAATAATAAACGGCGGTCGTTTGGAGAAGGTCGGACACCTCAACGAACTCCTGCCCGGAGAAGTGAAAGGCGTAGAGATCGTGGTCAAGAATCTCAGAGATGAAACTGCGGACGCTCTGGAGCCTTACATAGAGCAAGCTGACTCTGTGGGCGACACCACGGTAATCCGGCTAAGGAATGCAGAGCTTGCCACCTTGGTTCTGGGAAAATTGGCGAAAGAGGGTGCCGGGATTCTCTCTGTGACCCCGCAAAAAGAGTCCCTCGAATCCTTGTTCCTGAGAGAAATCACGCAGAAATCGAGCAAGGAGGGTTCTAAGGACTTGAGCCTGGTCTAGGCGTGCCTTAGACCAGACGGCATTTCGACTGATGAAAGGCCACAAGGAGTGAGACGGTGAGAGTAATCGCGATTGCTCGAAACACTTTCAGAGAGGCTCTGAGAGACAAGGTGCTCTACGTGCTAGTGGTGTTCTCGGTAGTTCTCGTGGTGAGCACACGTATAATGAGCCCACTCGCCTTGGGAGAGGGAGCCAAGATCACGAAGGACGTCGGCCTTTCTGCGATATCTTTCTTCGGTATGCTGGCAGTCATCATAATGGGCGCAGGTCTCGTTCACAAAGAGATAGACAAGAGAACCATATTCGTCATTCTCTCAAAACCGGTGTCGAGACACGAGTTCATCCTGGGCAAGTTTCTGGGAATGGCAGACGCCCTGATCGCGATAGTTCTACTGATGCTCGTCACCTTGCAGATGACGCTGCTTGTCTCGAGAGCAGGATTCGATGTCTCGGTTCTGAAAGCCGGCTTCCTCACTTACATCGAGCTTCTCGTCATGACCTCGATTGCGATCCTATTCTCATCATTCAGCACTACTGGTTTGAGTGCCATATTCACTTTTTCGTTCTATGTGGTTGGGCATTTTACCGGCGACATTGTCACCTTTGCAGCAAGATTGCCTTCGGAGTTGGCACAGCACGTGTGTCGGTTTCTCTATTACGTGCTTCCCGATTTGCAGATATTTAACGTTAGAGGCATGGCCGTGCATGGGACCGACATTTCTATTGAGCGACTCCTGGCCGCCACAGCATACGGCTTGCTATACACTCTGGGTGCACTCCTACTGGGGGCCGTTCTCTTCTCCAGGAGGGATTTCAAGTAATGAAGCTCTCGATGGGAAGCAAGCTCGGAGACGCAATTCTCGTACTGTTGGCTCTGGGTCTGATCAGCGGCGGGATATGCGTAAAGAAAGAAATGATCGGGAAGACCGTTCTTGAGCCCGAGGAGGAACTCATGTACTTTCCTTCGGGAACGTTCGTAAGGCAAACCGCGTTGGGTCAGGAGTCAACTCTGGCTGACTTGGCTTGGCTCAGGGCGATTCAGTACTACGGCCATCACAGACTTACGGATAAGAAATATGAGATGATTGGTCACATATTCGACATAGTGACGACACTTGATCCTCAGTTCATTCAGGCCTACGTTTTCGGTGCAGTTGTGCTGTCTCAGGATGCCGGCAAGCCTTACGAAGGTCTGGCACTTCTTAGAAAAGGCATGAGACAAAACCCGGAGAACTGGCTTCTTGCATTTGAGACGGGGTTCATCTACTATGTCGTCCTCCGCGACTGCCGCAGCGCCGGACGGTACTTCTCTCTCTCGTCGAGGCTGCCCAACGCTCCAGAGTTTACTTCGCGCTTTGCTGCCTTCGTGGAAGAGCGGGCAGGTCATACTGAGACTGCACTGGAACTGTGGAAAGAGGTTGCGGCTGCTTCCGAGAACAAGTACATAAAGGAAATCGCGGAGGAAAAGATAGCAAAACTGAAAGCAGAGCTTGAGAAGGAAACGTCCGACAAGGGAATTTGAGTGATGGATTTTGTCCTAGTCTTCTTAGCTGGTCTTGCAGTCGGTAGCTTCCTTAATGTCTGTATCTACAGGATGCCCCGCAAGATTTCAATTGTCCTTCCGTCTTCGCATTGTCCCTCGTGCAAGAATCCTATCAGACCAATAGACAACATACCCGTGTTGAGTTTTCTTGTCCTCAAAGGGAGATGCAGAAACTGTGGCGCACGAATCGAGTGGCGCTATCCGGTCGTGGAGCTCGTCTCGGGGTTCCTGTTCTTGCTCAGTTATCTCAGGTTCGGATTCTCGTCTGGGCTTTTCTTCTACTACGCCTTTTCGTGCGCGCTCGTAGTCATTACTTTCATAGATCTGGAACACCGGATAATACCTGACAGAATCAGTATTCCTTTCCTGCTGATCGGATTGGTCGGCAGTGTTTTCCCGGCACTGAGAGCTCCAACTCTTGGGGGGTCCGTTGACGCTGCCTCCTATTCGCATTTTTTCTCGAGTCTCCTTGGAATCATTGTTGGCGGAGGGAGCCTCACACTTGTGGGTTACGTCTACTTTAAAGCTACCGGAGTTGAGGGGATGGGAGGGGGCGACGTCAAACTCACCGCTATGATAGGTGCCTTTCTCGGATGGAAGGCAGTCCTTGCCGTTATATTCCTTGCTTCTCTCGGTGGCTCCGCACTTGGCATTGTCCTCATGCTGGTATTTCGCATGAGCCGAAGAACACCGATTCCATTCGGAACCTTTCTTGCACCGTCAGGGATTATCATGCTCTTCTGTTGGAGCCGCCTCATCGAGTGGTACCTGACCAACGTAAGGCTCGGCTACTAGCTCAGTCTTGCGGAATGCAACGCTTTTTGCCCTCCGATTTGTCCCCATATTCCAGCTTGTGAGCGCCATTTTTTAACTCAAAGTAGCGACTGAAGTTGCAACGTTGGTCGGGTGTGCCGCGTCTGGATTTGTGGCACGCCGCTTGCACTGCAGAATGCTGGGAGGATTCCATCCGTGAGATTTTTTGGAAGCTTCTTCAAACATGTGACGGGGTTGTCGAGGGGCCTGAACAGGCGGCGTCGGATTTGGGCTGCACACAAGTGTGGAGCGGGTACGTCCCCTGTGCTTAGTGAGGATCGGGCATGTGGTCGGTTGTCTCGACTGGTAGGAAATTCGAGAGGAGTTACGCTTGTCGAGATAATGGCTGCCCTCGTGGTTTTTGGGATATTGATTGTCTTGAGCGTGCCTGCGTTCAGGAAGTATATGGCCACGCAGCAGGTTGAAGGAACTGTGCACAGGATGGCAGCAAACCTGAGACTGGCCCGACAAAGTGCGGCCACAGAAAGAAACAACTACAAGGTTCGGTTTGACCCTGCGACAAAGCAATACTCTATCCTCGATGATGACAACAACAACGGCACCGCGGATACGGGGGAAATGGTGCTGGGTCCTGTCAACATCGCAGCAGAACTGACGGTGACAAACGGGCCGGCTCTGCCCTTTTCTGGAGACACGCTCGTTTTTTATCCCAACGGGAGTACGAGCAGCACTGGCACAATCACTTTCGAGAATCGCAAACACTACTCTCGCCTGGTGAGGGTTATGCGTTCAACAGGCGCCGTGGCAGTCAGGTAGAAGCACGGGGTCAGTGACAGGAGTCTTGACCATAATGATGCTCACTACGAATCAAGGAAAAAGGATGAAAGCAGCAAGGACAGCGAAAACCGGAGCGACCACCTTGCGTCGCATTGAGTGCGTCGAAAGAGGCTTTAGTCTCGTAGAGCTTATGGTGACTCTGGTCCTCATCGGCATCGGCGTGATGGCGGTCGCGGCTTTGTTTCCCCTGGCGACAAAGAACGTCAATGATGGGAGACTGCTGACCACCGCCCTGGGGAGGGCTCAGGACAAGATCGAGGAGTTGCAGCAGGCGGGCTATTCCAGCTCGCTCATGAATCCCG
>Ga0315277_10003898_pt1 | contig 20062 bp, 15 predicted proteins | sample YL17G05_15_MG_FD_203695 | JGI IMG/M metagenome (GOLD analysis project Ga0315277, IMG submission 203695) | Sediment microbial communities from Yellowstone Lake, YNP, Wyoming, USA - YL17G05_15 | ecosystem: Environmental > Aquatic > Freshwater > Lake > Sediment | place: USA: Wyoming | collected... | reverse complement strand
GAGTCGAAGATGAGGGCGCGCAGGCGGGCCTGCACCCGACCGCTGGGGGGCGGGATGCGCTGCACCACCGCCTCCAGCACCTCGCGCGTGCCGATGCCCTCCTTGGCCGAGGCGAGGATCATCTCCTCCTGGCCGTAGCCCATGACGGCCTCGATCTCCTGGGCCACCCGCTGGGGCTCGGCGCTAGGCAGGTCGATCTTGTTGATCACGGGGATGATGGTCAGGTTGTGCTCTATGGCCATGTAGACGTTGGCCAGGGTCTGGGCCTGGATGCCCTGGCTGGCATCCACCACCAGGATGGCGCCCTCGGCGGCGGCCAGGGCGCGCGAGACCTCGTAGGTGAAGTCGACGTGGCCGGGGGTGTCGATGAGGTTGAGCTCGTACTCCTGGCCGTCCTGGGCGCGATAGCGTATGCGGACGGCGGTGGCCTTGATGGTGATGCCGCGCTCACGCTCCAGGTCCATCTGGTCGAGCACCTGCTCGGCCATCTCGCGCGGGGGGATGGTGCCGGTGAGCTCGAGCAGGCGGTCGGCCAGGGTGGACTTGCCGTGGTCGATGTGGGCGATGATGCAGAAGTTGCGGATGCGGGATTGGTCCATGTCAGGGCTATCGTAGCATGGGGCTAGGAGGGCTTCAATGGAGGTGGCCTCGAACTCGAGGGTGGGGCGCTCGGGCCTACCTACACCCGGTGGCAGGCCACCCAGTGCTCCTTGCGGCTGGTGCCGACGTTGCGCCATTCGGGGATGACGGTGCGGCAGCCGTGGGCGTCGCTGGCGATAGGGCAGCGGGTGTGGAAGACGCAGCCCGGCGGCGGCCGCATTGGACTGGGCACGTCGCCGGTCAGGATGATGCGCTCTCGCTTGGCCTCCACCACCGGGTCGGGTATGGGAATGGCCGAGAGCAGGGCCTTGGTATAGGGGTGAAGAGGCTTCTCGTACAGTTCCACCCGGTCGGCCAGCTCCATCAGCTTGCCCAGGTACATCACCGCCACCCGGTCGCTGATGTGGCGCACCACCGACAGGTCGTGGGCGATGAACAGATAGGTGAGGTTGAACTCGGCCTGAAGCTCCTCCAGCAGATTGATGATCTGGGCCTGAATGGAGACGTCCAGGGCCGAGATCGGCTCGTCGCAGACGATGAAGCTCGGCTGCACCGCCAGGGCGCGGGCGACGCCGATGCGCTGGCGCTGGCCGCCGCTGAACTCGTGGGGGTAGCGGTTGGCGTAGTAGGGGTTGAGGCCGACGACGCGCATCAGCTCTTGCACCCTCTCCCGCCGCCCCTTGCGCCCGCCAGCCAGGCCGTGCACGACCAGCGGCTCGCCGATGATGCTGCCGATGGTCATGCGGGGATTGAGGGAAGAGTAGGGGTCCTGGAAGATCATCTGCATGCGGCGGCGCATGCGGCGAATCTCGCCGCCCTTCATCGTGGTGAGTTCATGCCCTTCGAAGGTGATCCCGCCGCCTGTGGGTTGGTGCAGCATGAGGATGCAGCGGCCGGCGGTGGTCTTGCCGCAGCCGCTCTCGCCCACCAGGCCGAGTGTCTCCCCCTGCCTGATGACGAAGGAGATGCCGTCCACGGCCTTGCAGTCGGCTATCTTGCGCTGGAAGAGGATGCCGCTGATCACGGGGAAGTACATCTTCAGGTCGCGGACGTCTAGCAGGACGTTGTTCTGCCGCCCGGCGCTTGTGGTGACGATGTCTTCGCTGGTCATGGGACAGGTCCTCAAGCGGGGGCCGCCGGCTTGGCAGCCTTGCCTACCCTGGGCCACTCCCAGCAGGCGCTATAGTGGTTGGTGGCCACGAGTAGGAGGGGCGGCTCCTCCAGGCATTTCTGCACGGCGAACTTGCAGCGCGGCCGGAAGGCGCAGCCTTGAGGCATGCGGATGAGGTCGGGTGGGAAGCCTTCGATGGGGTCCAGCCTCTCCTTGCGCGCCTGATCCAGGCGGGGCACCGACTTCAGCAGGCCCAGGGTGTAGGGATGGTGGGGCTCGCCGTAGAGTTCGCGGGCCGCCGCCGACTCCACGATCTTGCCGGCATACATCACATAGACTCGGTCGGCGTAGCGGGCCACCACCCCCAGGTTGTGGGTAATGACGATAACTGCCGTCTCCAGTTCACGGGTCAGGTGGGTCAACAGCTCCAGGATCTGGGCCTGAATGGTCACATCGAGGGCGGTGGTGGGCTCGTCGGCCAGGAGGAGCTTGGGGTGGCAGGAGAGGGCCATGGCGATCATCACCCGCTGACGCATGCCGCCGGAGAACTGGTGGGGATAATCGCCGATGCGGGCTTTGGCTTCGGGGATGCCCACCATGTCCATGAGCTCGATGGCCCTCTTGGTAGCGCTACGGCGATCCATCTTCAGGTGCAGCTCGAGACTTTCGGTGATCTGGCGGCCGATGGTGAGGACAGGGTTGAGAGAGGTCATGGGCTCCTGGAAGATCATGGCGATGCGGTTGCCGCGGACACTGCGGATCTCATTCCCGTCCGCTTTCAGCAGGTCATCCCCTTCGAAGATGATCTCGCCGCCCACGATCTTGCCCGGCGGGTCGGGGATGAGCCTGAGGATGGATAGGGCGCTTACCGTCTTGCCACAGCCGCTCTCCCCCACCAGACCGACGATCTCCCCCGTCTGCACGTCGTAGCTGACGCCATCCACCGCCTTGACCACACCATCTTCGGTGTAGAAGTAGGTCTTGAGGTCCTTGACCTGGAGCAGAGAGGCCATGCAATCTCTCCTAGGATCTCCCCTTAGGCCTGGGGTTGGTGGGGAAGGGGGGACTCGAACCCCCACGCCTCTCGGCACATGATCCTAAATCATGCTCGTCTACCAATTCCGACACTCCCCCTTTGGGGGGCCGCCCGGGACTCGAACCCGGAACCCGCTGATTAAGAGTCAGCTGCTCTTCCGATTGAGCTAGCGGCCCGCAAGTAAACAAAGTATGGATGCCTTCCATATCTTATTATACAGGCGATGGGAGTCAAGGCCAGGCGCAGCCTACACGCAGGGGGGGAGGGTGGGTAAGGGAAGAGGCGAACTGCGGAGGGCAACGCTACCCTAGCCACCGTCCCCAGGCGTACCAGGCGCCTGCGGTGAGGGCGAGGAGGGCTGCTCTGTCCAACTCCTGTTTCCAGGCGTCCGTCAAGGCGGCTGGTGAACTGTGCTTACTGGCCCCCCACCGACAACTGAAAGTCTCGCGAACCCCACCAACCGGTCACGACCCCACCCTCCCAGGTCGCGTTCCAGCTAGGGGTAGTGGTGTCGCCCGTGTGCTTCGGGACACACTTCGTCTGGCCGCCCTCGTCCTCGATGTACCATTGCACGTACGCATACGTAACCGTTGCGGTCCCGCTGAATACCCTCGGGTCTGGAGAGTTCGTCCCCTCGTAGTGAACCGTCTCATCGTACGAGTCCATTCCGCAGCCAAGCGCGGTGCTGCCTTGCTGCTGCTCGTAGTGGAGACGCGAGTCGCCGCTCACGGACCCGCCGCTAGCGTTGAACGTGAGGGTCATCGTGTTCTCCGTTATCGTGAAGTAGTCTGGGTCGATGTCAAATCCGCCCTTCGCCGTCACGGGTTGTCCCGGCGGAGCCGGCGTCTCTGTAGGCGGCGTCTCCGTCGGCGGTAGGGGCGTCTGGGTCAGCGGCGGGGGAGTCTCGGTTGGAACCGGCTGAGGCGTCTCCGTCTCCTCTACTGTCGGCGTCTCCGTCTCTTCTGCTGCTGGCGTCTCCGTTTCCTCTGTTGCGGGCGTCTCTGTCGCCTCCTCAGCGGGCGTTGCGGTGGCAGTCTCCCTCGCCTCCACGGCTGGCCCCTGCGTGGGGACTATCTGCGGAATCGCCGCGATGGCCTTCTTGGCGAAGAAGTCTGCGAACTTGTCGATAGCCTCGTCCGTGAACTGAGGCAGGTCCTTGGCACGCTCCTTCAGGTCCTCCTTGATCTTCTCCGCGAGGGCCTCCTGATAGTTCTCGCGGGCCGTTCCCTCCAATGCCGCGGGCGGGTTCTCCATTAGCTTCCTGGCGTACTCATCCCACTCCTTCGTCTTCCCGACCAAGTCAAGGGCCTTCCCCACCCCCGGCACCTTCTTGTACGCGTCCGCCTCGAACTCCACGCCTTTGTTGATCCCCTCTGTGCCCTCCCGCGCTAGCACATCGATGGGTCTCTGCCCCGCTCTGCCCGCCGCCTCAGGATCCGCAGAGTAGAGCTGGCCGTAGATGGCCGCTAGCTCGGCATCCAGCTTGCCCTGTCTGATTTCTTCCATCCAGGTGTTGAAGTCGTAGGCGTCACCCGTCAACCGAACCGACGTGTCCTTGAACACCCGCTCCCGGTCCCCTTCGGGGATCTGCTCGGCGATTGCGAGGATGCGTTCGCGCTGTCCCTCACCCGTTGCGCGTCTCATCCAGCTCAGAAGGCCACCGTCCCCGTAGAGCCACTCATTGGCCTTCTTCTTGAAGAACTCCCAGCGGCCAAGCGGCGGCGCCCACTGCGAGCGTACGTACGATGCACCCGACGAAACCGTCGCGCTGGCCTCGATCTGAGACAGGGCGGCACGCAGGGCATCGTCCTGCGCTGCGATCCCCACGTACATCTCGAATAGCGCCTGCACATCGGCGGCGGTCGGCTCAACGGTCGGATCGAACGGGGGCTGCTCGAATCCACCGCTGACGACCTCCAGCAACGTGTATTTCGACAGCTCTACGTCCACCAGGAAGTTGGTCACCGTCTTCAGCGACTCAGCCCGCTGCGGGTCCGCCGCGCCGCCGGCCTCGGCGAAGGACGCAGGGAACTCTACCGCCTCGCCCTGCGCGATGTCGACGGCCCCCAGCGAGAGGAACACCTCATCCTGGTCCAGCGCCTCGATGTAGTACTGGCCCGCCGGGAGCTCGAACGCGTCCTTCGCCGGATCGCCAGCGTAGGCGCTCATCAGTGGGGACCCCTCGTCCAGGCGGAAGGCCACAGCCAGGACGCTGGCCTCCTCTCCGCCGCCGCAGCTTCCCAGCAGAGCCGTTAGCACCGCTAGGGCCAGCACAACAATGCCCAAGCGTCTCATGACTTCGCACCTCCTTCCAGGCCAGCGCCCGCATTATGCGAGAACGTCTCCAAGGCGTCAAGGGTGGCGGCATCCTAGGTCGCAGCCGCGAGGGTTGGCAAGGGAAGGTATAGGCGGGGGCTCGAAGAGAGGCCGAGGGTCTAGGACAGGCCCGCAGTTATCAGCTATTCAATAGGCCGGCGAATAGCAGATAACTTTGTCATTATGGATATGGTCGCCACTTCTGGACGCACAGCGCTGAGGCCGGGATGGTTAAGAGTCAGCTGCTCTTCCGATTGAGCTAGCGGCCCGCAAGCAAACGGAGTATAGCATCGACGCCCCCGGCGGCAATGAGCGTCGGCGGGCGTGCTAGTCTTCCATATCTTATTATATAGGCCATGGGAGTCAAGGCCTATTGCGGTCGGCCAGGCTGGTGAGTTCGTTGACTTATTTCGGCCCTTCTGCTAGCTTTTACGTACGCGGGCGATTAGCTCAGTTGGTTAGAGCGCAGCGTTGACATCGCTGAGGTCAGAGGTTCAAGTCCTCTATCGCCCACCATTTCCCGAATATCGAAAGGCGGAGACTAGGACGAGTAGCGGCGGTATGGCGCCAGAGAGGGCAATCCCAGGCTGAGAGGTGCCCGCCCTCTGCCGTCGCCAAGACCCCCTAGGAGCTGGCTGGCGAACGCGTATGGGCGCTAGTAGCCAGCCCCGGAGGCACCCGTTAGCGGCCGAACGAGGCCCGATTCATCGGGCGAAGGCGGGTGGAACCACGTAGGGCTATGCCTCTCGTCCCGCATGGACGGGAGGCATTTTGGTTTTTGCTGGAAGCGCCGCGCATGCCGCCAGCTAGGTATCGCGGTCTCTGACTGATGGGAGGTGGTCCACGTGTCGGTGGACTTCAAGAAGCTGCCAAAGGAGGAGCGCCTGGAGCGCTTGCGCCACTCGGCCTCGCACATCATGGCCGAGGCGGTGCTGAGCCTGTTTCCAGACGCCAAGCTGGGCATCGGCCCACCGATCAACACCGGCTTCTACTACGACTTCGACCTGCCCCGCAGCCTGACCCTCGATGACCTCAAGGTCATCGAGGAGCGCATGCGGCAGAGCATATCTGGCGATCAGCCCTTCGTGCAGCAGGAGGTGAGCAAGGAGGAGGCCCGCCGGCTGTTCGCCGGCCAGCCCTACAAGCTGGAGCTGATCGATGATATCGCCGACGAGAAGGTGTGCACCTACCGCCACGGGGATTTCCTGGACCTCTGTGCCGGGCCGCACGTGGCCAACACGGGGCAGGTGCAGGCATTCAAGCTCACAAGCATCGCTGGGGCTTACTGGCGGGGCGACGAGCGGCGGCCTATGCTCCAGCGTATCTATGGTGCCCTGTTCGAGACGGAGGAAGAGCTGGCCGACCACCTGCATCGCCTGGAGGAGGCTCAGCGGCGCGACCATCGCCGCCTGGGCCGCGAGCTGGACCTGTTCAGTTTCCATGAGGAGTTCGGGCCGGGCCTGGTCTACTGGCACCCCAAGGGAGGGCGCATCCGCACTATCATCGAGGACCTCTGGCGGCAGGAGCACTACAAGGCCGGCTACGAGATCGTCTACACGCCCCACTTGGGCAAGGCGGCCCTGTGGGATGTGAGCGGCCATCTCGACTTCTATCGCGAGAACATGTACGCGCCCATGGACGTCGATGGGCAGGAGTACTTCATCAAGCCCATGAACTGCCCCTTCCACATCGAGATATACAAGTCGGCGGTGCGCAGCTATCGCGACCTGCCCATGCGGCTGGCCGAACTGGGCACCGTGTACCGATACGAGCGCAGCGGGGTCTTGCATGGCCTGCTGCGGCTGCGGGGCTTCACCCAGGACGACGCGCACATCTTCTGTCGGCCCGACCAGGTTGAGGAGGAGGTCATTCGGGCGGTGGATTTCGGTATCCACTACCTGCACCTGTTCGGCTTCGACGACTACTTGCTCTGCCTGTCTACCCGGCCGGACAAGTACGTCGGGAGCATCGAGGAGTGGGAGCGGGCCACTGAGGCCTTGCAGCAGGCCATCCGGGCCAGCGGCCTGAGCTATGAGGTGGACGAAGGGGGAGGGGTTTTCTACGGCCCCAAGATAGACATCCACGTGCGCGACCCCATCGGGCGCACCTGGCAACTCACCACCGTCCAGTTCGACTTCAACCTGCCCGAGCGTTTCGACTTGAACTTCATTGGCCAGGACGGGCGCGAGCATCGACTCTACATGGTGCACAGGGCTCTCCTGGGCTCCCTGGAGCGCTTTCTGGGCGTGCTGATAGAGCACTATGCCGGTGCCTTTCCCCTGTGGTTGGCGCCGGTTCAGGTGATGCTCATTCCCATTGCCGATCGCCATCAGGAGCATGTCCGCTGGGTGGCCTCCGAGCTGGAGGCAGCGGGTCTGCGGGTGGAGGTGGACGAGCGCTCCGAGCGGATGCAGGCTAAGATCCGCGACGCCCAGCTCCAGAAGGTACCCTACATGCTGGTGGTGGGGGACAAGGAAGTGGAGGCTCAAGCCATCGCCGTGCGTCTGCGCAGCGGCCAGGACCTGGGCTCGATGTCGCTGAGTGACTTCCTCACGCGGGCGGTGGATGAGGTGAGGCAACGCCAGTAGGGCTGGTCCGAAGAGGGCTCTCTCCGTTTACGTTTGCCTCCCATGCCCTTGCGAAGGGGAGGCCCTTATGCTAAAAGGAAACTTGAGAGGGTGCATAGTTTCTTTGTTGTAGCTGCCGTAAACGGCTTCTAGAGGAACTGCTGGGCTGTGTTTACAAAGCTGCTTGTGGCTAACAGAGGCGAGATAGCTCTCAGGGTATTGCGGTCCTGCCGCGACCTGGGCATCGCTTGTGTGGCCGTGTACTCGGAGGCCGACCGCGACTCCTTGCATGTGCGCTACGCTGATGAGGCCTACCTCATCGGCCCTGGGCCGGCGAGTGAGAGCTACCTCAACGCTGCCAAGATCCTTGCGGTGGCCAGGAAGGCCCGCGTAGACGCCATCCACCCCGGCTACGGCTTCCTGGCCGAGAACGCTGACTTCGCCGAAGCCTGCCGCGAGAATCGTATTACCTTTGTGGGGCCCAGCCCCGAGTGCATCCGCTTGTTGGGAGATAAGATGGCGGCCCGCCGTTTGATGAGCCAGGCGGGCATACCGGTGGTGCCCGGCAGTAAGGAGCTGACCACAGCCGATACGGCGTCTCCAGACGCAACCCGCATCGGCTACCCCATCCTGGTCAAGGCGGCCGCGGGAGGCGGTGGCAAGGGCATCCGCGCCGTTTATCGGGCTGAGGAGCTGCCCATCGCCCTCGAGGTGGCCAGCCGTGAGGCGGGCTCGGCTTTCGGCGACGGTGCCCTGTATCTGGAGAAGTTCCTGGAGACGGTGCGTCATGTTGAGGTGCAGATCATCGGCGACCACCATGGGAACGTCGTTGCCTTGGGCGAGAGGGAGTGCTCCATCCAGCGTCGATACCAGAAGATGATCGAGGAGGCGCCCTCCACAGCCGTCGATGAGGCGCTGCGCCAGCGGCTGATGGAGATGGCGGTGAGAGCTGGCAAGGCTGCCGACTACGTCAACGTAGGCACCGTAGAGTTCCTCTTGGACGAGGAGGGCAATCCCAGCTTCCTGGAGGTGAACACTCGTCTTCAGGTGGAGCATCCGGTGACGGAGCTGGTGATGGGAGTCGATCTGGCGGCCGATCAGATACTGGTGGCGGAAGGGGAACCCTTGCCTTACCGACAGGGGGAGAGGAAGCTGCGTGGCTGGGCCATCGAGTGCCGCATCGCCGCCGAGGACCCCTTCAACGAGTTCCTCCCCTCGGTGGGCAGGGTGAGCTTCGTGAGCGAGCCGGGCGGACCCGGCGTGCGGGTGGACTCCGCCCTCTACAACGGCACAGACATCTCCCACTACTATGACCCCCTCATCGCCAAGCTCAGCACCTGGGGTCGCGATCGTGCTGAGGCCATCCAGCGGATGCGCCGCGCCCTCCAAGAGTTCAAGATCGTGGGGATCAGCACCAACATACCTTTTCATCTCCAGGTGATGGACAACGTTCACTTCATCGCCGGCGCTATGGACACGACCTTTGTGGACAAGCATTTCCGTCTCGATCAGCAGAGCGAACTGGAGAACGAGGAGATCGCTCTGGTAGCTGCTTCCCTCTTGGCTCACATCAAGAGACAAGAAGCCCCCAGCTCCTCATGGCCGGCCGACGTTCCTGGCGACCCCTGGCGCCTTCAAGGCAGACGCAGCGGCTTGCGTGAGCGCGACTGGGGGATGCGAAGGGTGACATGGCGGAAAAGTACTTGATGCGTCTGGCTGACGCCCTGCGCGAGGTGGAGGTAGAGGAGGGGCCTAAGGGGCTGCGGGTGCGTGTCAAGAAGCGCTGGCATACTGTTAGTCTGCAGCAGATCGGCCGTACGAGCCTCTTCTCCCTCATCGTGGACAACCGCCCGCATGAGTTCTTTGCGGAAGAGCGTAGCGGTGGCTTCGACATTGTGATCGGTCCTCGGCGCTACGCAGTGCTCTTGGAGGCTTGTGGGAGGCAGATGCTACCGCCTCGGGCCAGGGCTCTCGCTGCCGAGCCGTTGGAGGCTGCTGACTGGCTGGTCCTGTCCCCTATGATGGGCATAGTGCGGGAGATCTACGTCTCGCCAGGCGACACTGTCAAGGCCGGCGATATTCTTGTGGTCGTCGAGGCCATGAAGATGAATAACGACTTGAAGGCTCGCCGGCCCGGTCGGGTGCAGGAGGTCTACGTGTCGACGGGTGAAAGGGTGGAGCAGGGCCGTGCCCTCCTTCTGCTAGCCCAGGCATGAAGACTCTTGACAGGATTGAAAACTCTTGAAAGATATGCTACACTTAGCTACACTATCGATGGATAGGGCGTTCTTTCGGCGAGGGTAACGGTTATACAGCAGCAGTTTCGCGTCAACGAAAGGATCAGGGCCAAAGAGGTTCGGCTAATAGGGGACGGAGGCGAGAACCTGGGTGTTCTGCCTTGTTTCCAGGCCTTGGCCCTCGCCAAGGAACGCGACCTCGACCTGGTAGAGGTTGACCCCCACGTTGACCCACCTGTCTGTCGCCTTCTGGACTTCGGCAAGTGGAAGTACCAGCAGTCCAAGAAGGAACACGACGCTCACAAGCATCAGAAGGGCCTGCTGCTGCGCGAGGTGCGAATGCGGCCTCATATTGGCGAGCATGACCTGGAGCGGAAGGTTCGCTTGGTGGAGAGATTGCTTCGGGAAGGCGACAAGGTGAAGGTGACGGTGAGATTCCGTGGGCGCGAGATGGCTCATCCGGAGACGGGGCGTGCTTTGCTGGATCGCTTCTGTGCTCAGTTGAAAGACATGGCGGCCGTTGACAGGGCAGCCAACATGCAAGGCCGATTTCTGGCCACGATCCTGGCGCCCACTAACAAGAAGGCACCTAAGGCCGTCAAAGAGACGAAAGAGGAGCAGATTGGCCAAACTTAAGCTCAAAACCCACTCCGGCGCTAAGCGGCGCTTTGCTGTCAGCGGGCGAGGTAAAATCCTGCGCCGTAAGTCTCACATCAATAACGCTCGGCGCAAAAAGCGGCAGGCGGTGAAGGGCGAGTTCGACACGATGCGCCCGGTACATCGCAGCTTTGGCCAGCGCCTACGTCGCCTTTTTCCCTACGGGGGCACCTAGGCTGTAGTTAACTGCCTAAGGGGGTTGAGGATTTGAGCAGGATCAAGAGAGGCGTCACGACGAAGCGAAGGCACAAGAGGGTGCTCGCTCAGACGCGAGGTCATCGAGGTGTCCGCCACCGCCTTCTCAAACGGGCACGGGAATCCCTGATCCACGGTCTATCTTATGCCTATGAGCATCGGAGGGACCGGAAAGGGCAGTTTCGTCGCCTCTGGATAGCCCGCATCAACGCCGCTGTTCGCCTGCATGGCCTCTCCTACAATCGCTTGATCGATGGCCTTCACAAGGCGGGGGTGGATATCGACCGCAAGATCTTGGCCGATCTCGCGGTTCGTGATGGCTTCGCCTTTGCCCGATTGGTGGAAACAGCCAAGGCAGCATTAGCAGCCCAGTAGCGTTTTGCATAATAGTCTTGCCAGGCCCTGAAGACTTGTCTTCGGGCCTTTTTTGCTGAGAAGAGGTGGCCGCGCTCCCAGGCGGCCTATCTGTAGAGGGTCGAGGGAAAGGCTCCCCGATGGGTGTCGTCGACAGCCAGGCCACCGCTGCGGTGGATAGCACGGTGGCTTCCAGGTTCAAGCCGCTACCTCTCCCTGCCTATCTACTCATTGGATTGGTGGTACTGCTGCTTGCCATGGATAGCTGTCGCACCAGCGCGGCGGATCTGGCAGGGCCCTACTACGACCTCGATGGTCTGGGAGCGGACGTTTGGCTGGACTCCTCCATACGGGTAGTGGTCGACAGGCCGATGTCCTTGCAGGAGGTGGAAGAGACCTTCAGAATCGAGCCACAGCCGGTCGGTTGCTCTCAGTGCTTGACTGTGGCCACAGATGGGTTCACCCCCTGGGATGATTGGGCGCCCTGGGCCGAGACCACCGTCGTCTTCAATCCCCAAAGGCTCAAGGTCTTCCAGGCGGAGACAGACTACACCCTAGATATCCTTGGCAAAAGCTTCCCCTTCCGCACCATCTCTGTTCCCAAGGCCATTCGCTTCTCGCCCGCGCCGGGTGAGACAGGGGTATCGACGACAGCCCCCATCGAGATCGAGTTTGACCGCGCCCTGGCCGACAACCCGCAGGACTTGGTGGCCATCACGCCCCCTGTGCTCTTCTGGCCTCGCTGGCAGGGGCGAAAGCTAATCCTGGAGCACGAGCGATTGCAGGCCGGCAGCGCGTATCGGGTGTTCCTTTCGCCCGGCATCCGCGATTCGGCTGGCCGTCCCAGCCAGAAGCGCTACTCCTTTGTCTTCGGCACCGTAAAGCCCCCCACGGTGGTGAGCACTGAGCCCGCTGCAAACAGTATCCAGCGCGTCTTCAGCGAGGTGAAGGTGGTCTTCGACCAGCCGATGGATCGAACGTCGGTGGAGCAGTCCCTCAGGGTGGAACCGCAGGCCTCCGGCAGCTTCGGTTGGCCGGACGACAAGACGCTGGTCTGGAAGCCCTGGGCCCTTCTGTACAGCACCACCTATCGTATCAGCATCGGAGGCGCCTCTCAGGCTGGCGATCCTCTGGCGCGGGATTTCTCCTGGCAGTTTCGCACCCAGGATCCGCTACCACCGATGATCACCAGCAGCGATGACGGGACCATTGTCCTAACCTTCGATGACCAGGGCAGCAAGGCTCAGGTGGAGGCCATTCTGGCCATCCTACAGGAGAACCTGGTGAAGGCCATCTTCTTCCCCGTGGGCAAGTGGGCGGAGCAGAACACGGAGCTCATCGATAGGATGAAAGCGGAAGGCCATCTTGTGGGCAACCATACCTACAGCCATTTCAACCTGACCAAGCTTTCGCAGGAAGAGGTCCGCTGGGAGATCGAGCACGGCGTCGGCCGCGACCTCCTTCGCCTCCCCTACGGGGCACGTAATGCTTTGGTGGACTCAGTGGCCGCTGATCTGGGCTATCGTATCTACGGCTGGAATGTGGATCCTGAGGACTGGAAAGGGGGCAGCGCTCAGGAGATCGTGGAGACGGTGATCCGCGAAGTGAAACCGGGCTCAGTGATCGTGCTGCACATGCACGGAAAGAATACCGCCGAGGCCCTGAAGCACCTCATCCCCCTGCTGCGCCAGATGGGCTACAAGTTCTGGCGGCCGTAAGGCTCTAGCCTGTACTGTCTCCAAGATGTGGCGACGCATCTCTTCGCTTTGCTCAGGGCAGACTCTTGCCGCCCACATCGCCGCTTAGATTCTTCGCTCCACTCAGAATGACTCCAGGCCATGCCGTCACCCTGAGCATAGCGAAGGGTCTCGCCCCAGATAGCACACTACGCCGGGGTGTCGCTGCAACTGGGGATAGAACGCTTTAGCTCCTGAGGACGGCTCCTACCTCTCGCGACAGGCGCTCCAGGATGCGACGGCGCTCCCGATTGACCTCGGCGTCGGTCAGGGTGTGCTCCAGCGATTGGTAGGAGATGGAGTAGGCCAGCGACTTCTTGCCCGCCGGCACCGGCGGCTCTGTGTAGACATCGAACAGGGCAGCCCGCTGCACGAGAGGGAAGGCCTCGATTATGGCCTGCACCTGGGCGGCGGTTACCTCCTCGTCTACGACGATGGCGATGTCCTCCTCCACCGCCGGAAAGCGGGAAAGCGGCTGGTAGAGGCGGGGTTTGCCCACCTGGGGCACGAGTTGGCCGGACACGGTGAGCGTGCCAGCGCCGCGAAGGTGGGCGCTCCCAAGATGCTCGGCCACCTGGGGCACGAGCGTTTCCAGGTTCACCTCGAACAGATAGACGTCCTGCTCGATATCGAAGGCGGCGGCCACCCGCGGATGCACCTGCCCCACCAGGCCCACCCTCTGGCCGTCCAGCCGTACTTCGGCGGTTCGGCCGGGCACGAGCGCGAAGTCCTCGCCGTCGTGGTAGCTGACGGCGAGCCCCAGGCGGCTGAAGAGGAACTCTAGATAGGCCTTGGCGTCGTAGAGATCGACCGCCTCGCTGCCAGGCTGGCCCCAGCGGTCGGGCTGGTCTCCGGTCACGGCGCCGGCCAGGGATTCCACTTCCTGGGGTAGGTCCTCCGGGCGAGGCAGGTAGACGCGGCCCACCTCGAATAAAGCGATTCGCCTCTGCTGATGGCGCAAGTTGGAGGCCAGGGTTTCCAGAAGCGACGCTCTGAGGGTGGTGCGCAGGTACTCCAGTTGGTAGCTCATGGGGTTGGCCGCTCGCAGGGGTGGACGCTGACTCAGTTCCTCTGGTGGCAGGACCTTGGCCAGGCTCTCCAAGTTGGTGAGGGAGTAGGTGATGACCTCCTGCATGCCGGCAGCGGCCAGGGTATCCCTGACCCGCTCTCGCAGCTCTCGCAATGGCTGTGGCTGCGCCGGCGGGATCGCGCCGCTGAGGGTGGTGCTGGGCAGCTCGTCGTAGCCGATGATGCGGGCCAACTCCTCAGCTACGTCATCGGGGATGCGCACGTCGGTACGCCAGTAGGGGACGCGCACCACATAGCGGTCGGGGGGAACCCAACGGCAGCCGAAGCCGAGAGAGACAAGCGTCTGACGCACCTGGGGGGTAGGAAGCTGAAGGCCCAGGATGCGGCGCAGCCGCTCCTGGGTGACGGTGATGCGTGTTTCCCGCCGTTTGCCTGGATAGACATCGATGATGCCTTCGGCCGCGCGGCCGCCCGCTAGCTCCAGCATGAGGTGCACGGCACGCCTGATGGCTACCATTGCCAACTCGGGGTTCAGGCCCTTCTCGAAGCGGGCAGAGGCATCGGTGCGCAGCTTGAGGGCAGTGCTGGTGCGGCGAATATTGGCCGGGTTGAAGTTGGCCGATTCCAGAAGGATGGCCGTGGTCTTCTCGGTCACCTCGCTGGCGGCCCCTCCCATGAGCCCCGCTACGGCCACGGCCTCCTTGGCGTCGGCGATGACCAGCATGTCGTGGTTCAGGGGCCTCTCGGTGCCGTCCAGGGTGAACAGCCCCTCGCCGGGGCGGGCTCGTCGGACAATGATTCTGCGATCGCTGATGAGGGAGAAGTCGAAGGCGTGCAAGGGCTGTCCTAATTCCAGCATCACGTAGTTGGTGATGTCCACCACATTGCTGATAGGACGCACATCGGCCGCTATCAGGCGTTCCTGCATCCAGGGAGGCGACGGGCCGATCTGTATGCCCTCGATGAGAGCGGCGCAGTAGCGGGGACAGAGATCGCGGTCGGCTATCTCTACCCGCACGCGCTCCTTGATAGGGCGGCCAAGCCCTTGGTAATCGCCCGGCGGCTCGCGAACGCTGCCGCCGCTGAGGGCGGCCACCTCGCGGGCGATGCCCAGCATAGACAGGCAGTCGGGCCGGTTGGGGGTGACATCTAGGTCTAGTATGGTGTCGCCCAGATACTGAGCCAGGGGCATGCCCACCGGGGCATCCTCTGGCAGTACCAGGATGCTCTCGTGGTAGTCGGACAGGCCTAGTTCCTTCTCGGAGCAGACCATCCCCGCCGATTCCACGCCGCGGATCTTGGCAGCCTTGAGGATGGCGGGCTGGCCGGTGTGGCCGTCGATCAGCTCGGCCCCCAGGCGCGCGAAGGCCACCTTCTGGCCCTGCGCCACGTTGGGCGCACCGCACACCACCGTCATCTGCTCGCCGCCGAGGTCCACCGTGGCCAAGCGAAGGCGATCGGCATTGGGGTGAGGGGAGACGTCAACCACCACGGCCACGCTGATCTTGTCCCAGTCACGGCTGGTGGTGATGATGGCGTCCACCTCTGTGCCGGCCATGGTGAGGCGACGAGCCAGTTCGCCCGGCGGCAGGTTTATGTCAACATATTCCCCTAGCCACCTGAGGGGTACTCTCACAGGGGCACCTCAAAACTGCTGAAGGAAACGCAGGTCATTGGCATAAAACAGGCGGATGTCTTCGATGCCGTGGCGGAGCATGGCCACCCGCTCGACGCCTAGGCCGAAGGCGAAGCCCGTGTAGCGCTCGGCATCGTAGCCTACGTTCGTCAGGACCTCGGGGTGGACCATGCCCGCGCCCAGGATCTCGATCCAGCCGGAGTTATTGCAGGCACGGCAGCCCTGCCCGTCGCACAGTGGGCAGTCGATCGACATGTCAGCTCCTGGCTCCACAAAGGGAAAGTAGTCGCAGCGGAAGCGCACCCGCCGCTCGCGGCCGAACAGCCGTCGGGCGAACTCGTACAGCGTCCCCTTCAGGTCGGCCATGGAGATATTCTCGTCCACGGCCAGGCCCTCGACCTGGGTGTGCATCCATTCGTGGGTGGGGTCGGTGGCCTCGTGGCGGTAGCACTTGCCCGGCGACACGATGCGCACCGGCGGCTGCATCTGCTCCATCACCCGGATCTGCATGGGCGAGGTGTGAGTTCGCAGGAGCATGGGGTATTCCCCGTTGCGGACGTAGTCGATCCAGAGGGTATCCCACATATCACGGGCGGGGTGATCCTTGGGGATGCGGACGGCCTCGAAGTTGTAGTAGTCCCACTCCACCTCTGGGCCCTCGCACACCTGGAAGCCCATGGATACAAAGGCAGCGAGGATGTCCCGCAGGGCCTGGGTGACGGGATGAAGGCGGCCTATGGCCAGCGACCGCCCAGGCAGGGTAACGTCCAGGCGTCCCCTCTCGACGACGGCGGTGACTGTTGCCTCTCGGAGCTGGGCCTGACGCTGGCTCAGCATTTCCTCCAGCTCTGACCTGAGGCGATTGGCAGCAGCCCCCACCTGCCGCCGCTCCGGGATGGGCAAGGAGGCCAGACCGCGCAGAATGATATTGAGGCGGCTGCGGCGACCCAGATGGGTTATTCGCCAGCTCTCCAAAGCCTCTTCATCGCTGACAGTCGCCAGTTCCGTTCTGGCCTTGTCTTCGATTTCTTTCAGTTCTTGCAGTTGGGGAAGAGTCATCAGTGCTTAGCAACTCCGGGGCCAGCGCTGGTATTATATTATGAAGTGGTATCGTCAGGTCAACGGCTGGCCCCCCTTGACAGGGATTGCAGCGGCGATATCATTTGACAGCGCGGTGGGTCAATTCGCCAGAAGGAGGCGTGACGATGGCAACGCGAGCATACATCCTCATCGAGGCGGCGGTGGGCAAGGCCAAGCCGGTGGCCGAAGGCGTGGCCGGGATGGGTTTCCCCAACGCTAGAGTGGTCACCGTTGATGCTGTCACTGGCCCCTACGACGTCATCGCCCTCCTGGAGGCCGATGACCTGGATCGCCTGGGTACGGCGATCACGGACAGTATCCAGCAGGTGGACGGCGTTCAGCGCACCACCACCTGCCTGGTCGTCAGGCTCGGCTAGGGGCCAGGCACTCCCTCCGGCAATCCCTCCGCCTGCCGGCGGGCGGTTGGTCTTTGCAGACGGGCCGATGCTACAATGGGGGCGCGGCTCGGGCGCCGCGCGTGCCCTTGCTGTCTTTAGCGCTTCAGTTCGAGGCTTTGGAGCGCTCTTGGACTCTGGTGACTAGATATGATCAGCGTCGAGGAAGCCCTAGAACGCATCCTTAGCTACGTCAGCGTCCTGGAACCCGAGGAGAAGCCGACTCTTGCCGCTCTCGGCCAGGTGCTGGCCGAAGACGTGATTGCTCCCTTCAACATCCCGCCCCTGGACAACAGCGCCATGGACGGCTACGCCCTGCAGTCGGCCAGCACCGCCGGCGCCTCTCGCTCCGCGCCGGTGGAGCTTCGGGTGGTGGGCGAACTGGCGGCTGGCTATGTCTTCGAAGGGGAGGTGTCCCCCGGCACCACCGTCCGCATCATGACCGGCGCTCCTGTCCCCAGGGACGCCGATGCGGTGGTTCCCTTCGAGGAGACGGATGAGGCGGTCCACAAGGCGCCGATGACGGCGCGGCGCATTGACGAAAGGGTGCGCATCCTCAGAGATGCCAGGCCCGGTGACAACATCCGTCGGGCGGGTGAGGACATCCGCGAGGGCCAGCAAGTTCTGGCCAAGGGCATCGTCCTCAGGCCGGCGGACATCGGGCTGCTGGCCTCCGTCGGCCGCAGCACGGTCAAGGTGGTGCGGCGGCCGGTGGTGGCGGTGCTGTCCACTGGCGACGAGCTGGTGGAGGTGGGCCAGCCCCTACCGCCCGGCCGCATATACGATAGCAATGCCTACAGCCTGACCGCTCTCATCGAGCGCTACGGGGGAATCCCCAAAGTACTGGGCATCGCCCGCGATACGGTGGAGGCCCTCGTCGCCAAGATCCATCAGGGACTGGATGCCGACATGCTCCTCACCTCGGCGGGCGTGTCGCGCGGCGACTACGATATGGTGAAAGACGTGCTGGCCCGCGAGGGGGAGATAGACTTCTGGACGGTGGCTATGAAGCCAGGCAAACCCCTGGCCTTCGGCTTCTTCCGCAGCGGTCAGCGGCGCGTCCCTCACATCGGCTTTCCCGGCAACCCTGTGAGCTCGATGGTCTCCTTCGAGCTGTTCGCCCGCCCGGCCATCCTCAAGATGATGGGCAAAACCCACTGGCAGAGGCCAGCCCTTCGTGCCATTGCCAAGGAGCGCATCGTCAACCGGGATGACCGCCGCCGCTACTTCGCCCGCTGCGTCGTCACTGAGGAGGGTGGCCGCTACTATGCCTCCCTCACCGGGCCTCAGGGCTCGGGCATTCTCAGCTCCATGGCCGCTGCCAACGCCCTCACTGTCATCCCCGAGGGTGTGGGTGTGGTGGAGCCGGGGGAGGAGATCACGGTGATGATGCTCGACTGGAGCCAGGGCGAGGAGTGGGGCACAGCTTAACGAGCGGGCGCGTTCGCGTACTTGCCAGCCCTCGCTCCGTGTAGGCAACTGCAACTCTACTCACACGGCACCGGAGCACGGCTAGTGTTGAGCCGGACTGCGGGATGCAGAGGGATACGCGTAAAACTAGGGAATTCCCTGCTCCCTGTGCTTGCTCGCAATTGAAGCCGCGAGCCTATCGATAGCCTCGAAGTCGCTTTGCCTAGGGAGGCCTTTGCAGAGAACGGGGTCCAGAACCTCGGCCTCCAGACCAGCCATCGTCCCCGTTAGCTGTTCGACGGTCTTGCCCCCCCAGCCGTACGAGCCGATGACGGAGACGAAACGGACTTTAGGCTTAAGAGCGTTGGCAAGATAGGCAGCATAGACCACGTTAGGATGGGGGCCGCCGAGCACGGTTGGGGTGCCCAAGACGATGGTTGCCGCGTCCACCAGGGCCACCGCGAGCTTCCCGATATCCGCCGTGGCGAGCTCGAATTGCTCCACGGCAACTCCCCTCTCGGCCAGAGCGCCAACGAGGTGGTTGACCATCCTTGCGGTGCTGCCGTGCATCGACACGTACGCCACGACGGCGATGTTCCTCGGGGGGGACGAGACCCAGTCACGATAGGCATCGATGATGAAGGCCGGCCGGTCGTACAGAGGGCCGTGGCTCGGGGCTATGATGTCCAGTTCATACGGGGCGATCTTCTCCAGGTTCTTCTGGATCACTTTGCGGAAGGGCATCATGATCTCGGCGTAGTAGCGCTTTGCAGGTTCGAGGATGCGGCTCTCGCTCGCGTAGAGCTCGGTGGTCGCGAGGTGGGAGCCGAAGAAGTCGCAGCTAAAAAGGATGCGGTCTTCCCGCAGGTAGCTGACCATCGTCTCGGGCCAGTGGACCCAGGGGGTGTTGATGAACTCGAGGGTCTTGTCGCCGAGGGACAGGGTTTGTCCGTCTTCGATGGGGACGATCCTTTCCTCCGGGATTGCCAGCAGGTCCACAAGCATTCCCCTTGCCCTGGCCGTCGAGACGACCTTTGCCCGGCCGTACTTCTCGAGGATAGCCGGGATCGTGCCGGAGTGGTCTTGCTCGGCATGATGACTGACGACGTAATCAACTTCTGGCACGTCCTCGAGTTGCGACATGAGGACGTCCATCTTGCTGGGGTCAACGGTGTCGAGGAGCGCCGTGTTCTCCGAACCGTGAATAAGGTAAGCGTTGTAGCTGGTGCCATCGGGAAGCGGAATCAGCGAATCGAACAGACGCCTGTCCCAGTCGATTGCGCCTAGGGCGTAGACACCGTCTCGGATGATTCTTGGCTTCATGAACTGATCCCTCCGCTTCTTCGCGCGCTGACTGTGTGCCGCGACCGAGTGGTTCGTTCTGAATAGGGAGCCGAATAGTACCTGGGCACTCGAGCTGCAAGTCCTGCGTTCACGCTAGCTCAAGCGAGGGGACATGGGCAATCCGGACCAAGCATGGTGACTCAACGCTAGCCTGGATGATTGCGCATGTCAAGCCTATCTTAGTCTCTCACAACTTATGGTACAGGGGATGTAGAATGAGCAATGCCCCGAGTACCGATTAGAACCATCATCGAGACATGGAAGACCTGCGGTCAAAGCTACTCGGCAACTGGTCGCCAATTGGGTATCGACCGCCGCACAGTGCGGCGATGGGTGTTGCGCGGGCGCCAGCCTTGGGG
>Ga0315277_10003896_pt1 | contig 20073 bp, 13 predicted proteins | sample YL17G05_15_MG_FD_203695 | JGI IMG/M metagenome (GOLD analysis project Ga0315277, IMG submission 203695) | Sediment microbial communities from Yellowstone Lake, YNP, Wyoming, USA - YL17G05_15 | ecosystem: Environmental > Aquatic > Freshwater > Lake > Sediment | place: USA: Wyoming | collected... | reverse complement strand
CTTCGGGGTGGCAGGCGTCGCAGGCGATCCCGGCCGTTTCCAGGTGGAGCCGGTGGGAGAAACGGAAATCGAGCTTCTTGCCTGCCGACGCCGCGAGGCCGGCCGGCAGGATCAAGGCCACGGCGACCGTTGAGATGATGGCGAAGCGTCTCATCGTCAAGTCCCTTTGTCGTCTGAACCGTTCGTCCTCTTGGAAGTGGCCCGCCGGTCATCCGTCCAGGCGCTGGAAGAACCACCAGCTGATGCGCGCCACGATGCGAAAATCTGATTTGTCCCCGGCGAAGCTTGTCAGGGTCTTGATATTCTGCGTGAGGAACTGTCCTTCCAGGTCCAGCGTCGACTCAGGCAGCCAGTTCCAGCGGACACCCGCCCACCAGGAGGAGGCGATATTCGCTTCGGCTTGATCTTCGCTGATGTCATAGGAGTCGTAGCGCGTGCCCCCGCGCACCGTCCAGCGCGAGTTGACGGGATAGAGGGCCTCGCCGCTGACGCCGAAGGTGCTGCCGGTCTTGCCGCTCTGCGCATGCAAGGTCAGGTCGAAGTGGCGGTGCGCAACCCCAAGGTCATACCGCAGGATGTGGCCTTCAACGAGATCGACGTAGGCGCCGCCGACGTTGGCCGACCAGTTCTCGTTCAGCCGAACATTCGTGCGCAGACGCCCCTCATAGTAGCGCGCTTCACCGAAGACCCAGAAGATGGAATTGTACGGGATGTGGGGCCGCCGATAACGGAATTGTCCGTTGATGGCAACCTTCGGCGTGGCCTGCCAGCGCGCCGAGAGGTGAACGCGACCGATCCGTTGCGTCGGCGTCTCGTAGGTGAACTGGCCGTAGAGCGAACCGAAGCGCGCCACCGGCCGCCGCCAGTCAAGCCCCACCGTGCGGTACGCCAGATTGTTCACCTCAAAGGGACCGTAGAAGCGGACGCGATGAAGCTCGGCGAAGAAGAGTGCGACGCTCCCGCTCATGCGGCTGTGGTACCCCAGTTGGGCGCCGAAGGCCCGCCCCTCATGGGCGGTCTGCACTTTGAAGCGACCGTCTTCCGGAGCGACCAGGCCGATGTACCCCGCCACGTCGAAGCCGCGCCAGGGGCGGACAACGGCGGAAGCGCCGTCGATCGACACCGCCCCGGCCGGCCACGGTACGAGATGGCGCCCGGCGGTCAGATCGGCGACCTGGCCGATGTCGCGCCAGCGAGCCTGCAGGTTGTAGAGGCAATAGTCATCGAGATTGTCGCCGGCATTGCGCACATCGTAGCGGCCACGTAGCGACGTGCAAATCTCGATGTCGCGCCCGGCGATGCGGTCCAGACGCAGACTGGCGGAGCCCACGTTCTGCCAGTGACGCGTATCGCTAGAGTCAACCTCGCTTCTCTCCCAGAGGTAGCTCGAGAGTCCCAACCGTCCGGAGAAGACTGCGGCCCGGCTCGATACCGCAATTGCCGACACCAGCAGAATCGCAGCGAGAATACGAAGACAGTTCATCCGATTCCCCCAAGTCCCAGAATCATGATTCATACCGTCTGTTTTGTGTATCGGCTCCGGGGGCCGGGGCCATATTCAGGGTAAGCGGCATCCGGCAGGCGCGCAACAGGTGTTTCGCTGCGGCAGCAACAGAAATCCCGACCGATTTGATCTGACAAATAGAATCAAAGGAAGGATAGATCGTGGAGCACCGGGCATGGTGATTGCTACCGAAGCCATTTCATAACCTCCGGCGGCCGCAACCCCGATCGGTGCCACGGGTCTTTGGACCCGTGACCAGGAGGGAAAGGCGGGTCCAACACGAATCTAAAGACCCGTGGCACCGCTTTGAAAAGAGATCACAAGACGCACTCTGACGGGATGAGGACAAGGGGCTTAAGCCCCTTGTTTGCCCAACCGCACAGTTCATTTCCTGTGCGGTCGGGTGCCCACTCGTGGTGAACCACACCCGACCGCCGCGCCGGGTGCGGGCACTCGGCGTCAGTGCGTCTCCTGCCATAGTCAACCCCGATGGCTAAGTGGTCGATAGTATTGAAGAACGGCCTCCCTATGGGGAATGGGGACACGGGGCATTCCGATCATGACAATGCTGACGGCGCAACGGGTCGCGGTTATCCACGACGAGCCGAGCACCACGCTTTCAGATGATCTTCTGGCGTTGGTGCATTCCTACATGGACACACGGCGGGCCGCAGCCGGCATCGTGCTGTTCACCGAAGGCGACCCAGGTGAGGGCGCCTACATCATCCGGCGCGGCGAAGTGCGGGTCGTCAGGTCCCAGAGCGGCGAAGTAGTCGAATTGGCGCGACGCGGACCAGGCGACCCGGTCGGCGAGAGCGCGTTGCTCGACGGATCCGCCCGCACAGCCACAGCGGTCTGCGAAACCGACTGCGAGCTATACCTCCTCTCCCCAGAGGGGTTCCAGGAGATTACAGCGGCTCATGAGGCCATCGCCTGGCACATCTTTCAGGTGCTGAACGCGCGCCTGCACGGGACGAACTCGGCACCGCTGCGCGAGCCTGAGACACATACCCAAGAGCTGGAGGCGGGCCGGGCATGGCTGGCGGGTGTACTGGGCCAGCGTGATCCGGTGCTCGCGGCCGGGTAGAGGCTGCGGATTTCCCCCGAAGGCAGTCTACTCTCTTGCGAAATCAATATCGACGTGATCGGGCAGCCCGGAGAGCATGGCCCACCACACGCTGGCTGGCGTAGGGTGGGCTCCGCCCACCATCTCGTAGGGGCACAATTCATTGTGCCCATGCCGTCTCTACCTGTAGGGGCGGATCGCGATCCGCCCGCCCGCCCCACCGCTCCCGGCTCAACTCACTGGAGGGGGCGAAACTACGTGTTCGCCTGCAAGCTTCGTGCCTACCGACAATCCCAGAAATCCCCTGTCAGATTCCGTCAACTCGTCAGGAAAGTGATTGCTTCGCAGGCACGGGACAGTGAGATTATCCAGCGTAGTATGCATTGCCCCTACGCCCGACGGGGTTGGGGACAAACCGAGGGCTTCGCCTTCCGCATTCTCACTGCGTCCGGCCACGGCCGGGGATCGCTATTTGGAGGTGAAAATGAGGTCATTGTGCGCGCTGGTGGTTTTGGCCGTTGTCGGTCTGGGGAATGCTACCTCGAGCCCTGCAAGCTCAATACCGCCCCACGATCCACACACTCTCATCATCCGCTTCAAACCGACCGTGAACGGAAGACAACTTACTGCCAGCCTCGCCCGCTCGCCAAGCATCAGGGTACCTTCCGCACTGGCTGCCGCAGGTGCAGCCAACATACGACCGCTGTTTCCGATCCCTCCGAAGGGGCTCAAGCGTCAGGGTCTCTATGATTCGCTCGATATGGCCCAGTTCTTCGTGGTCCAACTGGCGCCGGACCGTGACGCCGACAAGGCATTCGAGGATGTCCTCCGATTGCCTGAAATCGCGCATGTTGAGTTCAACGCGTACTGCTATCAGACGGAAGCTGCGGTGGCACCAAACGACTACTGGTACTTGCCGACTCAGTGGAACCTTCGCCAAATCGGCATGGAAAGCGCTTGGGCGGTCACGACCGGGTCCACAAGCGTCGTCGTGGCCATCATCGACTCCGGGGTCGACTATCTGCACCCAGACCTGGCCAGCAGGATCGGGTACAATCTCGCCGAGCTGTACGGCATTCCCGGAGTCGATGACGATTTGAATGGATACGTCGACGACGTTGCCGGATGGAACTTCGCAGACAAGAACAACATACCTGCTCCTGGAACAGACCATGGCACGCACGTTGCGGGCATAATCGGTGCTGTGGCCAACAACTCCATCGGCATAGCAGGATTAGACTGGAACTGTCTTCTCTTTCCCGTTAGAGTACTCAACGCTTCCGGTTCCGGCCTTACTGCTGACATTATCCAAGGTGTTTATTACTCGTCGTATATGGGATGCAAGGTTATCAACATGTCTTTGGGAGGCCCGCCCGACGCAGATCCGACCTCATACCTACTCGCGCTGAATTTTGCCCGCTTGAATGGATCGCTGGTTGTGGCAGCGATGGGAAACAAGAATGTGGGCGCGCCTTATCTTCCCGCAGCTTCTGTCGACGTGATGGCTGTCGGTGCGACAGACACTCTGGATCAACGGTGGGTATGGAATGACTCCTCGGGTTCGAATTACGGCTCGCACATCGACGTTTGCGCCCCCGGAGATCACATTTTCTCCACAATCCCGTGCCCTTCCTGTCCCGTTGGACTGTACGACTGGAAGACAGGAACGTCGATGGCGGCACCTCACGTTTCAGCTTTGGCCGCACTGCTTCTGTCAGTCCGTCCCACGCTTACTCCCGACAGTCTGTATTTCTACATTGCCAGCGGAGTAGATGACCAAGTCGGAGCCCCCTCCGAGGACACCCCGGGCTGGGACCAGTACCACGGTTGGGGCCGTATCAATGCCTACAGGTCTCTCTCGCTCTTGACAACCACCGACGTAGAGGAGATTGCAGAAGGAAACAGCATTCCCGCCTCCTTCGCTCTCCTTCAGAACTATCCGAACCCTTTCAATTCCGCGACCGTCATCCCCTTTGAAACCAGGACATGGCGACCTGTGGAATTGGAGATCTTCAACATCCTGGGTCAGCGAATCTACAAACAAACCGTTGAAGACCAGCCGCCGGGGCGCCACTCGATCACGTGGGATGGCCGCGATCAATCCGGTAGAGCCGTACCGAGCGGGTTGTATCTCTACCGCGTGACCGCCGATGGAACCCAGCAAACCCGCAAGATGGTGGTCTTGAAATAGCCGCCCCGGCAGACCGCGCGCCCGCTTCAGACTCCACAAACTGCGGGCGCGCGTCACCCGGCCCCTGTGAATACCCCGTGCACAGGGATGCGGTGAGACATATCGTTGCACCCATGAAGATTCTGGTCTCTGGTTCGCGTGGATTGGTTGGTTCTGCACTGGTGCCGTTTCTGACCGCACAAGGGCATCAGGTCGTGCGGTTGCGTCGTGGTGGGGCTGTGGTCGATCAAGGTGCGGCGCGGTGGGATCCGGCCACCGGCGCGATTGATGAGTCGGCCTGCGCCGATGCTGATGCCGTTGTGCACCTGGCCGGGGAGAATCTCGCCGCCGGGCGCTGGACAGCCGAACGCAAACGGCGCATCCTATCCAGCCGTGCGGATGTCACGAAACGTCTGTGCGAGACACTGGCACGCATGACACAGCCGCCGCATGTGCTCGTGTCGGCATCGGCGGTCGGGTATTACGGCAGTCGTGGCGACGAACTCCTCGACGAGTCAAGCAATGGCGGATCAGGTTTCCTCGCCGATGTCTGCCGTGCCTGGGAAGAGGCGACGCGTCCCGCCTCCGCGGCGGGAATCCGCACCGTGAACCTGCGTCTCGGTATGGTGCTGTCAGGCCGCGGTGGTGCGCTGGCGAGGATGCTGCTGCCGTTTCGGATCGGCCTCGGTGGCGCTATGGGAAGCGGGCGGCAGTATGTCAGTTGGATTGCGATCGATGATCTGGTGAGCATCATCCATCATGTGATCGCAGCGGAGGAACTCTCCGGACCGGTCAATGCGGTGGCGCCGGAGCCGCTCACCAATCGCGAGTTCGCCCGCACGCTGGCACGCGTGCTCAGGCGTCCAGCCGTCGTAACGATCCCGGCGTTCGCGTTGCGTTTGCTGTTCGGAGAAATGGCCGGGGGAGTTCTGTTGTCCTCGACCCGTGTCGTTCCCGAGCGTCTTCTGAACAGCGGTTACATCTTCCAACACCGGGATCTGGAGTCGGCGCTAGCAGGTTGCTGAAGAACGGTCCCGGGTTGTCATTCTTCACCCCGCCGCTCTTTGGCGGGGTGAAGAATCTGCTTTATTCTCATCGGTGAATGAAAGCAGATGCTTCGCTTCGCTCAGCATGACAGGGGGAGAAAGAGGACGACCAGATCCACCCGTGGCGGTCCTTCAGAACAGCAGGCGCATGCCGACCCGGACCTGGCGCGGGATGTCGAGATTGGCGGGATCGGCCTCGCGCAGGCGGTACTTCTGCTCGGCGGTGAGATACGACGTGTCGTGCGCGACGTTCGTCTCCGGCCTGCTGGCAAAGGACTGTCCCTCCGCCGTTTCGAGCCACCCAGTGTTGTTGGGTTCACCGGTTGAGTGATAGACGTAGACGGCATTGTCGCGGTTGAAGAGGTTGATGACCCACAGATAGATGTCCATCGAGAATCCTCTGGCCAAAGGGACTTCCTTGTCCGCCTTGAGATCGAAGCGATAGACCGCAGGTGCACGCCCGGAATTGACCTCTCCGGACAAGGATGCGTTGATGGAACTCAGCATCACTTCATTGTATGTCTGCGTCGGAGAATAGGGAAAGCCGGAGGCAGCGGAGAAGACCACGGTCGCCTGCGCCCTCTCCCAGATGTATGAGAGTCGTTGTGAACGGTCGCGCGGGCCGCTGTTGACGCTGATGATGCCGGTGAAGGTGTGACGGCGGTCGAAGTAGCGGGGGGCAGCGAACCGGCTCACCGGAGCATTGACCCAGGAGATGTTCTCGGGCCCGCCAGGCGTTCCGGTCTCGCGCGCCTGCTGCAACGTGTAGTTGGCCTGGGCCATGAGCCCAGGTGCCGGACGCATCTCGAATTGGAACTCGAATCCTTTGGCGACCGCGCGGCCGGAATTCAGATAGGTCGAGTATGTGTTCGGTGACGTGGCGATTGTTGCGTATTCGATCAGGTCGGAGTAGTCTTTGTAGAACGCCGTGACTCCGCAAGTGGCGTGATTGGTGAGCCGTTGCCGCCAGCCGATCTCGGTGGATGAAACCTCTTCGGGCTTGAGAGCGGGATTGCCGAAGTCATAGTAGTACCCGCCGCTCTTGATCTTGTACTCCAGGAACTTGTAGCCCAAAAACAGATCCTCAAAGGGCGGGCGTTGGATGTACCTGCCAAAGGATGCGTGCAGGATGGAGCCATCGGCCACTTCGAATGATAATCCCAGGCGTGGCGACAGGAACGTGTGCGAGTTCGTAGGTGCAAGGTCGGACTCGGTCAGGCGGTGAGATTCCAGGCTCAGGCTGTCCCGCACCTCCCTGGACAGCGTTGTGTCTTTAGCCCGTGTCGCGTCACGATGGAACGGATCCAGCGGATTCTCCACATCGATCAGGCGCTCGGTGCGGTAGTCGAAGTAGTCCAGACGCAACCCTACACTTATTGCCAGTCGATCCACCTGGAAGAGATCCTGCGCGTATCCGGCGAGGTTGAGCGGGTGCTTGGCGGGATCGAGGCCGCCGTCGTCTGTGATTTCCCAGTGGGGAGTATAGCCGTAGGCGTTGACATCATAGAACCCCCCGTGATCGCCCAAGTAGACGCGCGTCGGAGACAAGTGTTCATAGAAGCGGACAGTGTGACGCTGGAATTCGCCGCCGACCAAAAGTTCGTGGCGAGGATGCACTTGGCTGCGCACGTCGAATCTCCCGCCGATGTATGAACTCCATGCGTAGAGAAAGCGGTTGTAGACGCTGCCTTCATCACCACGGATCACAAATGTCGACGATGCCCGGCAGCCATTCCAAGGGAACTCGAATGTCGAATCCACGACTTCCGTATGCAAAGGCACGGCCCGTCCGATCGCGATGCTGTCTGGGTTCAGTTTCATGTCATCCCAGGACCAGAACAACCCCGTTGCATCGGCTTTCGGGTTGCCGAAGGGACGTCCGTATCCCCAATAATTGTCGAAATAGACGCCGTCGCCGATCTTATGGGCAGCCGCGAAGTGGCTGACAGATGCGGTGAAGGAGAGCAGGCGACTGGGAGCGTGAGAGATTCTCCCCCAGAGAAAGCGACCGTCGTCGACAGTGCGCGGGGCATGCTTCGAGTCGAACAAGTAGGCCCGTGGCACTGTCTTTGAGTCGCCGTAGTATCGGTTGAATCCCAAATCCAATTGAAGACACGCCGAGGGCTTCCAATCGAGTCTTCGTTGCGCGTTCCAGAGCCAGATCCAGGAGCCGGGACCGCCGGGATCACGGTTGCCGATCGTGTTCAACTCATCAGAAAGGGAGAAGGTCAGCTTCTTGTAGCCGGGGATCAACGGTCCGTTCAGCACCAGACTGTAGAACTCGTAGTCTGATCGCTCGCCATGGAAGTTATCTGTGACCGCCTCCAGCGTGCCATGCAGCCGGTCACTACCTGGGATGGACGTGAGATCGGCGATACCGGAAGAGACCAGGCCGTATTCCGGACTGAAAGGAGCGGGGGTCAGGGATACGGACTTGATGGTGTTGCTGTTTATCGATGTAAAGGATAGGCCGGTGAAGGGGTCCTGCTGCGAGAAGCCATCCACATAGAATGCTAGTTCATCGGCGCGGCCGCCGCGCAAATGGATCGGGGCGCCGTGGGCCAGGCGAACCACGCCTGGCTGGAGGACCACGATGTCCTCATAGCCGCGCTCGGGAAGGCGTTGAACCTCGGGGCTGGCGGTGAATGCCGCCGCAGAATCGCTCGCGAGTGTGTCCGCCGGCAGCGAACGGGTTGTGTCGGCAGTGCCTGCGTACGACAGGCCGGGCAGCATTGCCGCCACGAAGGCAACGGCGTAGAGACGAAAGCGAAAGTGCGCCACGGAATCCTCCACTCATATCTACCGCAACATGACCATCCTCTTCGATAATGTCAGACCGCCGGCGTGCAGGCGATAGAAGTAGACGCCTGAAGCCAATGCACTCCCGCGCTTGTCCCTGCCGTCCCAGGCGACGTAGTAGACCCCGCCGGCCTGCGGGCGGTCTACCAGCGTGCGCACCGGCCGGCCGAGGATATCAACAATATCCAGTAGTATGTCAGCATCAACGTCAAGCCGATAATGAATCACCGTACCGGCGTTGAATGGATTGGGATAGTTCTGGTCCAGTTGAAATCCGCGCGGCACGGTTGAAGGTGAAGTCGATCGGCTCGTCAGCCACTGCTGGAGTTGGAGCCGGCGTTCCTCGCTGACACCGGGGCAATTCAGCAGAGCCCGCGAGAGTGACTGGATGACATCCTCGCTGAGCGCGCACCATTCGCGAGAGAACAGATCGCCGACCGCAACTTTCCCTTCAGCCGTACGGTCGAAGAAATCGGCGATCGGGCAAATATCGAGGGAATCGATGACACCGTCACCGTTGCAGTCCGCATACGTGGCGTCGCGCGGGTGCCAGGCACTGGCGGGTTCGATACTCCATAGGATACCGCTGCTCGTCCGTCGCGGCCCACTGCGCAGCCAAAACCTGCCTAAAGGAAGGATGTCGCGTTCGTCAACCATGCCGTCGTTATTGGCGTCACCGGGACGAACACCGGGCATCGTTGTCATCGTGTAGACATAGTCGTCGGTCGGCGAGCCCTCGGCAACCCCGTTGCCGTTGCCGTCGAGGCCATTGCCGGCCAAGTCGGTCAAGGTCGCGAGCACGCGGACGGTGATTTCGTCATCGCGTGGCCAGTACGCCGTGATGCGCAGAGTCGGCGCATTGGCCAACAGTGAGATCGTCACGGGCAGAGGGCCATACCGCTGCGACACGACGCGCACGTTGGAATCGACTAACGCCGGGACAACCGATTCAGAGAACGTGATGAGGATCGGCCGGTCCCAGGCGACGTCGATGGCGCCGTCCGCGGGATCAGCGCTCCGTATGCCCGGCGGCACGCCTTCGCGTATCCTGATTTCTGCCGTGGCGGTGTCAGCGGCGCCGCGGTTGTCGGCGACCAGAAACCGGACAACGGCCCGACCCTCCTGAGGCGGTGTCCACGTGAAGCTTGAGGAGACTCCCGTGTAGGTCCCGGACAGAGGGAGCGAGGGAGTCATCGCGGCCCCCGCCGGGAGACTGCCGAGCACGCTTAGCGTGATTGTATTGCCGGTGTCCGCGTCGGTTCCGCGTACGGTGAATGTCAGGGGATGGCCGGCATTGACTGCGAACGGCCCCACCGGGTCGAGAGTGCAGACCGGAGGTGTGTTGGCGATCTCGCCGCATATCAGACTGCGGGCGCGAATGAATACGTCGGAGTCATAGATATCATCCGTAGCGTCGGCAATGGCGAGCTTGATGTGATTGGTACCGGGGCGAATCGACGCACTGGCAACCAGCACGACCGTCAGACCATCCATCTCGGTGTTGACCGGGCAGGCAGTGTCCTCACAATCGTTGTTGCGGTAGTAGGCCGGATTGGTGGCGTGCGTGCCGAAGGGATTGCCGCCATTGACTGTGTTGATGGCCACCGGAGTCACTTTGTCGGGAAGCAGGGCGATGTTCGTGCCATTGACGAAGAACCCGAAGACGTCGTTGTAGCTGCTGTCCACGAACTCGTTGTACTCCTCGGACGCGAAGACATACTCGAAGGCGATCCTGCGAATGTCCGCACACGTGAAGTCGAATTCGAGCACCGCGGCGTCGTTTGTCTGCAGCCCGGGAATGAGGGCCTCAAGGGCGCCATCGCCGGCATAGTCATTCCGGGTGGAGATGCCGGGCACGGTGTTGGGTCCGATCACCGACGAGACGCCGCCGGTGCTGAGGACGATGCCGGAGTCGAAGCCGATGATTCCCCGGCCGCCGGTGAAGGTGCCCAGCGCCACTGGGGCGCCATTGTAATGCACGTTGGCGATTGTGATTGTCGAGGCGCCGACCAGCATATTGACGACGTCCAGTGCTGTCAGGCCGGTCGTGAGATCGCCGGTCGACAAGTCCTGCGCTTGCAGGCGTTGTTTGACCTCGGGTGGTGTGACTGCGAGTTGGCGGGAGGCTGCACCCGTGCCGGGCGAGACAGCAATCGAGCGAGTTGATATGTTCCGGGATGTGGCGGCCCCGACGGCAGCAACCAGACACAAACCAAATCCCACAACCAGCGGCATTAGGCGGAGTGTTTTCATCGTGTCTCCCAGTCGGCATGACGGTCAACGCCGGGGTTTGCCTGACGGCGCGCGGGCGCGACTTCAGACATCCAAGTTATCGCCGACGTGCGGTCGGGGCAAGAGTGCAGTCTCGACGGACGGTACGGCCAATCGATCACTCTGGCGGACGTGATTGCTGCCGACCATCTCGGCGGTCGTGGTGATCTGGGGCGGGACATTGAGAGCGCGACAACGTGTTGCGAAATAGGCGCTTATCGTTCAACTTGATAGCGCTTGCTCGCCGGAGCGCCAGCGACATAATTGATATGACGGCGCGACCTGCGGCGCAGGTTGTGACGCAGCCAGGAGTCTCCGATGCCAAAGTGCCGCTTCTGGCGACACGAACTCGCCTTAGTCCTCGCGTTCCTTCTGAGCGCACTCCCGGCTGCAGCGGCAAGCTCTCCGCTCGCAGTCGGCAAAGTCGAGCCGCGCCTGGCGGTGGTCATCGTGGTCGACCAGATGCGGGCGGACTATCTCACGCGGCTTGAAGGGGAATATCGCGATGGCTTCGCCCATTTTCTCAAAGAGGGAGTGGATTTCAGCGAGACCCGCCACGATCACGCGATCACGGTGACTGCGGTCGGACACGCCACGATTGCCACGGGATGTTTCCCGGCGCAGCATGGCATCGTAGGAAACTCCTGGTATGATCGGACATCCGGCCACACCGTCTACGCCTGCGCCGATTCGACTGTTCAGATCGTCGGGGATTCCAGCGCGGCAGGCTGTTCCCCCCGCGGCCTGTTGCGCGGCACGGTCGGGGACTGGCTCAAGGGAGTGTCACCGCAGAGCCACGTCTTTGCGATCTCGGAAAAGGATCGGGCCGCCGTCATTCTGGGTGGCCAGCACCCCGACGGTGCGTGGTGGTACGATGACCGCAACGGCAATTTCGTCACATCAACCTACTATACGGCGCAGTATCCGGAATGGGTCGAGGCATTCAATCGCTCCGAGGCCAAAGATAGGTACTATCACAGCGGCTGGGCCAAGGGCTGGCCGGAGGCGGCTTATGCCACGGCCCATGCGGATTCGTTTTCGGCGGAAAACGATGGCGTCGACATCATGTTTCCCCACCGCTTCGATACGAGCAGAGGCAAACTCGATACAGCGTACTATCGGATGTTGACAGGTACGCCGTTTAGCGATGAACTCCTGTTCGATTTCGCCCGGGCACTCATCTCGGAGGAGCAGCTGGGCGCCGACACGATCCCCGATCTCTTGTGGATCAGCTGCTCGGCAACCGACGTGATCGGGCACAGCTACGGACCCGACAGCCAGGAGATGGTCGACAACCTGCTGCGTCTCGACCGGTACCTGGGTGGGTTTCTGCGGTATCTCGACGAGGCGGTTGGCGCGGACGGCTACGTTGCCGTGATGACTGCGGACCATGGGGTCATGCCGCTGCCCGAAGATCTGGCGCGGCAGGGGATTATGGCGGAACGGATTCCCCGGGCCGGATACAGGCGCGTGATCGACAGTGTCGCCGCGAATGCGGCGGAATCGCTGGGAATCGGTGCGCCGCTGGTGGTCGCATGCACCAACGGAATTGTCCTCGACACGGGTGCGGCGCTCGCGCGCGGAATCGCGCCGGAGGACATGCGGCAGGCGATGGCGGCACGCTTAAGGCGGATCTCGTTCATTGATGAAGTGATGACGTATGGGGACCTCTTTGGTCCCCGCGCCGTGGTGCGCGGCTACCGTGACATGTACCGTCGCAGCTTCCGGTCCGACCGCGCCCCCGATCTGGCACTGCGCCTGGTGGAGTACACGCTAATCGATGATGATCGGTACGGGACGAACCACGGGTCACCCTACGATTACGATACGCATGTACCGCTTGTTTTCGCCGGCCGTGGGGTCGCGCACGGAATTGCGAGCACGACGCCGGTGCGCACGGTGGACATCGCGCCCACGCTGGCGGCGCTGTTGGGTATCAGGCCGCCGAACGATATCGATGGCGTTACCCTGAAAGAAGCGCTCGTGCCACGGTAACGGGCAGCAAGGGGTCAAAACCCCTCATCCTCCCCCCCGTCTGATTGGCGCGTTTCGGGGCTGAAAAGGAGCCTACCTGTGAGTCTGCCACTCCTAGCACTCGCGTTCTTGATTCTCTTGGTCGCGGCGTATCGTCTCTATGGCGGCTGGGTGGCAAGACAGTTCCGCATCGACGATGCGCAGGCGACACCGGCACAAACGATGAAAGACGGCATCGATTTCGTGCCGGTGCGTCCCTTCTACCTGTTCGGGCAGCACTTCTCCGCCATCGCCGCCGCCGGGCCGATCGCCGGGCCGATTCTCGCCTGCCAAACATTCGGGTGGCTCCCCTGTCTGTTGTGGATATCGCTCGGTGTTGTGCTGATCGGGGCAGTGCATGACTTCTCCACGCTCACCGCGTCGGTACGTCACGGGGCGCGGTCGATCGCCGAGATCACACGTGAACATCTGGGGCCGCGCGCCGGGATGGCGATCTTGCTGTTCATCTGGATTTCGCTTCTCTACGTGGTGGTCGCCTTCACCGACATCACCGCCGGGACTTTCGTTCACACCAGCGAAGAGCTGGAGGGTGTGGCGGTTCGCTTCAATCCGGGGGGCGCCGTCGCGGCCGCCAGCGTGCTGTACCTGTCGCTGGCGTTGATCATGGGGTTGGTGCAGCGTTTCCTCAAGCCGCCGCTGTGGCTGTTGACGATCATCTTCGTGCCGGCGTCGCTGGGGGCGGCGTGGTCGGGGACATATCTGTCACATTGGCTCACATTCGACGCGCGCACGTGGGGGCTTTTGATCCTGGCGTACTGTGCGGTCGCCTCCGTGGTGCCGGTGTGGCTGCTCTTGCAGCCGCGCGGGTATCTGGGAGGCTTCATCCTCTACATGGCGCTCGGCCTCGGCGTGATCGGCGTGTTCTTCGGCGGGTATGAGATCCACCAGCCGGCATTCACAACGTGGAATGTGGGCGGGATGACCGGGACGCTGTTTCCGTTTCTCTTTGTCACGATCGCCTGCGGGGCGTGTTCCGGGTTCCATGGTCTCGTGTGCTCAGGGACCACGTCGAAGCAGGTCGAGAGAGAATCGCACATGCAGCCGGTGGGGTACGGCGCGATGCTCGCCGAGGGGTTTGTGGCCTTGATCGCGCTGGTGACGATCATGATGGTGGCTCCTGCCGACACACAGGGGCTCAAACCGGGAACGATTTATGGCAATGGCATCGGGCAGTTCCTGGCGCTCTTGATCGGCAAGCAGAATCTCCCATTTGCGGTGACGTTCGGCGCGATGGCGTTCTCAACGTTCGTGTTCGACACGCTCGACGTCTGCACGCGGCTGGGGCGCTACATCCTGCAGGAATTGTCCGGACGGCGCGACCGCGTGAGCGCGGTCGTGGCGACACTCGTGACGATTGCGCTCCCGGTCTACTTCATCGCCGGGGCCAAAGAGGGCGCCTGGGTGCGGTTCTGGACGCTGTTTGGCGCTTCCAACCAACTGCTCGCGGCACTCACCCTGTTGACGATCACGATGTGGTTGCATCAGGCGCGGCGGCGGATCGCCTTCACACTCCTGCCGATGCTGTTTGTCCTCACCATCACGCTCTGGGCGCTCCTGAAGCTCACCATCGCCAATTTCCGCACGATGCAAGGAATCGACGTGGCGCTAATCAACGGTGTCGCCGCGCTGGCGCTGATTGTGCTGGCGTTGTATCTGGCTGCGTCGGCGTTGTGGAAAGCGTCACGTTTATCCCACGGCTGACGCAGTGGGCCATCATCTGCCGCCCCTTCGGGGCTAATCATGATGTACTCGATTATGCTTCGCCGAGGTAGGTGCGGCGGACGTCATCGGAACGGAGAAGCTCGGCGCAGGGGCCAAAGAGGGCGATGGTGCCGGTCTCCATGACAAAGCCGATCTGGGCGGTGGTCAGCGCCATGTGGGCGTTCTGCTCGACCAGAAGGATGGTTGTGCCACTCGAGTTAATCCGACGGATGGCCTTGAAGACGGCCTCGACCAGGATCGGTGAGAGACCCAGCGAGGGTTCATCCATCAAGACCAGCTTGGGGCGGCTCATCAGGGCGCGGCCGATCGCCAACATCTGTTGCTCGCCGCCGGAGAGCGTGCCGGCGCTCTGCCGGAGACGTTCGGCAAGCCGGGGGAAAAGTTGCATCACCCATTCCCAGTCTTCGGCGATTCCGGCGGTATCCGAGCGCGTGTACGCCCCCATTTGCAGGTTCTCTTTCACCGAGAGGTTGGCGAAGACAATCCGTCCCTCAGGGACATGCGCGATGCCGCGGCGGACAATCTCATGCGCGGGCAGAGACGAAAGAACGCAGGGGTCAGTGTCGGCTTCGTCGCCGCCGGGCCAGTAGCAGATCTGCCCTTGTCGCGGACGCAGCAGCCCGGAAATAGTGCGCAGAAGCGTAGTCTTGCCGGCACCATTGGCGCCGATGAGTGTGACAATCTGCCCCTTCTCGACCGAGAAAGAGATTCCCTTCAGCGCCGTGATGGCGCCGTAGGCGACATGGAGGTTGTCGACGCGCAGGAGGGTGTTCATGGCGAGTGAATATGAGTGTGTGTCCGATTCTGTTCCCGTCACTTGAGATTGCTTCGTCGCTCATCTCCGCGAGGCGGCGATTCGCTCCTCGCAATGACATGGCTGGGTGTCACTGCGAGCGCAGCGAAGCAGTCTCACCACTATCACCAGTCTGTGGGCGGCCGAGATAGGCCTCGATCACCCGCGGGTCGCGCTGGATGTCTTCAGGACGGCCTTCGGCGATCTTCTCGCCGTAGTCCAGTACGGCCACGCGTTCGCAGATCCCCATAACCACCTTCATGTCGTGTTCGATCAACAGAATGGCGAGATGCCGCTCCGCCTTCAGGCGTTTGATCAGCTCCATCAGCCGTGTCTTTTCGCCGGTGTTCATGCCCGCCGCCGGCTCGTCGAGCAGCAGAAGCGTGGGATTGGTCGCCAGGGCCCGCGCCATCTCCAGACGCCGCTGCTCACCATAAGGGAGGTTCCGGGCGAGTTCATGCTCAAAGCGGATGAGATCGAAATAGGCCAACAGCTCGCGGGCGTACTCGCGCACCCGCGCTTCACTGCGCGCGTGCCACCCCGTGGCGGCGACCACGTGCCAGAGGTTCATCTGAGCGGTGCGGTGCAAAGCGGCCCGGACGTTGTCGAGAACGGTCATGCTCCCCCAGAGACGGATGTTCTGGAAGGTGCGGGCGATGCCGCGGCGATTGATCAAGTGTGGCGGCAAGCCGGAGATCTTCTCGCCGTGAAGAAGAATCTGGCCGTCGTCGAGGGCATGCACGCCGGTCGCCATGTTGAACATGGTGGTCTTGCCGGCGCCATTGGGACCGATCAGACCAACCAGTTCCCGTTTCCCGACCGTGAGCGAGACATCCTTGATCGCCTTGAGTCCGCCAAACGACAGGGAAGTGTCGCGGAACTCCAGGACGGGAGAGGATTCTGTTCCTACTTCAGCCATCGCCGGGGAAGGAGCCACTGCCATTGGAATTCGCGGCCGCCCATCAGGCCCTGAGGGCGGGTCAGCATCATAACGATCAGGAGCGCCGAGTACAACACCATGCGCCACGACTGCGCCACACGCAGAAACTCCGGCAGGATCGTCAGCACGGTGGCGGCGATGATGCTGCCGGTGATGCTGCCGCCGCCGCCGAGCACGACAAAGACAATGATCTCAATCGAACGCAGAAAAGTGAACGAATTGGTGTGCAGGTACTGCATGTAGTGCGCCTGCAGGCCGCCGGCGGTGCCGGCGAAGAAGGCGCCGAGAACGAAGGCGAACACCTTGTAGCGCGTGGTGTTGATCCCCATGGCGGCGGCGGCATCCTCGTCTTCGCGCAGGGCGATGAGGCAGCGCCCGGGCATCGAGGCGATGAGGTTGCGCACCACCAACACACAGACGCCGGCAACCAGAAAGACCCAGGTGAAGGTGGTCCAGCGGGGTATGTCGGTGAAACCGCGGGCGCCGCCGACGAAGTCGGTGTTGAGAATGACCACGCGGATGATCTCGCCCATGCCGAGTGTGGCGATCGCCAGATAGTCGCCCCGCAGGCGCAGCGTGGGAATGCCGACCAGCAAACCCGCGATCGCGGCGGCGACCCCTCCGGTCAGAAGGGCGACCGCAAGTCCGGCATTTTCGAAGATGCCGCGCAACGCGGTCGAGCCGGTCCACGCCGCCAGCGCCGGTGCCAGGACATAGAACGACACAGCGGCAGCCGTGTATCCGCCCAGCGCCATGAACCCGGCATGGCCGATCGAGAACTGACCGGCGAAGCCGAGAACGAGATTCAGACTGACCGCCAGGGTGATGTTGATCCCGATGAAGATCAGTATCTGTGCATAGTAAGGACCGATCCAGTCGATCAGTGTGCGCCCCAGCACTGCCAAAGCGAGAACGTAGCCGGCGAACCAGAGGAAGGTGTGTCGGGCGCTGGTGGGTGTCATGACCGTGGTTCCTGACGGGGCAAGAACAGCAGATGCTTCGCGTCGCTCAGCATGACAGTCTGACGCGGAGATGGTGGGTGAGTGAGCGCATCCTGTTCAGAACTTGGCACGCTGGGGAGTGCCCAGGAGGCCGGTGGGACGGAACAATAACACCGCAACGAGAATCACGAACGTGATGGCGTCGCGGTAGGTCGACGACAGATAGCCGACCGTGAGTGTTTCGGCCGTCCCCATGATCAACCCGCCGAGGATAGCGCCGGGGATGTTGCCGATGCCGCCGAGGACGGCGGCGACAAAGGCCTTCAGACCGGGCATGATTCCCATGAGAGGATCGATCTTGGGATTGTACATCCCGACCAAAATCCCCGCGGCCGCCGCGAGCGCCGATCCGAGCACAAAGGTGAACGAGATAACCCGGTTGGTGTTGATCCCCATCAACCCGGCGGCATCATGGGAGAACGACACCGCGCGCATCGCCGTACCCATTTTAGTCCGATGCACGATGAACTGCAGGCCCAGCGTCAGCACGATGGCCGTGCCCACGACGATCAACTGGATGTTGGAGATCTCGAACACACCGAGCGAGACAGTGGCACGGGGGATCAGCTCAGGGAAGACCTTCGGGTCGGCGCCGAAGATCAACTGGCCGAGATTCTCCAACAACAGCGAAACGCCGATCGCCGTGATGAGCGCGTTGAGCCGGTGCGTGCGGCGTAGAGGCCGGTAGGCACCACGCTCAATGACGAATCCGAGCAAGGCACACGCCACCATGCTGGCCAGGAGAACAAACAGGAACACCACCGTTCCCGAGGCGCCATCATGGCCGACGCCCAACATCCGGGCGATGTAATAGCCGGCAAAGGCGCCGACCATGTAGACGTCACCGTGGGCGAAGTTGATCAGCCGCAGGATGCCATAGACCATCGTATAGCCGAGAGCGATGAGGGCGTAAATCACTCCCAGCGAGAGGCCATTGATCAGTTGTTGGACGAACTGCTGCAAGAGGTGGGCCTTTCAGAGCACGGGGTCGCGGTGCGCGGAAGAGGCTTCGCTTGTGACCGAATCTCTTCGGGAGGGCGAGCCGCCGGATTCGATTGGTTCAAGACGGCTCACCAGGAGGTTCGCCCTCCCGAATCTCGACGACCTCTCCCCTTCTGCGCTCACGGATAGATGACATCATAGATCTTGTACTGGCCGTGCGCGATTTGCAGAACGACCGCCGGCTTGCGCGCATTGCGCTCGGCATCGATCGTGATGGTGCCGCACACGCCGGGAAAGTCACGGGTCCCGGCGATGGCATCACGTACGGCGCGCCCCTCGGTCACCCCAGCCTTCTGGATGGCCGCGAACAGGAGATTGGCGGCGTCATACGCCAGCGGCGCCATCGCGTCGGGGACATAGCCATACCGTTTCTGGTAGGCGTTAACGAAGTCGCGCACCAGCTTGCTGGTGTCGTCCGCCGAATAGTGGTTGCAGAAGAAGGCCCCTTCAACCGCATCACCGCCAATCTCGGCGGTGCGCGGAGAGTCCCAGCCATCGCCACCGATCAGCTTCACCTTCAGGTTCTGCTCGGCGACCTGTTTGGCGATCAATCCCGCTTCGGTGTAGTAGCCGGGAATGAAGATCCCTTCGGGATTCGCCGCCTTGATCGAGGTAATCTGGGCGCGAAAGTCGGTGTCGCCTTCGGAGTACGATTCCTCGCTGACGATCTGCCCGCCCAGGGCCAGAAGGTTCTGGCGGAAGAAATCCGCCAGTCCGACCGAGTAGTCATTCTTAATGTCTTTCAAGATGGCCAGCCGTTTGATCTTCAGGTTGTTGGCGGCAAAACGGGCGCACACGACCCCCTGGAATGAATCGGTGAAGCAAACGCGAAAGATGAAATCGCCGACGCGGGTAACCCTGGGATTGGTGGACGCCGGCGTGATCAGCGGGATGCCGGCTTTCTGCGCGATCGGCGCGCCCGCGAGTGTGCGTGAAGAGGCGACCTCACCCAGGATGGCAGCGACCCGGTTCTGGTTGATCAGTTTCTGGACCGCCATTGCCGCTTCTTCGGGCTTGCTCTGATCATCCTCTACAATCAACTCGATCTGCTTGCCGAGAAGGCCGCCCTTGGCATTCCACTCGTCGGCGGCCATGCGCACCCCCTGTGTGGAGGAGATACCGAAGGTGGCAGTGCCGCCGGTCAGGGAGTTGAAGACACCGATGCGGATGGTCTTGTCGTCCGGCGCGCAGGAGAGCGCGCCCAGCGCCAACGCCGTGAGGCACAGAGTAACGGGCACGACTGACCATACCCTCACCCCAGCCCTCTCCCTGAGAGGGAGAGGGGGAACGATAACCTCTCCCTCCGGGAGAGGTCGCTTGGACCGGAGGTCCAAGCGGGTGAGGGCAGCTTGGCCCATCTTGTCCGAGTCCGTTAAGTAATTCGACCTCAATGTGTTTGCGAGCATATGCCTCCCGCCTCCAGAAGAGCTCATCGGGGGCATTTTACGGGGCAGGGGAGGAAAAAGCAAAGTGAATGTGGGGGGACGGGTAGCTTCCATCAGGCCCGTTCTCGCTTGCGAAAACATGCCCGGTGGGCTAATGTAAGGCGAGAATTGGGTGCCCCACGGCTTGCCGTGGGCGGGTGGGTCCCCGCCAGAGTCAATTGTCGTGCCCCGGATCGGGACGCAGAGCCACCCCATGGCAAGCTGCGGGGCACCCGACCCAAAGGAGAAGACCAGATGTCAGAACTAGTAGCCGATTGTCCCCGCTGCGGATCTCGCGAGA
>Ga0315277_10003895_pt1 | contig 20074 bp, 3 predicted proteins | sample YL17G05_15_MG_FD_203695 | JGI IMG/M metagenome (GOLD analysis project Ga0315277, IMG submission 203695) | Sediment microbial communities from Yellowstone Lake, YNP, Wyoming, USA - YL17G05_15 | ecosystem: Environmental > Aquatic > Freshwater > Lake > Sediment | place: USA: Wyoming | collected... | reverse complement strand
ACGGCCGTGAAATCGGCAGCGCCGATCGAATTGGCGGCCACGACGGTCGGGACGTACATGCCATTGACGTTCTTCGATTCCGTCAGGCCGTTGACGATGAACCTGTCGTTCACCGCAAAATCAGCCTGAAGGTTGTTCACCTGAATCATCAGCGTGCCCATGCTCGCCGCGTGGCGGACGAGGGCGGACGAGGTCGTCGAGGCGTTGCCGAGGGTATAGGTGAGGGAAGCGGCCTGGCCATGGGTCAACTTCAAGATCGTACCGCCGCCGTAGGTGAGGGTGTTGCCCAGGTTGGTCGCGCCGGAGAGGCTTGCGGCCACCCCGGGCGCCGCAGGCGCCAGTTCCATGGTGCCGGCGTTGTAGATCGCCACGCTGCCGCCGCTGAAGGCAAAGCCTGAGGAGGCGGTGGTCCGCAGCGTGCCGCCGTTGATCGTGGTCGAGCCCTTCGCCGCGCTGGCGCCGATGGTTTGCGTGCTCGCGCCGTTCTTGACGAGGGAGATGGCGCCGCCGGTGTTCAGGAGAGTGCCGCCGAAAACGCCGGACGTGTTCGACAACGTGATCGTGATGGGATTGGTGTGAAGGTTGTCGAGCGCGCCCGTGCCGCTCAGGCCGTTAAACGTCACGTTGGCCCCGATGTTCAAGGCGAGCGTGCCGCCGACGACGTTGGTCGCGCCGGTGTAGTTGGGGGTCTTGGTCAGGATGAGCGTGCCCGGGCCGGACTTCGAGAGGGCGGTGGCCGAGCCGTTGTCGACGATCGGGGCGCCGAGGCGCGCGGCGTGGCTGGTGCTGTTGACGATGACGACCAGTTCCCTGCCCGTCGCTCCCGCCAGGGTGCCCGGGCCGGCGATCGTGGCGCCGCCGTCGTCGGCGCCGAACAGGATGCCGCCGGCGCTGATCTTGTTCGCACCGTCCGGCAGGGTCAGCGTCGCGGGCGTAGAGTCATTCAAGCGCAGGGTGTTGACCGTGAAGGGGACGGTGGGGCCGGCCATGCCCGCGGTCACGTCGATGTTGCTGGCGTGGTCGGTGAAGTCGATGTCATGGGCTGCGGCAATGCCCGGGAGGGTGCTGGCCCAGTCCCTGCTGTTGACCGTCATGAACGCCGCGCCGTTGGGGGCGGCGTCCACGAAGACGGTGTTGGCAACCGGGGTGGACCCCGCCGTCACGGTCACCGTGCCGGAGCCCGTGATGAAGTCCGCGGAAGCGCCGGCTCCACGGGCGATGGTGCCGAGGGCGAGCGCCAGCGTGCTGCCGGCGCCTATCCCCGAGGCGTCGATGGTGCTCTGCGTGCCGGCCGTGAGGGCGGTCGAGGCGACGGTCTGGCCGTAGGCGCCGCCGTCGGGGCCGGCGAAGGCCAGCGTGCCGCCGGCCATGGTCAGCGTGCTGGCGGGCGCCAGGATGTTGTTGGCGGTCGATGCGCTGAAGGCTAGTTTCAGCGTGCCTGCGTTAACCGTGGTCGCGCCGGTGTAGGTGTTGACGCCCTGGAGAACCTGGGTGCCGGCGCCGGTCTTGGTGAGGGTCATGCCGGAGGCGCCGTTGGCAATGACGCCGCCATAGGTGACCGTGGAACCCGACTGCGGGTTGAGGGTCAGCGCGGTGACGCCGTTGTAGCCGGTGCTGATCACGGTGCCGAGGTCGCCCGTCGCGCCGCTCAGGCCGCCGAAGGTCGGGGTGGTGGCGCCGCTGAGGGTGAAGGTGCCCGCGCCGGTGGTGTCGAGCGCGCTCTGCTGGATGGCCAGGTTGTTGGCCAGCGTGATGGTTCCGGCGGCGGCCTTGGTCGTGCCCGTGTGGAGGTTGGGCACGTTGAGGACCAGCGTGCCGGCGCCGGCATTGGTCAAGCCGGTTATACCGGCCGGGAGTGCGACGGACAAGGTGGTGTTGCCGGCCCCGCCGATCGTCAGCGGGCCGCTGCCCGCAATGGCGCCGGTGGCAATGGTCAAAGTCTGCCCGGCGTTGGCGACGTTGATCGCGCCGCCGCCCGCGTTGACCGTAAAGCCGCGCGTGTAGGTGGCGCTGTTGCCGGTGTAGTTGAGCGTGCCCTGGTTGCTGCCATCGCCCAGGACCACAGGCGTGGCGGCGTTGCCCAGGCCGCTGGCGGCGCCGCTGACCACCACGCTATTGGTCGAGAGCGTGCCGGCACTGATGGTCGTCGGGCCTGTATAGGTGTTTGCGCCCGTGAGCGTCAACGTGCCGGCGCCGGCCTTGGTCAGGCTCCCGGCGCCGCTGATCACGCCCGAATACGCCTGCGGGCCGAAGAGATTGAACACCAGGGCCGTGTTATTGCTGACGCTGCTGGAACTGGCGATGCTGCCGTCCTCGCCGGTCGTGCCGGTGCCCACTTGCAGGGTGCCGGCGTTGATCTTAGTCGGGCCGCTATAGATATTGGTGCCGGTGAGAATCAGGGTGTTGGCGCCGATCTTGACGAGGCCGCGAACGCTGCCGCCGCCCCCATCGCTCAGGGCGGCCGCGTAGGTGCGATCGCCGCCGGAGGTGTCGAACCCGATGCTCGAACCCGAAGCGAAATTGCCGGTGCCAAGGATCGTGGCGACATCGCCCTCGGTCACGTCGTTGCTGACGGCCAGGGTGGTCCCGTTGGCCACGGAATAACGGCCTGTCGTGTCCCACCCTGGCAGCGAAGCGGTGCCGGTAATCGACAAGACGCCGGCGGAAATGGTCGTACCGCCGCTATAGGTGTTCGTGCCGCTGAGCACCAGCGTGCCGCTCCCCCTCTTGGTGAGCGTTCTTCCGGACGACGCGGGATTCTCGCTGATCGCCCCGCCGACGGTCAACTGGCCCGTGTTGACGGAGAATGAGACGTTTTCGTTAAACTGCACGGCCGACGAAATGGTGTGCGTGCCGCCCAGGACAAGCACCACGCCGCCGCCGCCGCTATTATCGAGCACGAGTTTGTTCCCGGTGTCGGTGATCGTGGTGTTTTGGCTGGGGAGGAAGGTGATTGTGCCCACGGTGCGGTCCGCCCCGGCCAGGTCTACGGCCGCGGTCGCGCCCGCTCTGCCGAAGCCGACGCTCGCGCCGGCGCCGTCGGGCACGGGGTTCGGATTGCTGTCCCAGTTGGCCAGCGTGCTCCAGTTGTTGTCGCCCTGGCCGCCGATCCAACCGGTAAAGGGCGGGGCGATGGTCAAGGTCACCCACTTGTTCGACGTATCGTTGCCGAAGGTGTATAAGTTGGGATTGTTAAAGAGAGCGGGCATGGTGCCGATGGCGAACGCGGCAGGATTCCACGCATTGGTCAACGAACCGTAGGAGAACAGCCTGTAGAGGCCCAGGTTGATGGAGCCGAGTCCGTTGGCGTTGGCATTATCGGCCACGTTGAGGGTTATGGCGCCGGTGGTGGGCAGGGTCAATGCGCCGGTGACCGCGGCCCAATCACTGATGCCCGAAGGAGGCATGTCTGGCGAGCCGAACTCGTAGTCCAGCACGCTGCCGGCCGCGAGATCGAGGCTGCCGACGGTCAGCGTGCCTATGCTGGCGCCCGGGGCGAGGCGGCCGCCGGCTTCCACGACCACCGGGCCGCCGATCGTGCCGGTGCCGCCGAGGGTGGCGGTGGCCTGGACCGTCACCGCGCTCGCCGCGGCCAGCGAGCCCGGGCTGTTGACCAGCAGCGTGCCGGCGCTGACGGTGGTCGCACCGGTGTAGGTATTAACGCCGGAGAGCGCCAGCGTGCCCGTGCCGGTCTTGGTCAGGGCCGTGGCGCCGGTCTGCGGATCGCCAATCTTTGAGCCGATGGTGAGGGTCACGTTCGGATCGACGCTGACGTTGGAGCCACTGGCCAGACTGAGCACCGGCGAGGTCGTGCCGTTGGCAATGCTGGCGGTCCTGGCGCCGGTGCCGCCCGCCGGGTAGGCGGCCGTGATGCCGTTGACGTTGAGGTTCAGGCCGTTCTGGAGTTGTAGTCGGGTGTCGGCGGCCGATCCGGCCGTGCCGGCCGTCAGGCTCAGGCCGCCCAGCGTGTGGTATTTGCTGGGCGTCGTCTCGCCAAAGTCCAGCGTCGAGGTAACGCCGCCCGTGGCCGCGATGGCGGTGTTGGGGAAGTTGAGGGTGGCCGACACGGGTGTCGTCATGGTAATCGCGTCCAGGTCCGATGATTTGTCCCCTCCCGCCCTATTGATGAAATCGAAATAGAGCGTGTAACTGCCGGGGGTAAGGTACAGGCCGGTAGTCGTGTAGGTATTCCACGCGGCTTGCGACGGGATGAATTGGCTCAACACAGTGGTCGCGTCAATCCTGACTGCAATATCCAACGGGCCATTGCCGCCACTGCGCCCAACCGCGGCGAACCCAACCGTATACACCCCGGGTGTCCAAACAGTAACCGTCTGGCTCACCGTCTGTGCGCCCTGCATAAACGCCCATTTGTAGTTGGTGCTGGCGTCGTAGTTGGGCGGGGCGGCCGGTGCGAAGGTCCGGCTGGTTCCCTGTTCGATGCCCCACGTACCGTTTCCTGTGGTGTTGGACCAGCCCGTGATCGGGGTGCCAGGGATACTCCGGTATTGGTAGGTGTTCGCGGCTCCCGCGTCGGTCTCGAAACTTCCGTTCGTCAACAGATTGGGACCTAGACCACCCGGAGCCACAAGCACGAGCGTTCCGCCGGAGAGCGTCAGGGTCCGAGCGGCGGCGTTATCGGCAATATTGCTGCCGGCGACGCTTTGAGCGGTGAAGGAAGTCCCGCTGGTGAGCGTGCCCGTCACATTGCCGGGCAGTTTGATCTGGCTGGTGATGGCCAGCGGCGTGTCTGCCGTCACCGTGCCCCCGCCGGGGGCGGAGAAGTCAGCGATGGTGACGGTGGGTGAACCGGCGCTGGTGGCTGCCGCGCCGCCGGTGACCGTCAGTGTGCCGGCCACCGTGCCGGCCAGATTGACCGCGCCGCTGGAGAGGTTCACACTGCGCGCGATATTGGCGCTGGCGCCGACGCCGAGCGTGCCGCCGGAAACACTGACCGCCGAACCGGCGCCGACGAGCGAGCCGTTGTATTGAAGGGTCCCCGCACTGACGGTCGTCGCCCCGGTGTAGGTGTTCGTACCAGAGAGGGTCAGGATGCCCGCGCCGGACTTGCTGAGGCCGGCGGTGTTGGTGCTGTCGATGCCCCCGAGGGCCACGTTCTGGCTGTTGGTGTCCAACGAGATCGCGGCGCCGGTGCTGTTCTTAAAGCGGGCAGACCAGTCCTGATCGGCGCTGGCCGAGGTGTATTGCAGGATGCCGCCGCCGAAGGTGATGTTTCCAGTGCCCAAGGCTGAGGCATTGTTCGCCTGAAGTGTGCCGGCGCTGATCGTGGTCGTGCCAGTGTACGTGTTGGCGCCGGAGAGGACCCACATGCCGGTGCCGGCCTTGGTGATAGCGAGGGTTGTGATCGTTCCGTTGTTGATATTGCCGGCGAAAGTGCTGAGGCCGGCGCCTGTTCCTCCCAGCGTCAGGGTCTGGGTGCCAGTACCGCTGGTCAGCAGGTCGGTGTTGATCGTGAATGCCTGCGAACTATTGTTGTTGATCTGCGACAAGGCGTGTGACCCGGCCAACTCGAACCGCCGGTTGTTCAGCGTCAGAGGCGCTATGGCGCCCGTGCCGTAGTTGAAGTTGTGCGAATTGGTCCCGGTTCCGGCTACCCCGAAAGAGATATTCCCGGCACCAAAAGAGGCAGAGTCCGCCAGACTGTTCACGGTAAGTACGCCGTCTTGGCCGGCGCTTGGTGTTACCGCAAATTTGATCGGCCCGGTGAAGGTATTGGCGGTGCTTGGAAGAGTGACATTCGTGGCACCCGCCCCGGACTGGGTCAGGGATATGCCGCCATTGCCAGTCACGGCGCCAGTGGAAACGAATGATTTGGTATTGGCCTGAATCGACAAGGTGCTGCCGTTATTGAGCGTGACGCTGCTTACGGTAACGGTATTGACGATATTCTCCTGCCCCACATCCAAGATACTGCTGCCGTTGACGGTCAGGGCGTTGTTATTGACGCCCGAGTTCATGGGGACCAACGTGCCTCCATTGAGGACGATCCCGCCAGTGAAGGAGTTGGTGACGTTATTGGGTGTTCTGCCAGCGAGATTAACCGTGCCGGCGCCCGATATCACCAAGGTGACGGCGCCGCTGTTGTCGGTAATGGGGGCATAAAGGCTGATTGTGTTATTGCCCGCGGTGATGTAGAGATTGCCGCCGCCCGAGGGAGTGGTCAAGGCGCCAGTGCCGGTCGTGCCGGTGCCTAATTGGAGCGCGCCGCTACCGCCGTTGAGGATGCCGTAGGTCCAGAGGCTGTTGCTGCCCAGCGTGAGCGTTGCGGCCGCGCCGGTGTAGCGCAGGGCGACCGCGGTGCGGTTGGCTGTAAGCGTCGTCACCGCGCCGAACTGGTATGCCGTGCTGCTCGAACCCCAGCCGGACTCGCCCGGGGCGGTAAGGCTGGCGCCGGCGGGAACGACTTGCGCCGAGGCATTATAGACCGCGTAATCGGTCTGGTTCGCAGCGGCGGTGCCGGTCGTGGCCCATGGGCCGATGATCTGGCCGGTCGGGGTTGCGCCCGCCCCGCTCACCACGATCCTGTTCTTGGTCGTGTTCAGCCCGGACGACGCCGAGAACGTGACCGCCGAGGTGCTGCCGGGCCGGGTCAGGCCGGCGAGCGTCAGGGTCTGGCTGCCCGCGCCGCCCTGGTTGACCGCCTCGACGATATTCAACTGCCCGCTGGTGAGGGCGACGGAGCCGATGGTCTCGGCGTAGACGTTCGTGCCGGAGGTGTTGTTGTAGGTGAGCGTGCCGCCGGTGGAGGTGATGCCGGTGGCATCGGCCACGCGGCCGGAACCGGTTTCCGCCGCCGTGTTGGTCAGCGTAAGTCCGCCGCCGCTGAAGGTGATGGCGGAGTTGAGGATCGAACCCGAGCCGCTCAGTTCGAGCGTGCCGGCGCTGAGGGTCGTCGCGCCGGTGTACGTGCTGGCGCCCTGGAGGACCTGGGTGCCGGCGCCGGTCTTGGTCAGGGTCATGCCGGCTGCGCCATTGGCAATGACGCCGCCGTAGGTAACCGTGCCCGAGAGCGGGTTGAGCGTCAGCGCGGTCACCACGCCGGTATAGCCGGAGGAGATGACCGTGGCGAGATTGCCCGTCGCGCCGCTCAGGCCGCCGAAGGTCGGGGTGGTCACGCCGCTTAGGGTGATGGCGCCCGCGCCGGTGGTGTCGAGCGCGCTCTGCTGGATGGCCAAGGCGTGGCTCAGCGTGATGGTTCCGGCCGTGGCCTTGGTCGTGCCCGTGTAAAGGGTCGGGGCGTTGAGGACGAGCGTGCCGCTGCCGACGTTGGCCACCGAGCCCGTGCCGAAGATGATGGCGCTGAAGTCGGTGCCTTGGGTGACAGTGTCAGTCTGGTTCACGGCAAAGGTCGCGCCTGTTCCCACGCTGATGGCGCTGCTGGTGCTCAGCGAGCCCGTGGCGGCGCCACTGCCTAGTTGGAGCGTTCCGGCGCTGATGGTCGTCGGGCCGCTGTAGGTGTTGGCCTGGTTGAGCACGAGGGTGCCCGCGCCCAATTTGGTCAGGCCGCCGCCGCCCTGGTTGAGGACCTGGTCCGCGGTGAAGGTGTTGGCGATGTCCAGGCCGACCGTCTGGCCGGAGGTGAACGAGACCGTGTGCCCGATGCCCGAGAAATTCGTAAGGGTGGTGCCGGTGACTTGGAGCGTGCCGCCGTTGAAGACGAGGTTGGATGCGGACGCGCCGAGGTTGTTGGAAGCCCCGACGCTCAGGGTGCCGGCGCTGAGGGTCGTCGGGCCGGTGTAGGTGTTGGCGCCGGAGAGGACTTGGGTGCCCGCGCCGGTCTTGGTGAGGGGCATGTCGCCGGAGCCGTTGGAAATGACGCCGCCGTAGGTCGCGGTGCCGGACTGGTTATTGAGCGTGAGGGCGGTGACGCCGCTGTAGCCCGTGCTGAACACATTGCCGACGCCCAGGTTGACAGAGCCCGTCAGGCCGCCCAGCGTCAGCGTGGTTGGGCCGACGAGCGTAAAGGCGCCCGCACTGGCGGTGTCGACGATGGCCCCGCCCAAGGCGGCGGCGTTCGTGAGCCGGAGTGTGCCGGCGCTCACCGAGGCCGTGCCCGAGAAGGTGTTGGAGCCGCCGAGGACGAGCGTGCCGGGGCCGGCCTTGGTCAGGCCGAAGCCGGCGCCGGAAATCACGCCGCCGACGGTGAGGGTGCTCGCCGCGTTCTGGATCGTCACGGTGCGGGTGGCGTTCATCGTCACCGCCCCGGTGCCGAGGTTCAGGTCGCTGGCGGCGCCGTTGCTGCCGAGGAAGGTGAAGTTCCCGTTCCACTGCATGAGCGGGTTGCCCGTCGAGGTGACGGCCCCGCCGCTGGTGTTGTCGATGTTGCCGCCGGTGATGATCCAAGCGGAGGTTCCGTTGGCCGACACCGCCGTCGGGCTGTTGTAGTGCAGCGTGCCGCCGCTCTGGGTCAGGTTCCGGCCGCTTTGGCACATGAGCGTGCCGGTGACGATCAAGTCGCCGGCGCTGATTGTGGAATCGTTGATCGCGTTGGTGGTGGTGACGCCGACGCTCCATTTCCATTTGGCCGCCGTGTTCTTGTTAAGAGTTAACCATGCGCCGCTGAGAACTGACCCTGCCAGCGTGCCCGTCACTTCGTTGTTGCCCGTGTTCGTGCCGCCAAGGGTCAGGCCCAAGCTCCCGCCGCTGAGGTCGACCAGGTAGAGGTTGTCGACGATCACGCTGGCCGTGGTGGGGTTCAGGGTCAGGGTGGCGCTGGTGTTTGTGGTTCGTTTGAGGGTGAGCGGGGTGCGTAGCACATAGCCGTTGCCGCCGGTGATGTTGAGCGTGACGTTCGCGCCGCCGGTCATGTCACTCCCAATCCCGCCGCTCAGCCTCAGCGTGTTGCCGGAGCCGGAACTGAGGTTGTTCACGTCAATGGTGGCGTTGGCTGACGGGTTGAGTACCGCAAACGTGGTTGTTCCGTTGCCCGGGGTGGTGAAGGTGGCGGTGGTGTCGCTGCGCAGTTCCAGCGTCGTGCCGTTGGCCAGGCTCAGGCCGGAGGAGGAGGCGAGGGCGCCGGTGTTCGTCAGCCGCAGCGTGCCGCCGCTGACGGTGGTCGCGCCGGTGTAGGTGTTGGCGGCGGAGAGGGTCAGCACGGCCGTGCCGCTCTTGGTCAGGCCGCCCGCGCCGTTGCCGATGCTGCCGCTGATGGTGGTGCTGCCGGTCCCCGCGACGGTGAGCAGGTTGGCGCCGTTGTTGACGTTGCCGCCGACGGTCAGCAGGCCGGCGCCGCTGTTGGTCCAGGCTTGGGGCGCGCCGAGGATGATGGGATTGCTGATGGTCATCGCATTGGCGCTGCCGTTGGTGATGCCGCCGGCATTGATGGTAATGGCGTTGGCCCCGCCGGCCGTCACGGAGGCCGCCCCTGTGAAGAAGTTCACGCTGTTCACCGGGAGAGGGGCAGACAGGGCGTTGCTGAGGTTGAGGGGCACGGGAGTGGTGGTGCTGAAAACCACGTCGGTGGTGCTGCCGGGCGGGCTGCCGGAGGGGATATTGTTGGAAATGCCGGTGTTCCAGTTGCCGGCGGTGTTCCAGTCGCCGTCCGTCGCGCCGCTCCAGTAGAGGGCATTGGCATCGGCGGCGACGGTCACGATTTCCGCGGTGGCGCTGCTGGTTGCAAGCGACAGTGTGTACAGGCCGCCCGCATTCGGCAGGAGGGAATTGGCCAGCGAGAAATTGGTGTTGAGGCCGGACGCGGCCGAGATGACGGTGTAGTTGCCCGCCGTGATGGGGGTGGCCGAGGGCGCGACGGCGATCTTTGCCCCGGCGGCCCCGACGGTGGCCGCTCCGGTGATGGCCAATTTGTCGGTGGCGGCGCCGACGATGTCGAAGGTCAGCAGCGTGGAAGTGCCGGTGGCCGGGGCCAAGGTGGAAGCCCCGGTCACGTTCAAGGTGGAGGCGAAGTTGTCGGCCATGGTGAAGGCCGCGCCGGCGTTCAAGGTGATCGAACCAGTGATCGTGTTGGTGGTGGAACTGGCGGTCTGCGCGACGGCAAGCGTGCCGGGGAAGTTGACCGCCACGGCCGTGGCGCCCAAATTGCCCCCGCTGCCCAGGGCCAAGGTGCCGGCGTTGACGGTGGTGGCGCCGGTGTAAGTGCTCGTGCCGGAGAGCACCCAGGTGCCGACTCCGGACTTGGTGACGGTGACCGCGCCGGTCGTGTTGTTCGCAATATTGGCCGCCAAGATATTGTTGCCCGTATTGGTTCCGGTAAGGTTCAGCGTCCGGGTTTGAGCCGCGGTTCCGTAGGCCGGGGAGGCGGTGTTGGTGAAGTTGACGGCCCCCGTTCCGGATGCATCGAGCGTCGCTGAGTGGCCCGCCGCAGTCCCGTTGATGGTGAAGGCGCGGTCCGTGCTGTCGCCGCTGCCGGTGTAGCGAAGCGTGGTGCCATTGCCAAGCAGGAGGTTGCCCGCCGCGTTCGTGGAAGCGCCGATGCTGCTGTTGCTGCCGCCGTTGGCGAGCTTGGTGACTTCCAACGTGCCGCCGCTGACGGTCGTCACGCCGGTGTACGTGTTGGCGCCGGTGAGCACCCACGTGCCGGCTCCGGACTTGGTCAGGCTGACCACCGCGCCGGTGCCGTCGACGATCTTGCCGTTGAAGGCGTTGTTGCCGATGTTGCTGCCGCCGAGCGTCAGGGTCTTGGCACCAGCCGCGGTGACCGCCAGGTCGGTGTTGATCGTGATGGTGTTGGTGGAGGTGGCGTTGTCGTTTTGGATTGTTCCCCCACCCGTGCTGTACAGTGTGATCTGGCGGCCACTGAAGGAAAGTGGCACGGCGGTGCCCGACCTCAAGATAAATGATCCGCCATTCAAGTTGATGGGGTTCGCGCTGTCGGGCAGGCTGTTCACGGCGATGGACGCGCTGCCGCCATTGCTTTTTAGCGTCCCGGTAAACGTGTTCGCGTCGCTGAAAAGACCGAGGCTATAATTGGTATTCGCGTTGTTATTACCACCGTAGACGATCGTCCCGTCACCGGAAACCGGGGCATTGAACGAGATGCCGTAGTACTGAGTAGCGTTGCCGATCGTCAGAGTGACACCACTATTCACCGCGAGGCTGTTCGCCAACACCGGGTATACCCCGTACGCCGGAGTCATTGTGGCATTACCGGCAATGGTGATGGGACCGGAGCCAAACGAAGTGGAAATCACATCGGCGATCCCGCCTCCATTGATGGTCGTGCCGCCGGTGAAGGTGTTGGCGCCGGAGAGGGTCAGGGTGCCGGCGCCGTCCTTGGTCAGCGTGCCGGTTCCCGTGGCAATCGGGTCGGCCACGGTGATGTTGCCTGCGCCGCCTAACGTCAGGTTCACGTTGGTGCCCGCAATGGTGTTGCCGGATGCCACGTCGAGGGTCAGCGTGCCGGCGTCGGAATTGATCCGCGCGGCGCTGCCGAGGGTCACCAGGCCGCCAAAGGTGTTGTTGCCGCTGATGTTGCGCAGCGCGCCGTCGTTGCTGACGCCCGTGCCGTTCAGGGTGAGCGCCTCGGCGCCGACCGTGATGCCGCCCTGGATCTGCAACGCCGCGCCGGAGGTCACCGAAGTGCCCGCCGCCGTCGTGCCCAGCGCCGTGGCGTGCCGGATGTTCAGCACGCCGGCGCTGACGTTGGTGTCCCCGGTGTAGATGTTCGCGCCGGACAGGGTCAGCGTGCCGCTGCCGTCCTTGACCAGGTTGCCGGCGGTGGCAGCGGTGCCGATGATGCCGCTCAAGGTCTGGGCGGCGGAACTGTTGTATTTGAACGTCTTGCCGCTGGCGATGGCGATGTTGCCGGCGTAGGTGCCGCTGCCCAACTGGCCGGCCCCGCCGATCTCGAGCGTGCCGTCGTTGATCGCCGTCGCGCCGGTGTAGGTGTTGACGCCGGAGAGCGTCAGCGTGCCCGCGCCGGACTTGGTCAGGGCGCCGCCGCTGATTGGGCCGGAGATCGCCAGGCTGTCGAGGGCGTTGGTCACCGCGACGGTGGTGCCGCTGGCCAGGGTCACCGGTGCGGAGATGATCTGGGCGCCGGTGGCGGTGATGGCGGGTGTGGTGCCGGCGAGGGTCAGGCCGGTGCTGCCGGCGCCTTGGGCGACGGTGTAACTGCCGGTGCCGTCGAAGGTCACGGCGTTGAGGCTGGGGGCGGCGCCGTCGAGATTGACGGTCACGGTGCCGGAGGTGTTGCCGAAGGTGGCGGTGTCAACGCCGGTAAAGCCGGGGTCCAGGCCGGGCGAGCCCTGGTCCGCGCCCCAGTTCACGCCGAAACCGCTGGCGATCGTGCCCCACGAGCCGCCGCTGGCGCCGGTCCACGTGCTCAAGCCGGAATAAACCGAGCCGTTGACCGTGATGGTCTGCGTACCCAGCGCGGTGTCGGCCAGGCCGCTGTTGGTGCCGTTGGATGCAAGATCGATGGGCACGGTGCCGGTCTTGGCTCCCACGATGGTCGTGTTCGCCCCACCCAATCCAACCGAAATGGTGGTGCTCGACGCACCGCCCGCCAGATTGAGGATATTGGCGCCGCTCACGCTCGCATCGCCCGTGGGCGTCCCTTTGGTCGCGTTCAAGCCTTCGGTATAGGGAGGTGCCGGCGCCGTGTTGGTGATGGTCAGCGCGGAGGTGCCGAAGGTGCCGTTCTTGTGAACGAAGCCGACATTCACCGGCGAGGAAATCGTGTTGGGCGCGGCCAGATTGTACACGCCGCCATTGACCGTGATGTTCTGCGTGCCCAGCGGGGTGTTGGCCAGGCCGCTGTTGGTGCCGTTGGATTCAAGAACGATGGGCACGATGCCGGTCTTGGCTCCCGCCGTGCCCGTGTCCGCCGCACCCAATCCAACCGAAATGGTGCTGCTCGACGAACCGCCCGCCAGATTGACGATATTGGTGCCGCTCACGCTCGCATCGCCCGCGGTCGCCCCTTTGGTCGCGTCCAAGCCTTCGGTGTAGATACTCGTTGGCGCCGTGTTGGTGATGGTCAGCGCGGAGGTGTCGAAGGCGCCGCCCACGTGCACGTTGGTCAGCGTCACCGGCGTCGTGATCGTGTTAGCCGCTGCCAGGTTGTAAACCGCGCCGTTGACCGTGATGGTCTGCGAGCCCAGCGCGGTGTCGGCCAGGCCGCTGTTGGTGCCGTTGGATGCAAGATCGATGGGCACGGTGCCGGTCTTGGCTCCCGCTGTGCCCGTGTTCACTCCAACCGAAATGGTGGTGCTCGACGCACCGCCCGCCAGATTGCTGATATTGGCGCCGCTCACGGTCGCATCGCCCGTGGGCGTCCCTTTGGTCGCGTTCAAGCCTTCGGTGTAGGCACCCGCCGGCGCCGTGTTGGTGATGGTCAGCGCGGAGGTGCTGGCCTCGCCCACGTGGACATTGGCCAAGTTCACCGGCGTCGTAATCGTGTTGGCCGCGGCCAGGTTGTAAACCCCGCCGTTGACCGTGATGATCTGCGAGGCCAGTGCGGTGTTCGAGTAACCGCTGTTGGTGCCGTTGGAGGCAAGATCGATGGTCACGGTGCCGGTCTTGGCTCCGGCTGTGGCCGTGTTCGCCGCGCCCAATCCAACCGAAATGGTGCTGCTCGACGAGCCGCCCGCCAGATTGCTGATATCGGTGCCGCTCACGCTCGCATCACCCGTGACCGCCCCTTTGGCCGCGTCCAAGCCTTCACTGAGGACCGAGGACGCCGTGTTGCTGATGTTCAGCGCGGAGGTGCCGAAGGCGCCGCCCACGTGCACGTTGGGCAGCGTCACCGGCGTGGTAATCGTATTGGCCGCGGCGATCTGGTAGTTGTCCAGATAGACACTGCCGCTGGTGGCGGTGTCCACCTTGGCATGATAGCCGCTGATATTATTGATCGTGGCGAAGGAGCCGGCAGCAGTGCCGCTCTGGGTGAATATCCTGTAGGACCCCGCGCCCGCGCTGCCGTTGCCGTCGGCGCCGGCGTTGTCGATGAGGTTCAGCGTGCCGCCCAGCGTCAGGGTGCCGCTTACGTCGGTGCGATCACTCGTTCCGGGCGATGCATGGTTCGCGCCGGCCGTCCCCAGTTCAAAGTCGGAGATGCCCGAGAGGGTCAGGTCGCCGGTGACGGTATTCGCGCCGATGGAATTGCCCGGAGCCCAATGGCCGCCCGCGTCCACGGTGATGGTCTTGCCGGTGCCGATGCTCACCGTGCCGATACCCTTGAGGGTCTGGCCGGAGAGGACGTGAAAACTGCTCTTGGCCGTCAGATCGAGCACCGTGCCGGAGGATCCGGCATCGCCAACGGTGATGGTTGTGCTGTTGTCAATCGTGCCGGCTGAACCAAGGGCCAAAGTACCGGCCTTGACGGTCGTCGCGCCGGTGTAGGTGTTGGTGCCGGAGAGGGTCAGCGTGCCGGCGCCCGACTTGGTCACGCCGGCCGAGCCGTTCACCAGGAGGTTGGCCGAGATGATGGCGTTGCCGGTGGCGTTGCTGGCGGCATACGAGGTGCCGGTGAGACTGCCATTCTTGATCGTGTCGCCGCTGGCGGCCGCCGCGGTGATGGTCACCGCGCCGACGGTCTGGCTGGTGGTGCCCAGGTCGAGCGTGCCGCCGCCCAGCGCCAGGGCGCCGCCGGCCGCGCCGAGCCCGCCGGACCCGCTGATGGTCAGAGTACCATCGCTGACAGTGGTGGCGCCGGTGTAGGTGTTCGTGCCGGCCAGGGTCAGGGTGCCGGAGCCGGACTTGGTCAGGCCGACCGCGCCGGCGATGACGCTGTTGATAGTGGCGTTGGTGCCGGGGGTGGCGATGCTGCCGCCGGCGCCGGTCAGCGTGAGGGTGCCGTTGTTGGCCGCATTCCCGATGATGTATAAGGTCGTGTTGAAAGTGATGGAGTTGATGGAACCGATGGTGTCGGCAGGGGTGGTGCTGGCATCGGTAATGGTTACCGTGCCGGCCGTGCCCTCGAAGACCGCATCGGAACCGCCGACCCATGCTGAGGCGTTGTATGGGCCGCCGGTAACGGTTCCCCAGTTAGCCGCAGGGGCAGGCCCGGCTCCGTTGTCCCAAATGCCGTCGCCGGACCAATAGTACGTGGCGGCGGCTTGAGCCGGCGTGACCGGCGCCAGGCCCAGCGTGGCGGCGACCAGAAGACCCAACAGCCTCAGCATGTTGCGACTGGACATGACGATCTCCTCGGCATTACAAAGTCTGACCATGTTTCCATGTGACGATAAATACCCCTCCGCGCGTGCGGCGGCATGTCTCTACAGCAATAAGTATATGGAGATACCCTCTCGGTGGGGGGTGGGCGAGGGCCCGTCTCTCGGCACTGCCTTTGCACGCCTGGCCGGACCCGATGCGCCGGCGTAGCCCCCCTCGGGCTCCACAATATATACCTCATAAAGGGGGCAAAGTCCACTCGCAGGACGTTTTTTTACTGCCTACACGACGGCCCGCCAAACCATTTTGCCCAGATGGCCCCGCCCGCCCATATTGCCACACAAGCCGCCGGGGTTTACCCGGAAGTTCACCGGCCGTCCGGGCACTCCGACATCCCGCGACTCGGCGTCAACTTTGACCGTCAACGGCAAGATGGATACCGCCCCGCCCGACATCGGCCTGTTTGAGGCCGGCCTCGGCCTCGACATCGGCAGCGGCCCGAACTGGGTGTGCCGAGAATTTGTGGCAGGGGCCCTTGCGCTGTCACCCCGAGCGAAGCCGAGGGGTCTCGCCGTGCCACCCGCACAACGTAAACGACCACGGCGAGGTTTCTCGACTCGCTTCGCTCGCTCGAAATGAAAGGCTTTTTCATTGTGCCACGAATTTTCGGCACACCCCCGAACTCCTTGCCCGCGCCGGCTGCCAGCGTCCCGCCCTGCTTCTCGCCCTTCGTGCCGTCCATGATTCCCTTCTCCTTTGCCGCGGCCGCCAGCCGTGCGCTGGTTTGCCTTCTCCCTCACGTCGTGCTTTCGTGCCTGTTAACAGGAGGGTATCGTGACAATGCCCGCCCGAACTCGATGGCTCGTTCCGGGCCTGCTGCTCTTCCCGGCCCCACGGAGGCGAGAGTCGACGCTGTCGGGAGGGCTCTGCAGGGGTTTGGAACGTTGGAAATCTGTTTGTCGAAACGGCCCCAAGCCGGTAGAATCGTGAACGCCGCTGGCGGGGGTCGTCCGCGAGAAGTCATCTGGGAGATGTCGGGTAATATGTGTCGGCCGTCTGAGCGAAGGCTTCGCGGAAGGCAAAGTACGCCAGGGTTGCGATGCCGCTGGTGCCGGTCCTGGTGACGGTCGGTGCCCCCGGCTCGGTCAACGACGTGGGATTGACGTAAGAACTCGAACCCTGATCCGAAGGAGGACGACATGTCTGACTGCATGACCCGCCGTGGACTCTTGAAGGGCGCTGCCGCCGGCGCCGGCCTCGTTGTGCTGGCCGGCCCGTGGTCGGCCCGGACGTACGCACAAAACGCCAAGGTGCGGTTCGCCAACGTGGGCGTCGGCGGCCGGGGCGGTTCGCACCTGGGGTGGGCCTCGGCCGAGGAACTGGTGGCCGTGTGCGATGCCGACCGCGACACCGTCGGCAAGGTGGCCGGCCAGCACGCCGGCGCAAAGAAGTTTGACGACTGGCGGAAACTCTTCGACGAAATGGCAGGGAAGATCGACGCCGTCGTCTGCGCCACGCCGGACCACACCCACTTCCCGGTGGCCTACACGGCCGTCAAACTCGGCAAGCACTGCTATTGCGAGAAGCCCCTCACGCACGACATCTGGGAGGCCCGCACGCTGGCCGAGGCGGTGAAGAAGGCGAAGGTGGCTTCGCAGATGGGCAACCAGGGCCATGCCAACGATGGCAACCGGCGGGTGGTCGAGTGGATTCGCGCGGGCGTCATCGGCGAAGTCAAGGAAGTGCACACCTGGACGAACCGCCCGATCTGGCCGCAGGGCAAGATCGGACCCTTCAAGGAGGCCCCGGTTCCCGACTCGCTCAACTGGGACGCCTGGATCGGCGTGGCCCCGATGCGGCCGTACTTCGTTGACGACAAAGGCGCCAGCCCGGTCCATCGGTTCAAGTGGCGCGGCTGGTTCGAGTACGGCTGCGGCGCGGTCGGCGACATGGGCTGCCACACGTGGGACTGTGTCTGGTGGTCGATGGACCCGCGTGCGCCGCTCTCAGCCGAGCCGATCAGGGTGGTGGACCTCGGGACGGAGACGTTCCCGAAGCAGATGATCGTGAAGTGGGAATTCGGCCCGAGCGCCGCCGACTCGCCGTTCAAGCGGCCGGGGTTCGTCGCGTTCTGGTACGAGGGGGGCCTGAAGCCCGAGGTGCCGGAAGAGATGAAGAACGATCCCGGTCCGGCCGACGGTTCGGCACCGAAGGAACCCGAGGCCAAGGGCAAAAAACGCAAGGGCGGCGAAGGCGGCGGCAAGGGACTGCCCGGCTCCGGCAGCCTCTTTATCGGCACCAAGGGCAAACTCCTGGTCGAAGGCGATTACGGCAACTCGCCTCGCCTCATCCCGACGGCAACGATGGAGGAATTCAAGAAGGGCCGCATGCAGACCATCGAGAAGATCGAGAAGTCGCCCGGACACCAGCCCGAGTTCGTCATGGCCTGCAAAGGCGAGAAGCCGTGGGACTTCCCGAAGTCGAACTTCACGTACGGCGGGCCGCTCGTCGAGGCGATGCTCCTTGGGAACATCGTGGCGCGGCTGGGGCGGAAAGTGAAGTGGGACCCGGCGGCCATGAAATGCCCCGGCACCCCCGCCGCCGACCCGATCATCAAACGCGAATACCGTAAAGGCTGGTGGAGCGTTTAGCGCGGGTAACCTTTTAGCCGCGACCCGCAGGCTTGCCCTGAGCGCAGCCGAAGGGGTCGCGCGCTGTTGGCACAATGTCGCAGGGGCGGCCACCCGGTCGCCCCTGCCGTTTATATATGGAATCCATGTTCATACCATTGGGCAATGCCGGTTCAGCCGGAATCTTTCTCCCACATTGTCACCCGCCTGCCGCAGTGCCGACACTGCCTGCGCCGTAGGATTCGGCCGCCCCACGCCGCCCGCGTATAGATGACGCGGAAGTGCTGGCAGCCGCAGCGGCGGCAGACGAGGCCGCGCTGGTCGACGGGTGGGGTGATCTCCGGCACGGGATTCGTCGGCAAAGCGTGGCGTCCGGGAAGAGACGCAGGGCCTTCTTGCCGATCACGTCGGACCGGCCCATCGTGGGGATGACGATCTTCATTGCCCAGACCCTCCGGCGAGTTTCTCGATGGCCTTGGCGCCGTCGATCACGCGACCCAGGCCGATCTTCTTGAGGCCGCCGGGGTACGCGACCTCGACCTTCTTGATGCCCACCACTTCGCAGGCCCGCTGGAAGTCCTGCTCGTGGCGGAACATGAGCACAAGATAGTCGTAGTGCTCGAACGGCTGGCATTCCATCGCGGGCAGACCGGGGGCCTGGTCATCGTCAGGCGGCGGCTCGCCATCTTCGGCGGCATCGGCGGCCTCCAGCCCGGCGGCGGTGTTGTGCAGGAGGTCGCGGACCCACAGGCCGTCGGCCTGGACCCGGGCGATCAGGGCCTCGCAGGCGGCGGCATCCCCGGCTGCCATCGCGCCAACGGGGTCGAGCATGACCAGAATCTTCGCCTCGGCTTCCTCCGTCCAGTTGCCGACGAGGACCGGCATGGGCGTCTTCGGGTCGACGACCTCGCGACGGGCGTGGCCGTCGATCAGCCGTCCCGTCCGCTCGTTGTAGAGGCAGGCCCCGGCCCAGCCGACCTGGGGATCGTCCAGGAGTTCCCGGAGCGACTGCAACTGCTCCTGGCTGTGCCGCCGCCAGTTCATGGGATTCTCCGTGAGGCTTCCGGCCTCAATCCACTCCAGGCGCAAGGGAGGCTTCGCAGGGGCGCCCTGAGCGTTTGGCGGGGCCGCAACCGGCACTTTTTCGGGGGGGTTCAGCGGCGTCAGGCGGGTTGTCCTTGCGTCTTGCCATACGTTGTCACTCCTTGCCTTGCCGCGACGGTGGCCCTGTGCGCGAACAATAAGAAAGATTAGCAACCTCCGGGTCTGTTCCCCGGTCCCTCTTGGAACGGGGCAGACCGGGGAGGACCCATGAACGACAGGTACGGCCTGTACGCGACATCGTGCTGGCGATAGGCGGCGTTTACGGCCATGACTGCTCGCAAAAGGGCCGGTGTGTATCCCTGTTGCTGACAGGCGGCGATGATTGCCGTGGTGTCTTTGGGCAGGCACTTGCCGCCAAAGCCGCGGTCCTGCGGGTACACGAAGGTGTGGTCGCGGCTGATATGAGGGTCTGCCAGCCAGACTTCCCTGAGTTCGTTGTAGTCCACGCCAAGGGTCTGGGCGATGTCGAAGAACTCGTTGCAGAAGGTGACTTTGGTTGCGTAGAAGGCGTTCTCCATGTACTTGGCCAGTTCTGCCGTGAGGGCAGTGGTGAAGTAGAAGCGGTGGGCGGCGTAATAGAAGCCCTTGTAGAGGTCGGCCACGGCTGATGTGTCTTCGATAGGCCCGCCCCAGGACGGAGAAACCCTGTGCCTGATGGTCCAGCAGGGGATGGGCCACGGTCTCGCCGATGTACTCGGGCTGGAAGACGATGCGTTTCCCGGTCTGCCGCCTGAGCCGGTCAGTCGTGCCGGGTGCCACGGTGGAGCGGATGACGATGATCTCGGACTCGATCCACCGGACGGTTTCCTCGACGAGAGACACGTCGCATTCGCCCTGCGGTCCGGTCGGCATAGGCACGCAAACGAACGCGAACCGGCAGCCGTTGACTGCCGCCTTGTCCGTCCGCCCCTTCGCCGGGTCGTACACCGGGCATTCCCCGAACAGCCGAAGCAGACCTTGGCCGACAAACCCACAGCCGACGATTCCAATGCTCGGCAGGGTCTTGGCGGAGGGCGTCATGGCTGCACCCCGGCAGTCTTCACGAGGGCCATGACAGCGGCCTTGACGTACTCAGGCAGGGTCGGCCATGCGGTGACTACGCAGCCGAGGTCGAGGGTATTTCAGCCCCGCAAAGGGGTGGGGCGGGGTCTTCGGATTCCGCCTTATTGGCAATACTTTGCTGTAAGTCCTTGTCAAATAAGGGCTCGGCGGTAGGTTCGAATCCCACCGCCGCCTCCAGGTCT
>Ga0315277_10003893_pt1 | contig 20082 bp, 13 predicted proteins | sample YL17G05_15_MG_FD_203695 | JGI IMG/M metagenome (GOLD analysis project Ga0315277, IMG submission 203695) | Sediment microbial communities from Yellowstone Lake, YNP, Wyoming, USA - YL17G05_15 | ecosystem: Environmental > Aquatic > Freshwater > Lake > Sediment | place: USA: Wyoming | collected... | reverse complement strand
TTCATCACATTCGCCAGTGGAACATCATCAGTAACAGATGGTGTACTAGGTAGTCTGGACGCTACAACGCTGAGAAACGGTCTTTATGATATAAAGCTCACAGCCGAGGATGCCAGCGGCAATGTCAGTTCGATCACGATGACCTATCAGCTTGAAGGGGAAATGAAGGTTGGCAACTTCACCATCACTTTCAACGATCTAACCGTTCCTGTTTCAGGTATCCCGATCACCGTCACCCGGACATACGATAGCCGTGTCAAGACGAAGGGCGATTTCGGAGTCGGTTGGCGACTGGACGTTAAGGGCATCGAGCTTAGCGAAAGCGGTTTGATGGGAGACGGTTGGCAGGTGACATCGACTGGCGGCTGGTTACCATGGTACATCATCTCAGCCACTGAGTCTCATTATGTGACGGTGACGTTCCCCGATGGCCGCATAGATGAATTTGACGGGATTGTCAGCCCGGATCGCCAGCAGCTAGTGCCATTGTCCAATACGACGGTCTACTTTGACCCCAAGCTGGGCACACTCTCATCGCTGATTGATCCGACCTGGGATAATGTCGATTTGTGGATACAACCAGAACTGGGAATTGTCCAGCTGTTGAGCTGGGCCACCTTTGAGCCGTATGATCCGTATCGTTATCAACTCACTGACAAGGACGGCACGATCTATGTGATCAGCAATCAGAACGGCCTTGAGAGCATAACAGACAGGAACGGCAACACAATAACCTTCACGGCAGATGGCATCATACACTCTGCTGGTAAGAGCGTTCTGTTTGCCAAAGATGCCCAAGGTCGTGTCACGACAATCACAGATCCGATGGGCAATGTGATTCAATACAACTACGACTACTACGGTGATCTGATTAGCGTCACGGACCAGGGGGCTTACACCACTCAGTTCACCTACAATTCTACGCATGGTCTGACCCAGATTATTGATCCTCGCGGGATAGGCGTGGCCCGCAACGAATATGATGATGACGGCAGGCTTGTGGCAACGGTGGATGCCGATGGAAACCGAGTTGAGTTCACCCATGATGTCGATGCTCGACAGGAAGTTGTGACCGACCGTCTCGGCAATATCACTGTATATGAATACGATGATGATGGCAATGTTACCTCGAAGACAGATGCCATCGGCAATCGCACGGAATACACCTATGACGACCGTGGCAACAAGCTCGGCGAGACAGATGCCTTCGGCAGTGAGACGACCTACACGTATGATGCGCAGGACAATCTTCTTACTCAGACGGACCCGTTGGGCAGCACGACCACCTATACCTACAACAGCCAGGGACAGGTCTTAACAACCACTGACCCGTTGGGCAATGTGACCACAAACACGTATGACGCCGCCGGCAATCTGACAAGCACGACCGATGCTCTGGGCAACGTCACGCTGTATTCCTACGACGCAGCCGGCAACATGACCAGCGAGACTGACGCTCTGGGCAACGTCACCACATATACCTACGACACTGTGGGTAACACGCTCAGCCAGACCGATCCGTTGGGCAATACGACTACCTACACTTATGACGATAACGGCAATCGCCTCACTGAAACCAGGTCTCGGACGACATCATCCGGCCCCGAGATAATGACGACGACTTACATCTACGATGCGATGAATCGCGTAGTGCAAACTACCGACCCGCTCGGCAACACGACTGCCACCGAATACAACGCCATAGGAAAAGAGTCGGCAAGAATCAACCCGTTGGGCAACAGGACTCGCTATGAGTACGATTCGCGGGGCAATCTCAGCCGCACAATCTATCCGGACGATACTGAAGAAAGCTCCACTTATGATGCCGAAGGAAGAAGGATAACATCGACCGACCGGTCAGGACGAATTACCCTGTACACGTATGACACTGTCGGCAGACTTGTTCAAACGATCTTTCCTGACGGTTCGTTCACGCAAGTTGGGTACGATGCGGTCGGCCGCGTCCTGCGGAACATAGACCCACGGGGGAACGCCACAGAATACGAATATGATGCGGCCGGGAGAAATACGGCTGTTGTCGATGCAATAGGTAACAGTACCGAGTACGGCTATAACGACAACGGCAACCGCGTCAGTATGACCGACGCCGGCGGAAACACTACTCTATACCATTACGATGTCCGGAATCGCCTCATTGAAACAACATACGCGGACTCTTCTACTTCGACGATTACGTATGATGCTTTGGGCAGAAAGATTGCCGAGACGGACCAGGCCGGCAACACCACGCATTTCGCCTATGATGCCCTTGGACGTTTGACCAGTGTGACCGACGCGCTGGGCAATATAACAACATACACCTATGACGAGGTCGGTAATAGGTTGACCCAGACCGACGGCAACGGCAACACGACGTCGTTCGAGTACGATAGCCTGGGCCGGCAAATCAGCAGGACCCTCCCCCTCGGTATGACCGAGACAATGGCTTACGATGCGACCGGGAATCTCGTTTCAAAGACTGACTTCAATGGTAACACTACTACTTACCAGTATAGCCCCTGCTGCGGACGTCTGACGCACAAGGAATTTCAGGATGGGACCTCGGTGAGCTTCACATACACTGCCACCGGCATGCGTGAAACAGAAACGGATGCAGTCGGCGGCGTTACCGCATACACTTACGACGCGCGCGACCGGCTGCTTAGCCGAACCGACCCGGACGGAAGCGACATTTCCTATACCTACGACGCGGCCGGTAACAGGACCTCGGTCACCACACCAGCAGGTGTAACCGCGTACTCCTACGACGCCTTGAACCGGCTGGCCACTGTGACCGACCCGGATGGCGGAGTGACCGCCTATACGTATGATGCGGTCGGCAACAGGGCTGGCGTCACCAACCCCAACGGCACGGTCACACAGTACACATACGACGCGCTAAACCGCCTGACAAATCTTATAAACCGCACGAGTAGCGGGGCGATCATCTCCTCGTACGCCTACGCGCTCGGCCCGGCTGGTAACCGCACGCAGGTCCTCGAAGACACCGGCCGCACCGTGAACTACGCCTACGACAATATCTATCGCCTCGTAGCCGAAACCATAAGTGATCCCTCAAGCGGGGCAATGACAATCAACTACAGCTACGACCCTGTCGGCAACCGCCTCTCCAAGACGGTAGCAACCTCAACGTACATCGCCACCACCAGCTACAGCTACGATGAGAACGACCGCCTTCTGCTCGAACAGGAGAATGTCGCCGTAGTAAGGCTCGATACCGATGACCGGCAGGTGCAATATGCATATATGGCCCTGCCAAGACCCTCGGCAAGTGCAGGCTATATGGTTGACGGCTTTTTGCTCATCTCGCTGTTGGGCCTGCTCGTCCCTTGTGCTGTTAAGTGGGGCGACGACTCAACGCTTGGTCGTCGAGAGCTTCGCCGCCGCAGATGGATACGACCGATTATACTGTTGATGGTTCCGGCGTTCTTCATCGGCGCCGAGAACGTCTGGGGCGCCAGTATCGAGTCCACCTTGTACAATACAATGGTGGCAGCGGGCCTCGGCCCGGTCCCCGGCCTGACCACAACAGCCTACACGTATGACAGCAACGGCAATACCCTCACCCGCACCCGTGGTGCCGCTGCCGATACCTACGACTACGACTACGAAAATCGCCTCATCGCCGGCGATATCCAGCTCGGCCCCGACCCTGGCCCCGTCGCTTACACCTACGACGCCGACGGCATCCGCACAAGTAAGACAACTAACGATGCCACTACGTCTTACCTGGCCGATAAGAACCGCCCGTTCGCTGAGGTCCTGGTCGAAGACGATGGCGCAACGACCGTCAGCTACGTCCACGGCGACGACCTTATCAGTATGAAGCGACCCGCCGGAACCAGTTACTACCACTACGATGGCCAGATGTCCACCCGCAAGCTCACCGACACCGCAGAGGCCGTCACTGACACGTACACCTACGATGCATTCGGAATCGAACTTGCTCGCACGGGCACAACAATCAACAACTACCTCTACACCGGCGAGCAATACGACCCCAACATCGGATTCTACTACCTCAGAGCGAGATACTACAACCAGGATGTCGGACGTTTCATAACCGTCGATCCATTCGCGGGCAGTATCTTCGACCCAATGTCCCTGCACAAGTATCTGTACGCGCACAGCAACCCCGTTATGTTCATCGACCCATCGGGGAAGTTTACTTTGACCGAGACGCTGATAGTCTCCGTGTGTATAGAAATCATTTCGACATCTATACAGATTACTTATGGATCGTTTTACGGGACGTTTCTCGGACCGGGCGAATATGTGGAAAAATATTTAGTCTCGGTTGGACGAGGTGTTCTGACAGGCGCAGCAGGCTTCTGGGCCAGGTTCTTCACAAACGCATTCTTTCCATTTTGGTCAGGTGCCGCATCGGGATTAGCGGCCGCTTTTATTGGCCGTGTAGCTACCGAACTTGTAGATTTTGTATACTATCATAAGCCAATAACCTTTAAGGACGCTTGGAGTAGAACTTGGCAGGTTACCAGTCTAGGTATCGTATTTGGAGGAGTTCTTGCAAGCATTGGCGAACTTCCGGTCAGAGGCGACCCCGTGGGAATTATCAGAAGCTTACCGTTACCCCGGTATGATTTCCCTGGGATTCTTGAGATAAGTTACCGCCATATCAGTCTTAGTGCAACAACATCTGGGGCTTGGGCTCTAAATCTCGCCGAGATAATCAAGAATTTGGTGGAAGAAGGGATGACTCATTAGTGGCTCGCCCTGTAATGATGCTTGGATTTTGGGACACTAAAGAATGCCGGTTCGCTAGGCAGAGTGTTTGGCTCTCCATAAGGCTCTTGTCATTTTCGGGGACGAGTACTGTTTATGTTCTCGACAGACTGCGTGTGGTTCCAGCCGACAAGGCCCGCGCCGATTCAGGTCACGAGCAGTGTGTCTGGGGCGTAGATGATGCACGTGCTGACGTTGACGAAGTCGAGTTCGACGGTTGTGTCGAGGCCGTCGAACGACCAGACTGGCCATCGAGATTCGCCTACATCAGTGGTAAACCTCTTGCGGAAGACGGCTATAGTTCGCAAATTCGTGTATCCATTTTGTCTCCACTTACAGACAATTCGGGCAAAACTACCCTTTGCAAAACGGCTGTCAATTAAAAAAAATGGGCTTTTCAAAATTTATCGGGCCTGAAATCTGACAGGCAATCCGTGTGTCGGCGGTTCAGGTTCCCGCGATCCAGAACGGATTCGAGTCCGTGGGGGGTGGTTCGGTGGGGTTGTCCCTTTGTTTTTTGAACACCAGAACACTTTTACATATGCCATAAAAGTGAAAAATCGTTCCTATAGTATAGCAAAAAATTTATCCACTACTGAAGAAAAAGCGTGAAAGTGAAAGTAAGGTGTGGTATAATACGCACAATTAATAATGGCTCTTTGACAATATAGTTGTTGGATACTGCTTGATAGTGGCAGTTCCAACCGAGCAGCAAACATATCCGTATTTGATAAACGGGTTGAAAGTAGTGAAAACCTTTAGACTATGCAGGTGGGCATAGTCTGTCTTCACTTCGCTCAACCCGTTTTATTTTATGCCCAAAAATATTGTGGTGGGCAGGGGAAAGGTGAACATCACTTTTGTCGATTCGATTAGTGAGAGGTCATTGCTCTCTGACAAGGGCAACTAAGTCGTACAGTACAAGAAGTTCGAGGTCGTCAATTTGAGCCACGTCAAAAGAAATCAATGTAACGTTTTGGAGAAATAATTATGAAGAAGTTAGTAAAAACCAACATGTATCAGTTGTCTGTCAAACAATGGAATCCGTTTGTGGGGTGTAAACATGACTGCACTTACTGTGTGCCCTCTTTTAAGGTTCAGACTAAAAGGCGAGGCAAGAAGAACTGCCCTGACTGCTATGGCTTTGTCCCACACAAGCATCCTGAGAGACTGGCCAACAGAATACCACGAACACGATACATGCAGTTCATTTTCACCTGTTCTAACGGGGATGACTTATAGGAGATAAGCACAGTGAAAGATGCTTTCACGTTTTCTCAGAATATGGAACTGGCTTTAATCAGTATTGGTATTACTCTGTTGATAGTAAAGCTGATAATCTTTGTGAAGCAGTTGTAGAGTCTATTGTAAATGGTGGTCTTTTGCGGAATTCTTTTCTACTTTGAATGATGATGATGTCATTTATGGGAATGATAAAAAATATTCTGTAAAATATATTTTAGAGAAAGTGAAAGAACTGGAGAATAAAAATGGATAACGGCCCCACCGCCGTCTCGGAGGTATGAGGAGTTTCTCAAGATTGAGCACCCCCTCAAGATGGTCACTAGCCAAGGTTCGTGAACGGCAACTACAAAGTGAAATAATCGCACTTTGAGTCAATGAATAACGATTGAGGTCATGAGCATGAACAACGAAGGGGCAAATCAGGTCACATATACAGGGACAGCACGATTGTCTAGTCCTGGATAGAGCAAATCAACATGTTTGCCACCGATCAAGACTTGTGGAAGTAGTATGAGCAAGGGCACTGATGGAAATATGATTTTCGTGACTATGCAGGATCTCATGTCCCAAATGGACATCTCCGACAAGACCCTGCACAGGATGATCGATGATGGTGAGTTGCCCGATTTCACGTATGGTTCCCGAACATCCCGCAAAAAGGGCTGGCACGCCGCCGTCCTGGAACGACATGCAATTAAGAGGTATGAGCGGTCAGCCAGCTACAAGAACGTCAGTAACGCCGGTAAGGTCGTCGCTGAGAATATGAGCATAGTGTCTCTGGGTAGTAGTAATCGTGCTATGGCCCAGCAGAATGCTCACCTTGATAATCGGCACTCCTTTAAGAAGAAGTTGGGTTGCAAAAAAGTGCCTAAAAGCGTGAGGCCCTCCACCAGAAAGTCCCGCATTTCGGCAGGTTTTTCGTATTCGAATACTTAATACAAACCGTGTCAGCGGCTCACCATCGGGGGTCAAGAACACGGCGTCGGTCGCTTTGACCTTCCGACCTTCCATCATCTGTTTTAGAACTCCCATGGCAGCATCGTTCAGACCTACTGTACGTCTTTTCCTGCCTTTGCCTACTACAGTGAGGGTCTTATGCTCGAGATCGCAGTTTCGCCATCTTAGACTGCATATCTCACTGGCCCGAAGCCCCGTATTTGCGAGGAACACCACCCAGGGACGAACTACATCAGAACAGTTTCCCAGGACTGCTTTATATTCCTCCTGATTGATAAGATGCACTTCAGGGGGATCTTCCTTCAGCTTTTTGATTCCATCTGTTGGATTCTCGATACCGTAGTTCTCGCAGATGAATTTACAAAGGGATCTGATGGCACACATACTGTTGTTGACGGTCTTATTGACTAAACCCTTGCTCATCTGGAAATTCAGGTAACTGTTGATATGGAACTTCGTCAGGTCAGTTATGTAGGCCACGTCGTCAGGCAGAAAAGCCATGAACCTTCGGACCTCCGGAACATACAGTCTGGCTGTTTCCTCGGTATATCCCTGACAATAATCCACCCAATGATTTACTGCCTCATCCAATAGTACCGGCTCAATAATCTCTGCCCGTTTGAGCACTTGCTCCCGTTTCTCACAGTGTTCCTTAAAGCTCTGAGCAACCTTCTTGTCTTTGAAGGACTTGCTCCCCTTGTCCACACTCCCATCGGGGAGAGTAACGTGCCAGAATACTCTCCATCTCTTGCCTACCTTTCCCCAGCCCATTGATGCCATACTCTATTCTCACAAATATAAATACCGGAGCGATTAACTCGCCTATATGCTTGGAGAATACCGCGAGCACAATCACTTTGCAAATATTTCTGAAAAATGTGGGGGTAGGATCAGAAGTGAGCACATTTTTTCACCGGATTTTCACCGGAGGTGTGTGAAAACAGGGCTACTTCTGACAGTCGAAACTGTTGTAAGTCCTTATCAGTAAAGGATTGCGAGCGGAGGGAGTTGAACCCACACGTCCTTATGGACACAAGGTCCTAAACCTTGCGCGTCTGCCAGTTCCGCCACGCTCGCGATTCGTATGTCGTATATCGGATGTCGTAAATCGTATTGCGTATTGCGTATTGCGTTTTTGATCCCGTCGCCCATAAGGGGCAGGCCCGCAAGGGGCAAGCCCGCTAAGGGGCAGGCTTACGCCCCGGGCTTGTGTTTTATTCTTTGTGTTTTGTCTCCTGTCTTCTGTTTTCTGTATTCTAAGTTCTGTCTTCTGTCTCCTGTCTTCTGTCTTCTGTATTCTGTATTCTGTCTCCTGTCTCCTGTCTCCTGCCTTCTGTTTCCTCTTCCTTGCTGATCTTTTCGATTCGCTTCTCTGCCTGCTGGAGGATGCCTCGGCAGCGCTTTATGAGAGCCATTCCTTTCTCATACTGCTCGAGGCTATCCTGCAGGGGGATCTCGCCCTGCTCGATCTTGCCGACGATATTCGTCAACTCTTTGATAGCCTCCTCGAAGCTCAGGTTGTCCAGGCCGTTGTCCTGCTTGTTCTTTGCCATATCCTTTATCCTTCTTCTGCCACGAAGCCCTAAGAGCCCCTGGCGGGGGCACTAAGACACTAAGTCTTAAATATCTTTCTTCTATATTCCGTTTCCTTGTGCCTTCGTGTCTTAATGGCTAATCGGTTCATTTCTACCTTTTTGCAGGCGGGTTTTCAATCACATTCTGTAATTGACGTTTTCACTGCCATATCATTGCCTGTTTGCCGAGGTCGCTGTCTTTCGGCGTTTTGCCGGTAACTTTGCTCTCGATGCGTTCTTCATCGGCCAGCTCCGTTACCATCGCATCGCCGAGCTCGACATCGGCCAGGTGTCTCACGACCGCTCCGTCTTTGCGGTTTGTGGTGATGCTGTAGCCTCGGTTCAGGACTGCTTTCGGATTCATTCCGGCTAAGCGGTTCTCAGCGGCGGTGAGGCTGAGGATTCGGTCGGCTATGATGGCCTTTCTCAATCCGGCGAGTCTGCCCTCGACCTGCGAAAGCCGCATCATTCCCTTATTGGCAATCCGTTCGAGGCCGACGCCGGCCCGATTGCGCAGGTTGTTCAGCTCGACCCTCATCCGCCCGATAAGGCGATGCGGCTCGATACGGGCGACCTGCTCGCGGCACCGCGAGAGCTTCTCTTTGCCCTCTTTCAGCAGCGCCCTGACGACTTCTCCGAGGTCTCTATCGAGATCATCCAGCTTTTGCGCAGGCGAGGCGATAAGGCTCATCGGATTCCTGAAGGACTCGCGGGCGCAGATCATCTCGATTTCCTGCCCGGCTAATCTAAGGCTGCTTTCGATATGCGCCCGCAGTCGAGCCCCGGCGGTTTCAAGGGCGGCCAGGACCTCCTCGGCATCTGGCACGGCCACCACGCCCGCCTTGGTCGGCGTTGAGGCCCGCTTGTCGGCCACAAGATCGGCCACCGTTGTATCGATTTCGTGGCCGACCGCACTGATAATCGGTATTTGGGAATCGAATATCGCCCGCGCGACGACCTCTTCGTTGAATGCCCAGAGGTCTTCCATCGAGCCGCCGCCCCGCCCGACAATGAGCAGATCGAGCTTGAGGCGTTTGTTCCGCCGATTGATATCCCGTATCGCGGCGGCGATTTCCTCAGCCGCCCCCTCGCCCTGCACGGGCACGGGATATAGAAAAAGCTTCACGCAGGGCCAGCGATTGAAGATGCTGTCGGCAATATCGTGGACCGCCGCCCCGGATTCGCTCGTTACGATTCCTATGCGCCGCGGGTAGGGGGGCAGCTCCTTCTTGTGCTTCTCGTCGAAAAGTCCCTCGGCCCGGAGCTTTGCGACCATTTGCTCGAAGGCCAACTGCAGCGCCCCGACGCCCTCCGGGGCCATTGATTCGGCGTAGAATTGGTACTTGCCCTGCGGCGGATAGACGTCGATATACCCCCGCACCACAACCGCCATCCCGTTCTCGGCCTCGAATTTCACCTTATTGAGGCTGCTTCGCCACATAACGCAGGGCAGCAGGGCGTTCTCGTCCTTCAGGCTGAAATAGGCATGTCCGCTCCGCGCGACGACCCAGTCGGTTATCTCGCCGGCGACGGCCAGCCGGGATGGCAGATTCTCCTCCAGCGCCGTCTTTATCAGCGAATTGACCTGGCTAACACTATATATCGTTGTCTTCTTAGGCATCTGCCAGCCGATTATAATCGACCCGCCGTCTCCCATCAATCATAGCCGTTGCTGACATACTCTATATACACGGCGTACCTCGAAGACCGCAAAGCCGACTATGGTTCAATCGGCACGGGCACGCAATCAGGCGGGATACCAGGGCCTTTCGGCGGCTCTTTGACCTGCCAGGATCCGATTAGGATAGCCAAGTCGTTGGTAGAGACTCGCATATAACCCGCGAATGCACTACCCTGCCTCTGATGGTCAAAGTCGGCACAAATCCCGTTGGGTATTGTGAGGATACCGGGGCCTTTAGGCGGCTCCTTGACCTGCCAGGCATTGATAAGCACGCGTAGATCGTCGGTGGATACCCACATGTAGCCAGAAAAAGAACTAGCCTGCCTATCACCATCGGCGTCGCCGTGGCACTGTCTGGCATAACACCAGCAATCAGGCGCGCCAACCTCGAGCCAGTCGACGAAATCGGGATCATTCACGGGGAAGCATGGCGCCTCGATTCCCAGATAGATGAAGACCGTCTGCGGGCTGTTCTCTGCATTAGGGTCTGAAATGATTAGATAGCAACAGTAGTGATGCTCGGCAAGGCCCGTCATATCTACGCTGAGTGTAACATAGGTGGCTTCGCCCGCCGAACTGCCGCTGCTTGGCTCGACGGTCAGCCAGTTACAACCTTCATAGTTGATTTCCCAGTTCAGTGTTCTTCCGCCGCCGTTTCGAATCGTTAGCGTTTGGTCCGGCGGACTTGGGTCCCCCTCTTCCTTGATGAAGACGACTTCCGTGGAAGAAAGATCAATTACAGGGCCCTGAACTGTCAAATTGACCTCAACTGTCTTAGGATTGTTCCCCGCGGTCGGATCTGAAATCGTCAAATTGCAGTGATATCTCCCATCAGCGAGGCCTGTTATATCTGCGCTGAGCGTTACCTCGTTGATATTACCAGTTGAATTGCCCGTAGTTGGTTCTACGTGCAACCAGTTTGAATCCTGCGTAATCTCCCAACTCAGGGTATTCACTCCTATGTTGCAAATATCCAAAACCTGCGTTGCGGGATTGGGGCCACCTTGACTGGCGATGAATTCGAGCTCGGTCGGTGTTACTCCGATAATCGGCGTCGGGCCTACGGCAAATTCATCAACTCCCATATCAACACGACGACCCATAATCCGGGGCTCGCCGTCGATGTCCGTTTCTCCAGACAGGGGCCAGTAGTCAGGGTCACCGGTATCTATACAGGGCGAGTTGGCTAAAACATGATAATCACCGCCGGCCGGGTCGGCAAACAGAGGGTCAGCGCCGATGTTGCCAATCCCACCTAAAGAGCCGGTCCACCCCTGGACGCAGCAATAGTTGGCTGTCAATGAACTGCGGTCAATCTGCGCTGTCTGCGCTGATTCATCCATCCCACCACGATCTGTGTTGCCCCAGAGAATGCAATTGGCCAGCGTAAGGCTGCCGGTGCAGGTACTACATATTCCACCTCCATAATAACCTGCTGAATTTTCGGTGAATACACAATTGAATAATCTTGGGTTTCCAAAAGAAGCGTGTATTCCACCACCGCGGCTATAAGCCGAGTTTCCGGTAAAAACACAGTTGATCAGCATCGGCGCATTACTACCGTAGCGACAATCGAAGCCAAAGGATACACCGCCGCCGAAGCGACCAGCCGAGTTTCCGCTGAAGGTACAGTTGATCAGCAGCGGTGTGTTACTGCCAGAGCTGGAATAAGGCCCGAAGAATACACCGCCGCCGTAGAGACGGGCCCGGTTCCCTATGAACTCGCAATCGAGTACTACTGGATAGCATCCTGAGCCGACATATATCCCCCCGCCACTGTATTCGGCAGAGTTGCCAATGAATTTACAGTTGCTTATCATCGGACTTGCATGATACCAAATATCTATACCGCTCCCATAAGATGACCACGCGGCCTGGGTACGGTTGTACGTGAAAACACAGTGGGTTATCGTCGGGCTACTTTCATAACAGTATATTCCCCCTCCTTCCTCATAATGATATCCGTTTGTTACGGTAAAGCCGGCTAAAACCGAATCTTGCCCTTCGGCCTCGTCGAATACGAAACCTCGCCCTGCGCTATTGCAGTCGATGACTGTGCCGGCGACAATATCGCCGTCATTTGGATCTATACTGCGGAGGGTGATAGCCTTTCCAAGAAAACGGATCTCCCTGTTGCCGTCACCGGTGTATATTCCTGGCTCGACGATAACGGTATCACCGTTGTGGGCGGCGATTATCGCCGCCTGAATAGTAGTAAAATCCGCCGTCCCATCCGGATTAACGGTAATCGTCTGAGCCGAACGGACCGCCGGCGCCGCAAGACAGATGCCGAATAAGACCAATACTGCCGCTCGCATAGCGCACCTTCCTTTCCGCAAAAAGTACGTCAAATCTTCAAGGCCACCTATCTGTACAATTGTACAAAACTGGCGGCCAAAAGTCAACAAGAATTATGGGACGGGCGGGATGGGGGGGGAACGGCGAAATACGGCTTGATTCGGGCTTTTTGCTTGACTTTTTCGGCAGGATTCATTATAATTCAGTAATGTTGGGTGTTTTGGGGTCGAGGGGAGGGGATTGCCGCGTCGCCCCTTATGGGAGGCTTTTCGGCCTCCTCGCAATGACGAGGCACACAAAACCAAGTGTTACGGACTTAGTAGTCTGCCGTGCGATAAACAGGACTTACGGCAAGCGAATGAGAACAATTGCAATGATAAATCAGAAGGGCGGGTGCGGGAAGACGACCACCGCCATAAACACGGCGGCGGCATTCGCGGCGCTGGGCTACAGGACCCTTCTGGTTGATCTCGACCCGCAGGGCCACGCCTGTATGGGCCTGGGCATCGACCCCGACAAGCTCACGCCCACCGTTTACGACGCGCTTACCGATCCGAAGCTGCCTTTGATTGATGCAGTAATAAATACAAAGGTCGAGTGGCTCGACCTGGCGCCGTGCAACGTCCTTCTGGCAGGGGCCGAGCTCGAGCTGGCCGGAGCAGTCGGAAAAGAGCTAATCCTCGCCTCGAAGCTGAGGATGCTGCGGGAGCGGTACAAAGTCTGCATAATCGACTCGCCGCCGGCGCTGGGGATACTGACGCTCAACGCGCTTGTCGCCAGCACCGATGTTGTCGTGCCGGTGCAGGTGCATTATTTCGCGCTGGAAGGGCTCAAGAGGCTGCTCGAAACCGTTCACATCATCCGCAACCGGTTTCACCCCTGCTCATCGGAGGTTCTCGGATTACTGCTGACGTTCGTCGAAGATGGGACGATCTTCAGCAGGCAAGTACAGGAGAAGATGCGGGCATACTTCGGGCAATTGGTCTTCGAGACCGTTATTCACAAAACGATAAGGCTGGCCGAGGCGCCGAGCGCCGGCGAGCCGATACTAACTTACGCGCCGGAGAGCAGAGGCGCTGCCGACTACATGTCGCTTGTAAGAGAGATACTAACGGACCCCGTTTGGGCAGAGGAGGTGGGAAATGTCCAAGTCTAAAAAGAAAATCGGGCTGCAGAAGGATTTCTCGAAGATATTTGACGGGGTGTGGGTGCCCCAAAGGCCCGGCAAAGAACAAGTCCCGACCGATGAGGCTGCTCAAGACCGGAGCCGCGCCGTCGAGACGCCGGCATCCGATGATAAAGCACTCGGCTTCGGGAACTCGGCGGCTCCTGGGCCTGAGCGCGCTATCCCCGCTACGGCAGCCGAGGAACATCGTCCTGCAGGCGGGATGCCTGCATCCAAAGAGGCTGATCGCGCTGCCGTCGGGCCTGCTCCTGCTGAGCAAGGGCAAGATGGCGATACGGCCACCCTTCGTGAGCACTATCGGGAAATAGAGAGGATAATGGCTTCCATGAAGTGCCCCAAGGGCTTTGTGTGTTATAAGTCCGGTTTTAGGGATTTATGTAAAGTCACGACTGTCGGCGAAGGCAAGATCATCGAATGTTCGCCTGAGAACCGCGGCCCGTGTGTTTACCGCTTCTCGTTTGCGGGCAGGGTCTTCTGCAAGTGCGCACTTCGATATTACATAGCGAGGAATCTCAACAGGTAAATCGCGTGCGACTCGTTGTTTGGATGTTCGGTCGCCCACTCAGCGGTTAGCGGGTAGCGGATAGAGTTTAGCGTTTAGCGTATAGCTTCTTCTTATACGCTCCACGCCCCACGCTCTCCGCCCCGCAATTCTCGCCGCTGAACTTACAGAATGGCCTTGGGAGCCGTTCTCGGCATGATCTTGATGAAAGACTTGCTCGAAACAAGCCTCTGCGTCTCCATCTTGCTCGCCCAGTTGTGGCAGTCTATCTGGCTTGCCACTTTGTGCTTGAACTTTATTACTCGGCTTTTCTTAAAAGGATTGAACATTGTGATTGCGTCAAAACGCCCCTTTTTGTTGCCAGCTTTGTTTCACGCAAACAGCCACGCATTACCTATCCAATTGTAGATACGTTTTCGGAGCGATCCAAGTTCGGCTCTACGGATACCCACGGTACGACCCAAATCAACATTCCGTTGTGCTGCGACCTTGGAACCATCCTCGGTACAAGTTTACTATCGGTCGTTCAAGCGGCTTCCTTTAGCCGCAGCCGCTTGAAAAGGATAACGTTTTGTCCCCCTGGAAAAAGACACTTATGAACGGGGCATTTTAGGACGCTCGGCCGGCAATAATAATACCGTGCCCGGCGCGTTTCTACAATTCTCTGGCGATTTGCTTTATGTAGTCCCTTAATTCGTCGCGGATGTCTTCGTCCTTGAGAGCGAACTCAATGTTGGTCTTGATGAAGCCCTGCTTGTCTCCGATGTCATAACGTTTGCCGTCGAGCAGGCGGCCATACATAGGCTTCTCGGCCAACATCAGTTGCATCGCATCGGTAAGCTGGAGCTCGCCGCCCTTACCGGGCTCAATTCGCGCAAGGCAATCGAAGATGTCGGGCGTGAAGACATATCGTCCGGCGACGGCCAGGGTGGAGGGGGCTTCCTCGGGGCTGGGTTTCTCGACAATGCCGTGTATCTCGAAGACGCCTCGCGTGATTTCGTGGCCGCTGATTACGCCGTATCGGCTGACTCTTGCCCGTTCAATTTGCTGAATCAGCACCGCCGAACCCTCGTAGCGATTATGCACATCGACGAGCTGTCCCGTTGCCGGGGAGGCGGAGCTGATCAACGTATCGCCCAACAGCACTGCAAACGGCTCGTCGCCGACATGCAGCCTGGCGCAGTTAACGGCGTCGCCGAGGCCACGGAGCTGCTTCTGCCAGACGAAGTGGATGTCCGCAAGCTCGCTGATCTTACGTATCTGCCGCAGCTCTTCTTCTTTGCCCTGTTCTATAAGCTGCGCTTCGAGATAGAAATTCCGGTCGAAATGCTCCTCAATTGCGCGTTTGCCCTTGCCTATTACGATGAGGATGTCGGTGATTCCGGATGCGACGGCCTCTTCAACAACGTACTGAATCACCGGGGTATCGACGATGGGCAGCATCTCCTTCGGCTGGGATTTGGTGGCGGGCAGAAAGCGGGTGCCGAAACCGGCGGCGGGAATCACGGCCTTGCGAATCATATTACACCATCCGTATTGGGCGGCGCGATAACCGGCTTGATCACCTTTATCTTCAATTTGCCGAGGCGGCTCTTGAGGGCTTTGAACATATTCTCATCCTTGTACGCGCCCACAATTGCTCCGCCTGAACCGGTGAACGTCGCACTTGCGCCGGTAAGACGAGCCTCTTCGACCATTTGGAGATTATCGGGGCTGATTGTGTAGATTTTCCGTCTTCGGTCGAAATTGCAGTTCATCAGGCCGCCGATTTCATCTTTTCGCCCCTTCAACAGGTGAGTCTTGACCTTGTCGGTCAATCCGGCCCAGTAAAGCATGGCTGCCCTGACCGCCGGTTCGCCGCGATCAAATCGCTCCCGAATATTATCATGGACCGCTCCGGAGACTTTGGCCAGGCTCTCCCGGTAGGCAATATACAACGGGGGCAGAAGCGCCGGGGCGAGGTTCTCGTATTCGCCGTAGCCGCGTTTGGTTAGAAGCTCCTTGTTGAAATCCATATAGACCAGACCTTGATAGACCTGGGCCACCCTGTCCTGGAGGCCCGCGGAGATACGCAGCTCCTCAAGCTCGGCGGCGAGGATAAGATTTGCCTGGATATATTTGGGAATACTGACCCCGTAAAAGGCCATAAGCGCCCGCAGACAAGCGGTGATAATAGCGCTGGAGCCGGCCAGCCCGACGCCGTGAGGGATGCTTGATTTGTATTGAAGAGTGAAGTTCCTGTCGTGAAGCTCGACGTCGTGAGCATGGCAGTGATCATAGAACCGTTTGACCGTCGCCTTGAGCAGGCGTATTCCGCCGTAGTACCCGTGCAGGCGGACATCGTTGACCAGCTCTTTTACACTCAGGAACACAGAGTGGTCCTTGCTGCTGGGCAGGATCTCAAGGTCGGGCGATTCGTAGAGGACGACCTCGGCGGAGAAATTCTTAAAGGTGAAAGAAATCGTCTTGCCGAAGAAACCGTCGGAAGGATTGCCGACCAAGCCTGCCCTTGGATATGCCCTTGTCCTGATTATCATAATATCAACTCATCGAGCGTGCGCCTTGGCCGGCTTAATAATCGGTTCCGAACGCAGCGGCCCGATCCTTGCGGAGAACGGGTCGGCACGACCCCGTCCCTGTACTATCGCACTTTGAATAGCAAAACGAACATTCACAACAAGATGGCGCCCGGTTGTCATTCCGGCCTTGAGCCGGAATCCAGCCCGCCTCGCCGGCAAAACTGGATTCCCGCTTGCGCGGGAATGACAATCTCGAACACCCAGCGTTCATTTAACCGTTCAAACATCGATAGTCCATTCTAATCCTCTGCGTCATCTATTGCCACATGTTTTCGGGCCTTGTTTTATCGTCGGGCAACAGGCCAAAAGAAAACATCGAGCAACGTGGCGTCGCTCGATGTTTTCCGGAGGGGAGAAAAAACTTAGTTTTGTTTTTAATTTCGGTTTTCTTATCGGCAAGCACACAAGTGCCACTTTAGCAAGAAAACTCTTTGTTGTGCCTGTTCTTGTTTATTTGTACGCCGTCCAGGGTAAAAAAGTTCGCCATTTTAACCGAGACCCGATAAAATTTTGGAGTTGGGCTGCCGCCGACAGCCCGATAAGAGGCCGGCAGGCTCTAACCCGCATTTCTCGCCGCCGACCCTGCTCCGCCATAGCGCTTCGCGGAGGCGAGGCACGCAGAGAACGTAAAGCGATGTTGTTGCCCAAGACCTCAGTGCCGCCGTATCCATTTGAACCGAAAGACGTCGCGTATTCTCTCGCTAAAGCGGACGCCCATACCTTGAGTGCTGGTCCTGAATTCCGCCTTGCTCAGGTCCTCGGCGGTTGGCTTGGCCGGGGCCTTCCTGAAAAGTGACAGCAGCCAGGCCGCCGTTGCTCCGATAAATGAGTTGGTCTTAGTCATGTCGTATGTCGTGGGCGTTGCCATCTCCCCCTCAAGGGAGGCTGCCACCCTTTGCTCAGAGATTGGCGAGTGCTATCTTTGGACGGCCAGTTTTAGCGATGCGAGCAGCTCCTGCCCAGTCCTGCTGACCGGGTCGGATTGGGCGAAGAGCTGATGCCTTTCGAGAATCTCTGCTGCTGAATCGTAGTATCTCTGGACGGCCCCGGCTCCGCCTTCTGCGGCGCCGGCGGTTCTATAATCGCCTTCTGTGAGCCAGCAGCTTACCTCGTCGTCGTATTCAGCCGGGTAAATCAAGGCAACGACAAATTTGTCGTCGGCGTACTTGGCCAGATGCACCTTCGCCCGGCAGGGTGGTGCAATCCGGACGGCCAAATCGACAAGGGCCTTGTAGTCCCGCTCGGCGCACTCCTGGTCCTGCGAATAGAAGAACATCCCGGCTTCAAGCTGGAACGTAGCGGCGGGGACGCCTCGCAGCTCGAGCTTGCCGTCAAGGTAGGCGCGGTGAATTTTATAGACCTTGCCCCGGCTGTACTTCTCGCTCTCCAACAGTTCGGCGACCTCCTGAGCGGTAAACCCGACCCCGGCGTGGTCGCCGAAGTCAAATATGTACAGCCCAACGTACTTATCCGGCTTTTGCAGTTTTGGCACTTCCATAGCGGCGTATTATAATCCCGGATTTCGCGGGTTGCACGGATTTTTTTGTAGCCATAGAAGCAATGCCTTTGTCAAAGGCGGATTTGCCGGCAACTTGGCTTATAGGTTGGTTAATCAGATTTTCGGGTTGAACATTCGGGATTAGTGGGCGATACTACTATCTGAATGGTTTTTGGCCCGGCTGAGGCCGACGATAATCCAGGCGTGAGCTTTATGGGATTGTACGACAGAGACTATACGCAGTACGACTATGACGGCGGCCACGAGTATCGGCCGCAGATGCGGATGCTCTTTCCCTCGATGATGCCCGTTGTCAAGTGGCTGCTGATAATCAATGCGGGCGTGTTCGTCCTGACGGTCGTATCGCCGCGGCTGGCCGGCTTCGCCTGGGAATGGCTGAGCGTCTATCCGCTGAGCATCGGCAGGTCGCTACAGCTCTGGCGGCTGATTACGTATCAATTCCTGCACGACACGAGCGGATTCAGCCACATCCTCTTCAATATGATCTGCCTGTACTTTCTCGGCGTGATGCTGGAGCGGACGTGGGGCTCGCGGAGGTTTCTGCGATTCTATCTTATATGCGGGGCTACGGGCGGCGTTGTGTATCCTCTGCTGGCCCTCGTCGGCTGGCTGGATAGGGCCCCTCTCGTCGGCGCATCGGGCGGGATACTCGGTATGATCGCGGCTTGCGCGATACTCTTTCCAAACGTCCGGGTGCTTGTCTTCTTCATGTTTCCGGTTCGATTGGTCATCGTTGCGCTGGTGCTGGCGGCCATTGCCATCTTGACGCTGATTCGCCCCGACCAGTTCCTAAACGCAGGCGGCGAGGCGGCACATCTGGGCGGGATGGTCGCCGGGGCCGTCTATGTCCTCTCGCAATCTTGGGGTGCGCGGTTTAAGTTAAGGGTTAAGCATCGTTTCGGCGAGAAAAGGAAAGTATCCGAGTTCAACCTGCAGGCCGATCTCGACAATATACTCGACAAGGTCAACAAGAGCGGCATCCACAGCCTGACTCGAAGAGAAAAGAGAGTCCTAAAACAGGCGACAGAGCTTGAACGAAAACGTAAGAGATTGTAGCCGTTCGATGTCATTCCGAGCGGATCATCGCTGGAAGAAATGTCATTCCGAGCGGACCCCGCACCAATTGCTGCTGAGGTTGTCCCCGGATGTCGGAGATACCTCTCGTTTGGCACAAACAAGCCCAATTGGTGCGGGGGGAGTCGAGGAATCTATTAGAAAATTCAAACTGATCGATTCTGGTTTTTTGACACGGCTACCCAGGGCACAAGTTTACACGGATTAGCGCTGTTTGGGGTACTTGGATTCCTGCTTTCGCAGGAATGACAGCCTACAAGGTTTTCAGCAGAACAGTAGAGAAACAGTGAAATGAAATTTACAGACCTTCACCTCAAGGGCGAGATTCTGGCCGGTCTTAAGCAGATGGAATACGTCGATATGACGCCGATCCAGGAGGAGACTTTCGGCCATATCATAGGCGGCAGGGACATTATCGCCCGCGCCGAGACCGGTTCGGGCAAGACGGCTGCGTGCGGCGTGCCTATTCTCCAGATGATTGATACCTCGCGGAAAGAGGTTCAGGCCCTGATCCTCGTGCCTACGCGAGAGCTGGCGCTGCAATACGTGCGTGAAATCTCCGAGATCGGCAAGCGGACCGGGGCCAGGCCGTTCGCCATCTATGGCGGCTTCTCGATGCAAATCCAGGTCGCAAAGCTCAACCACGGCATCGATATCCTCGTCGCCACGCCGGGCAGGCTCATCGACATGCTGCGCAATACGT